>FXBF010000247.1_pt1 | contig 17857 bp, 16 predicted proteins | sample 5335321 | NCBI WGS metagenome assembly FXBF01 (sample SAMEA103928391, study PRJEB20085) | sediment metagenome | isolation source: sediment
CGCCGCTTTTTCAAACCGATCCCGTGCTCCCCACTGATCCGGCCGCCCCATGCTTGCACCTGCTCGTAAAGCTGGATTAGGCGCTCATCACCAGGGCGGAAGCGGGGGTGAATAATCCCTGTGCCGAGGTGCCCGAACGCGGGGATGCCCTCCGCCTCCAGCCAATCGATCAGGGCCGCCAGAGCCTCTCCGTCCACCTGAGGGTCCTCGCTCATGGACAAGCCGTTGCGGGAGAGCTGTGGCCCCAGGCTGTCCCGCTTGCGCCAGATATCAGCCATCCTGCCCGGATCCTCGATCTCTCCGCCGTCGCCCTCAAATTCGGCCAGCAGGTGCGGGCGAGCCGGCCAGCCGACAACTGCCGCGGCCCGGGCGTTCAGATATTCCAGAGCCATCAGGTGAGGGTCTTCCAGCCAGCGGTACCGTTGAGTCAGCAGAGCATCGGTGTCGTCAAAGGCCCGCACCGTCAGGCTGCGCTGCCCGGGGAGCTCCGTCAGCTTCAGTTCGGCCTCCACAATCAGGCCGGTCGCTCCCTCCCGGCCCACTACATCCTCAAGCGCCTCGCCGCTCAGCCGGTGGATGCGCCCGGTCCCGTCAACCAGGGTCACGATCTCCACCCAGCTTCGCATGCTGCCGTAGCGCACAGCATGCATGCCGGAGGCATCCGTGGCGATCATGCCGCCGAGGGTGGCCGCAGGGTGGCTGCCGGGAACGACCGGAAGGTACAGCCCAAATGGGTGCAGATGACGGTTAAGTCGACCAATGACGACGCCCGCCTGCACATGTACCCCCTTCCGCCCGCTTTCTACATCCCCGATTTCAGTCAGGCGAGACGAGTCCACCACGATCGACCGCTGCGGAGTAGCCCCGCCGCACAGCCCCGTCCCGGCGCCGCGCGGCGTGAGATGCGCGCCCTCGCGCCGCGCCCATACCACCACTTCTGCCAGGTCACCTGCGCCCCGCGGCCAGACCACCGCCAGGCATTCTCCCTCGATGCGAGAAGCATCCCGGCTGCACGACAGCAGATCCTCGGGGCGAGTGGACACGGTCTCCGCGCCCAGGCTGGTTCTCAGGGAGTCCAGCTTCATCACGCCCCCCCGTCCAGGAGCGCCTGGCTGAATTCCAGCACTTCGACCCCGTCGGCATTCTCTTTGAAGTGCGCGTAGCAGAGTGGGCAGGCGGTGCACAGGCGCCCATTCTGCACCTGCACCAGGCGGTCTTTGGCGATCACGTTCGCCAGATCCGGAAAGTTGGACTTCAGGCCTCCCCCCGCACCGCAACACAGGCTGTTCTCGTGGTTATCCGGCAATTCCGTCACCTGCCAACCGGCGCCGGCCAGCAGCCGGCGCGGTTCTTCGGTGATCCCCGACCAGCGCCCCAGATGACAAGGATCGTGGTAGGTGAGCGCCTCGCCGTTGGCCGGTCTGGCGCCATGACCATCTTCTTGGGTCAGAACCTGAGTTACATGGAACGCTTCCAATTCATAGTCGTATTTGAGGGTGTGGTAGCACCCGGGGCAGTTGGTGATGATCCGCCGCACGCTGAAGCGGGCGAAGACCGCCAGGTTCTTTGCCTTCAACTCCTCAAAATCGGATTCGTAACCGGCGCGCTTTACCGGGCTGCCGCAGCACAGCGTTTCTCCGGGCAAGAGGATGAAATCCACGCCGGCGCGACGCAGCAGGTGTTCGTAGCGCTCCTGCACCTCGGGCAGCGCGTGGCGCGTGACGCAGCCGGGGTAATAGAGGGTATTGCTACCCGCTAGCTTCTCAAGCCAACCTTTCAACATGGTTTCCATCGCCGCTCAAGGCTTGAGGATCCGCACATTGAACTCCACCGAAACTTCTGGAGCGCCCGGATCGTTACTGCGCAGGTAGATGACGCGCTTCACATCGCCGAAAAGGTCGTCCTCAACCGGGTCGAGCGAAACGATCAGCTGGGCTGTCTCCCCGGGTGGGATCTCCGTACGATCCAGTTCCGCTTCAGTGCAGGCGCACGAGGTGCTGACCTTTTCGATTATCAAGAGAGAATCTCCCTCGTTACGCACCGTGTAGGCCAGCTCGATCCGCTCCTGAGGCCGTTCTCCCAGGTCTTGCGACGTCGGTTCAACGACGATCCGGGGAGTCGGATTCCCGCACGCCGCCAGAAGCAGTAGGATGAGGGCCGTCAGCGCAGCCAGAAGCAAGACGGTGCGCGGTCTCATGTGGTCTCGAATGGGTGTCATATTCACTCCGTCGTCCATGGATGTTGCCGATGGTCAGAATTAAGGCACTCATAGCTCTTCAATTCGAGGGTCGCCGGGCGAAACCGGGACACGACCATGTGCCAGGCAGTCAGGCAGGCGTAATGTCTCCCTCGAATGAGGCGAAGTGCGGAGCTGGTTTATTAGGTGAGCTTGGGGGGTAACTTTGGTGGAGAGAGGTTAAATGAGTCTTCTAGGACGAGATCTTGTGACGGCCAGTGGTTCAGATGAGCCGGGATGTAAAATTCGTCCGGGGAAGGCGAATGAAAACCGCAATGCACACAGCCAGCCCCTGGTGCGGCCCCGCCTTCCAGGCCAAGTGCACGGGACAAAGCGCAGTCACCGGCTGCAACCCCGGATGAGCTGCAGTCCGCATCGATCACGAAATTGGTTGTGAAGCTGATAACAATTAGCAGAACGAGAAGAGTGCCTAGTCGTTGACTCATTGGAGATGAAGGAATCTCTTAGTACCGGCCACGGTTCCAATCCCTGTCCAGATTATCCTGCAAACCATATGATGCTCGTCGGCTTTCGTCAATCTGACTTTCTTCACTAAATCATCGACATGGGTCATGCGTCGGAAAAGCGGCGATTCCATACTTATGTCTGGTCGCGCGGGATCCAGCGGCGAAAAAAGGATCTCTAATGGTTAACTCATCCACGAGGCTCGCATCAGCAGTATGCGATATGCTAGGATTTTGCCGGAGGCGAGATGAGCAAGAGTACGCGTGAGAGGATCAAGAAGAAGAGACGCAAACAGCGTGCCCGGAGCACCCTCATCTGGGGAGTGATCGCGGTTGCTGCGGTGGGGGCAATCGCGTGGCTGGCCAATCAAGCAAGAGCGCGTGAAAGCGGGGAGTTTGTCGAGATCCCGCAGGTCCAGGTGGTGGAGGAGATGGAAAGTAGGGCGCACGTCGCCGATGGCACCGATCCTGGGCCGTACAATTCGGATCCTCCAACCTCAGGCCAGATGTACTCGTCGCCAGCAGCGGCGGGATTCAACGACGTAGGAAGCGTGGATTCGTTCGGCGAATTCCCAGCTGGCCCTATTATGCATAGCCAGGAGCATGGGTACGTGATCTTCTGGTACAACTGCGACGTTGTCAGTGAAGCCGAATGCGAGGATCTGAAAGATGAGATCGAGCAGGTCATGGGCCGGGTGGGGAACTTCAAAGTTATCGGGTTCCCATGGCCCTCCATCGAGGAACCGGTTGTCATGACCTCGTGGGGCCGGATGCTGCGCTTCGATGAATTCGATGCAGATCTAGCCGAGCAATACGTGAAAAACTTCCGCAATCAGGCTCCGGAGCCGAACGCGCCCTAGCGGATCACCCTCAATAAACTCCAACGAGCTTCATGCATAGCAAGGGGCTGTCTCAAAAGTAGCTTGGGACAGCCTCTTTTCTGGATCTCAGAAGCTTTGGCTCAGGCCTGCTCTAGCTTCGACGCGGGGCGGCTGCCCATCCACAAACGCAATCCCAGCAGTACTACGGCCCAATAGCCGAAATATGCAAGCACCTCCTCTAATGAGGGGTTGCCGTTGTAACCAACGACCGCTTTAAGCATCTGGCCCAGGGAGGAGTTTTCGTCCAAGACATTGTTGGTGTCCCAAACGTGTGCGTTGACGGTAGGAATCAGCCCCGCCTCCTGAAACTCTTGGATCCCCTGCGCCAGCAATCCGGCGGCAAATAACAGCAACAGCACGCTGGTGATGTTAAAGAAGAGCCGGATATTCATCTGAGCCGTTGAAGCATAGATCAGGTAGCCAATTAAGATCGCCACCGCGAGCCCGAGAAGGGCGCCGATCAGCATCCCTTGGCTATCAGATGCAAATGCGGCCGCCGACAGAAAGAGCGCGGTCTCGACCCCTTCGCGGAACACCGCAATGAAGGCGACAAGTATGAGTCCCCATTTGGTTCCAGTCTCTACTGCGTCTTGAACATTCTGCTCGAGGGAGGTCTTGATGAGGCGCGCCTGGTAATGCATCCAGAAAATCATCCAAGTCAGCACGCCGACGGCCAAGAACATGGTGGTGCCTTCAAAGATCTCCTCAGCCCGGCCTTCCAGTTTCATCCCCACTAATTGAATAATGTATGCGAACCCCAGGCTGGCCAGCACCGCTGCAAATACCCCCAACAAGACGGACCTACGTCCCTCCAGGTAACCAATCTTGCGCAGGTACCCCAGCACGATGCCGACAATCAGGGCGGCTTCCAGGCCCTCACGCAAGCCAATTAAGGCTGCTGCTATCATCTAAGAGGTGACTCCTCCAATAATAAAACAGAATTTGTTAGTGAAAAATGTACCAACCAAAGGCTCAATCGTCAATTGACATTGTTCCTAACCCGCTCTGGATGGGTCTAATTCTATTATTAACTTGGGCAAAATAACTCCCGCCGTAGCGCGACTTCGGACGTTGGGCACTGTAGTACTCTTTAGGGTATGGTCGAACCCACCGACCGTGACCTGGTGCTTCGCACGCGGCGCGGCGAGGTGGAGGCATTCGGAGAGGTCGTAGCACGGTATCAACGGTCGGTCTTCAACGTCTGCTATCGAATGCTCGGCGAGCGAATGGAAGCCGAGGACCTGGCGCAGGAAACTTTCATACGTGCCTATGAACGATTGGAGACTTTTGATGTCGAGCGACCTTTCGGACCTTGGATACGTCGGGTGGCGACCAACGCGTGCCTAAACCATATACAAGGGCAGAAGCCAGAAGGTTACGAACTTGATGAAGAGCGAGACCGATCTCCCGCAGCCCCTGGGGAGCAGCCCGAGACCTCTCTCCAGGGTGCGCAAGCCGCAGATGAAGTGCGCAAGGCGATCCTTGAGCTGCCGCCGCACTACCGAGCGGCGATCGAGTTGCGGCACTACCAAGAAATGAGCTATTCTGAAATTGCCGAGACGCTTGAACTACCAATAAGCGACGTGAAGAGTCACCTGTATAGAGCCCGAAGGAAGCTGGCAGCGCTGCTTTCCGCCAATGAGTGAGCACCCGATCGACGAAACTCTCCAGGTCTACCTGGATGGCGAACTAACTCAGCAGGAAGTGCGCGCCCTCGAGGCCCACCTTCAGGTCTGCCCCGACTGTGCAGCCGAGCTGACGAGACTGCGCAGCCTCTTCCTATCCATTGAAAGCCTGCCGTCCGAACCGCTCGCTACTGATCTGACCCCGGGGGTCATGGCCGCCGTGCGGCCGCGCATCCCCTCGCTGGCGTTCGGAGAACTGCTGGCGGCCGCAGCTCTCACCGCCGGATTGGTTCTCTGGCTCGGTGGTGCGGAGCTTCAGGATCGGTTGGCTGGTGCCGCAGAACGATTGATAGGGCAGCTGGAGGTCGCCGCGGCAGCTATCTCGACCAATCTCAATGATCTTCTAAACCAGGTGCCTGATTCGCCACAACTTGATGTTGCCAGGTTCGGAGACTTGTTCGGAACCGTGCTCGTTTCCCCCTCGATATTGTGGGCCGTGGCTGCCGCCGCGCTCGCGCTCTGGCTGCTGGGGAATGGGCTGGTCCTACGCCGCGTAAGGCGGGAGGGATAACAATGCCTGAGGCTCTAGCGCTTCTAATCCTGGTTCCCTTGGTGACCCTGACGCTGGTTGCGTTATTTGTCGTGATGGGTGCCCTCTTTCCTCGGCAAATTGCTGATGTAAAGTCGACCGGTTCTGCCATGCCGGGTCGGTCGTTTCTCCTTGGCCTGATCAACGTCCTTTTCCTCTCCGTGATCGTGGCTGCGTTGAGCAACGGCGGCGAGTTCCTGCAGTTGCTCGCGCTCCTGATTTTCGCGGTTCTGGTGGGTGGTCTGGCCTTCGGGCTGGCCGGCATGGCGCCCTTGATCGGCGAGCGCCTTCTTCCGGAGTGGGGAGGGATCCGACAGGCGGCCTGGGGCGCGGCCATCATGGTCGTGGCTAGCCTCACCCCCTTCGTTGGCTGGTTCCTGCTCTTTCCCTACCTCTCATTTCGCGGACTAGGGGCTTTCATCCTCAGCCTGTTCACAAGACCCTCGAGCTAACCCACAACCGGGCAGCACTCCAAAGAGCGCACGCAGCATCTGATTCTCCGCACCTGCCGACTGCAACATTTCACTTCATTCCCCTGTACTACACGTCAAACGGTGCGGAATGTGAATCGCGCATTCCTCGAAAGGAGTCTGAATCATGGCCGACGTCAATGCGGTCTTTGGAACACTGCTCGCTCTCGGGATCATCTTCCCTGGGATGATGGTTGCCTGGTGGCTGATGTTTCCGGGTTTTGTTGAGAAGGCCAGTTCGCGCATTGAGCGCACACCCTGGCGCTGCCTGGCTCTCGGCGTGGCGCTTGCGCTTCCGATCGGATTCACCGCCGCTATCCTGTTCTCGGTCGCGCTGGGTCCCGCTAACTTCCTTGGAGGGGTTCTGATCATAGGCGCGTTGACGCTTGCCAGCCTGGGGACCAGCGGCATGGCTGCAATGATGGGAAGGCGGCTGCTGCCCCGATCGAAGGAAAACACCTCTGAAGCGGCCGGCTTCCTGCGCGGAGCGGTTGCGCTAGAACTGGCGGCCGCCTTCCCGGTGATCGGCTGGTTCCTGGCCATTCCACTCATCATTCTTGGCTCACTGGGCGCAGCGGCATTTACCGCGTTGGGCCGGATGCCGCAGGACCTGGCCGCCTCAGACGGTGCGGCCGCGCAAGACCAGCCTGCTCTCGGCCAAGTCTGAGGCATGGCGATCGAGCGTCGCGAGTTCCTTCGTCTGGCCGGCTTAGTAGCCGGAGGGGCTGCCATCTCTGCTTGTTCGCCGCTATACAGAGAACTCTCTGGAGTGCCGCGTTCGATCGCCGGATGGGATCCGATATCGGCTTTCGACTATCGGATCCTCAGCCGTCTTACATACGGACCCACCAACGAAGAGCGGGAGCAGATCTCCCAACAGGGTTGGAAGGCTTGGCTCGAGTATCAGCTCGCGGCAGATAGCATCGAAGACGAGGGAGTTCTCTGGCGATTGCGCCCCTACGATTCTCTGGCCCTTGAAGCGAATGCGCTGGCCCTATGGGAACAGGAAGATGTGTCGCTGGACCTGCAGCGAGGGGCTTTGCTGCGGCGAGTCTACAGCCGAAGACAGCTCTACGAGCGCATGGTCGAGTTCTGGACGGACCACTTCAATATCTCGATCATGAAGGGCGACGGCTGGTTTCTCAAGGTGGTCGATGACCGGCAGGTGATCCGGCAGCACGCATTGGGCGACTTCCGCGATCTGCTCTGGGCATCGGCGCATTCGCCGGCCATGCTCGTTTACCTCGATAATCAGGCGAACGAGGCACAGGCCCCAAACGAGAACTATGCCCGGGAGCTGATGGAGCTGCACACGCTTGGGGTGGAGGGCGGCTATACCCAAAAGGACGTCATGGAGTTGGCGCGCTGCTTCACAGGTTGGACCGTGAAAGATCACTTCTGGAAGGGCGAATTCACGTTCAACGAGGATTTCCACGATCAAGGCTCGAAGGTGGTCCTTGGCCAGCAGATCGAACCCGCCGGCCAGCGTGAGGCGGAGTTGGTTCTGGAACAACTCGCGTTGCATCCAGCTACCGCCCGCCACCTGTCCCGCAAGCTCGTGCGCAAATTCGTAACCGAAGAGGACCGGCCCGACCTGGTGGAGAGCGCTACGCAGACCTTTCTGCGCACCCGGGGATCGATCCGTGCCACGCTGGGACACGTACTCGAACGCGGCCTCGAAAACCCTGGCGCCAAAGTTAAGCGGCCAATGGATTTCATCGCCGGCGGAATCCGAATGCTGGCGGCGGATACCGATGGAGGACAGCCACTGCAGACTTTCCTGGCCCAGATGGGCCAACCCGCCTTCCAGTGGCCGACGCCAGACGGTGCTCCTGATGACTCAACTTACTGGGCCAGCAATCTGATGCCGCGCTGGCGCTTCGCCGTGGCACTGTCTCAGAGCCAGCTGGATGGCACAGATATCAAGGTCGGCGCGTTGACGGGATCCGAATCCGTGGAAGCGGACTTCGATCGCCTCTCCGAGCTCCTGCTGGGAACTCCCCTCGAGTCTCACGTTCGAGACCAGCTGATCACGGCGCTGAGTGATGGCGGAGCTACGGATCGGCGCACCATGATGGGACTCACCATCGCCGGGCTCCTGGCGTCTCCCGGGTTCCAATGGATGTGAGGTGAATCGATGCCTGCAATGAAGGAACGCTCCAGTTTCTTGCACGCCCTACAATCTTCCTTCCGCGAACCCGCGGCCGCAGACTACGTGCGATTTACCTGGCCGGCATGGATGCCAAGATTGGCCTTTACCGAATCCCTACGAGGGGACGTCTTGGTCGTGATCTTTCTGCGCGGTGCGGCCGATGCGCTCAATATCGTCGTCCCGCACGGCGAAGAGGCCTACTATGCCAGGCGGCCCACGCTGGCGGTGCCCAGGCCAGCCGATACGAAAGCCCCACAAGCAGAGCGAGTCCTCGACCTGGACGGCTTCTTTGGCCTCCATCCGCAGCTTCGGCCCCTCATGCCGATCTGGGAACAGGGACATCTGGCTCCCGTCCACGCCTGCGGAGCACCGGACGAGTCTCGCAGTCATTTCAAGGCCATGGAGCTGATGGAGCGCGGGATAGAAGATGCCAACGGCCCCGCTTCAGGATGGATCAACCGCCACCTGGCGACCCTGGATACGGGAAGCGGTTCCCCACTGCGTGCTGTGGGCCTGGGAGGGGCCGTGCAGCGTAGTCTACAGGGTGCGATCCCGGTAGCCGCGCTGCGTTCGATCTCGGATTTTCACCTGGCCGGGGACCGCAAAGTCGAGAGCTTGATGCTGGCAGGGCTGTCTTCACTATATGGAACGGAGGATTCACTTGGGGCGCTCGGCCGGGAGACGCTGAGAATCATCCAAACTCTAGAGACCCTGAACCCAGACAGCTACATTCCTCAGACTTCCGTCCTGTATCCAGATAGCGAATTTGGCGTGGGATTGCGCCAGATCGCGATGTTGATGAAAGCACAGGTCGGGCTTGAAGTGGCTGCCATCGATCTCGGGGGCTGGGACACCCACTTCGCACAAGGTACGAGCCAGGGCTTGATGCCGAGCCTGCTGACCGAGTTGGCGGCAGGGCTAGCTGCGCTTCACGACGATCTGGCGGATTACCACTCCAAACTCAGCGTGGTCGTGATGACTGAGTTCGGGCGACGGGTGAAAGAGAACGCTAGCTTGGGCACCGATCACGGCCACGGCGGTCTCATGCTGTTGATGGGCGGCAATGTGGTGGGGGACACCGTCCATGGCAGGTGGCCTGGACTGGAGCGAGATCAGCTCTTCGGACCGGGCGACCTGGCCGTGACCACAGACTATCGCGATGTTCTAGCGGAAGTCTGCAGGGCGCGCCTCAACAACGAATCCATCGACCAGATCTTCCCCGAATTCAAACCCGCTCAGTTTGGCTTTGTACGGGAGGGGTGAGGGCTCCCCGGCCCCCTCGCTCCCCTGCTCACCCTAAGGTTTCCAGTTCAGGAAGGTCTCCAACACTCGCAAGTTGATCTCCAGGTCGGTGTCCCTGTGATTGGTGAGTTCGACATCTAGCCCGGGTATCCCCATTTCTGCCGCCCAGTCCGCGAATTGTCCGGTGTAGAGACAGCCCGCGTCGATGGGCGGATAAGGGTATGGAGCGACCTCGGCCACCGCATCGGCAAGGTCTACCGACTCTGGCAGGGGAGGGTGCCCACCGGGGAAGATTCCGAGCGCTGCGCTGTGGTAGCTGAGGATCGCTTCCATTTCATTGTCGAGTATGAAGTTCATCAAAGCCGCCACCTCCGGCTCGGATGCGGGGGCGGTCCCTCCATCTATGGGGAGGTAGTTCCAGCAGCCTGCCTTTGGCCATTCCGCTTGCCAGAGCGAAGGCCAATTCCGGTTTAGATCCACCCCATTCGCGTTGGCCCGACCGGCATAGCTGAGTGAGCGGACATGGCCATCAGGATTGAGGCTGGGAAGTATGTAAAGACTGACGTCCTGTGGGACCATTTCCGGGTGGACCAGCAGGTAGCTCATGAGCTGGTGCGCCAGCGCGATCGTGTTCCACTCATAGCCCCCGTGTATGCCTGCAACGATGAGGCGCGGCGAGGGTCCTGCCCCATACCGATAAATGGTCAGGGGTCTCCCCGCCACGCTGTAGCCAATGATTTCGGGCCCGCTGGCGTAGGTCGTGGGGCTCGGGTCTGGCCGCGGTGCAGTAGGCGGGCTGGGTATCGGCGTTGTGATCGGGCCCGCAGTAGTTTCGGGCAGGGGGGAGGACGAAAGGGCTGGGAGTGTGGTAGGCTGATCCGCGCTCACGACGTCCGCCGAGCAGGCCGTCACAACGAATGACAGGCCGAATACACCAAGGATCATCAGGCGAGATTTCCGCACACCCATCGCTTAAGCGCAAGAGTATATCGTAGCGTCTCAAGCTCCGCCCGAATCCGGTTCACTCAATGGGCCTACGCCTGTAGATTTCGCATCTACATAGGATGTTTTCCTGATCAGGCTGGACCTGGTGGGCGGTAGTCAATATGGTGCGCCATTTGCTAAAATGGCTGCCGTTCCATCATGCCGCTAAAAGCCGGAGAGACCCTTCACGATCGGTACCATATTGAAAGCATCCTTGGCCAGGGAGGCATGGGCGCGGTGTACATGGCCAGGGACAAGAACCTCAACGTAATAGTAGCCGTCAAAGAGAACCTTTTCACCACCAAAGAGTACGCCCGACAATTCGAGCGGGAAGCCCGGATCTTAGCCAGCCTACGGCACCCGAATCTTCCGCGGGTCACCGATCACTTTGTCATCGCGGGCCAGGGACAATACCTGGTCATGGACTTCATTGAGGGGAAGGACCTGCGCGAGCGCATCGAGAGCAAGGGAGCCATATCGGAGGGTGAGGCTGTACCTTGGTTCCTGGAGACCTGTGACGCGCTGGCTTACTTGCACGGTCGCAGGCCCCACCCAATCCTCCACCGGGACGTCAAACCGGGCAACATCAAGATAACTCCCGACAATCGGGCCATGTTGGTGGATTTTGGCTTGGCCAAGGTAGCGGACGAATCCGGGACAACGACCACGGGGGCCAAGGCCATGACGCCTGGCTTTTCGCCCCCCGAGCAGTATGGCACCGGCGGTACGGATGCTCGAACCGACGTCTACGCGACCGGTGCCACGATATACGCCTGCCTCACAGCCGAGATCCCGGAGGACTCGCTCGAGCGGGCGATGGGCCGCGAGGAACTCACACCGCTGCGCAAGCGCAGTCCGCGCGTCACACCAGCGCTCGCTCGGGCAATCGAGAAGGCGTTGGCGATTCGGCCGGAGGAGCGCTACCAGTCGATGGTCGAGTTCGCTTCTGCACTCGGCGCGGCCGCGCGGGCGAGCGGATCTACTCTCGTGCGCGACTTCCCCTACCTGGAGCGATCCGCCCGTACGCCCATTACGGCGGGTTTCGCGGATATGCCGACCCGGGTTGCCCTGGAAGACACGAAACCTACCCGCTGGCCCAGAATTGTGGTCCCGCTGCTCGTAGTTTCCATGGTCGCAGTGGGGGCGATCTTCGCACTGCCGAACCTGCTTGGGGGCTTTGGCGGTTCGTCTGCGGCGGATGTCTCGCCCACTCCGACCCCCTCCGAGGTCATGGATGCTACGGAGGTAGCAGTGGTTCTTCCCCTAGCCACACCAACACTCGTGTTGCCTTCCGCGACGCCGCTCCCGACCGTGGACCCTGCGCTGACGCTCACTCCGCTTCCGACGCCGATCGGGGGTGGCATAGGCCAGATTGCTTTTGCCTCGGATAGGGACGGGGTGCCCCAGATCTACCTGGTCAACGTGGATGGCACAGGATTAGTAGCGCTCACGAACTTACCGGATGGGGCCTGTCAGCCGTTCTGGGCTCCCGATGGCCGGGCGCTCGTGTTCACCACACCCTGCGCGGGGAGTCAGGAAACCTATCCCGGCGCGGGACTGTGGATCCTCGACATGGAAAACCTTCAGCCGCAACCACTTCAGACTACACCTGGAGGGGACTATGACCCGTCCTGGTCTCCGGAAGGGGAGCGCATCGCCTTCGCCTCAGAGCGTGGCGGACGACCTCAAATCTACTCCACGAATCTGGATGGTACCGAGGTTGAGAACTTGAGTGACAATTTCGCCCGTGAGCTGCAGCCGGTGTGGTCACCTCAGGGAACTGCTCTGTTGTTTGTTTCGTATCGAAAAGGCAATGCACAACTGTGGTCTATGCCCGACAATGGCGAGAATGATCAGCGCTTCGGTTTTGGCGATACGGAAGATACTCATCCGGCCTGGTCCCACGACGGTCAGCTGGTTGTTTTCCAGCGGAGTGTTTCGGGAGTTCCCCGCTTGGTGGCCTCGCAATTTGAAGATCGCGGCATCCCCGATTTCCGGGTCTGTCAGCAGGCACCCTACAGCGGACAGCCCATGGCGGAGCCAGATTTCTCGCCCGATGATCGCTGGCTGGCGATCGAGACCTGGCCGGACGGCATCAACCACGACATCGCCATCATGAGCACCAACTGCACCAGCGTCACACATCTCACTCAAGACCCGGCGGAGGACTTCGACCCCGCCTGGCGACCCTAGGAAAAGGATATGTCTGCGAAAATCATTGACGGCAAGGCCATCGCGACCGATCTTCGTGCGAGCGTTGCAGAGGGAGTGCGTGAGCTCGAAAGCGCCGGGGGTCCAACCCCCGGTTTGGCGACAGTATTAATCGGCGAAGATCCAGCCTCGGAGACCTATGTGCGCATGAAGCGCAAGAAGAGCGCAGAGGTTGGAATTGAGTCGTTTGCCCATGAGCTTCCTGCCGACAGCTCGCAGGAGGAAGTAGAGGCGCTCGTCGAGCAGCTCAATGCCGATCCCAAGGTCCACGGGATCCTGGTTCAGCTCCCGCTTCCGGAAGGGCTGGATGAGGAATCGGTGCTGGCCAAGATCGATCTCAACAAAGACGTGGATGGGTTCCACCCGATCAACATCGGGCGCCTGGCTCAAAAGGGCCGTGAGCCGGCCTTTGTACCGGCGACGCCAGCCGGCTGCATCACGCTTCTCAAACATGCCGGCGCGGACCTAGATGGGGCGAACGCGGTCGTTCTAGGGCGCTCCAACATCGTTGGCATGCCGGTCGCACTGCTGCTGATACGCGAGAACGCCACCGTCACCGTCTGCCATTCCCACACGCAGGACCTCCCGGGCGTCTGCCGGAGTGCGGATGTGCTAGTGGTTGCCATTGGAAGGGCCGAAATGGTGCGCGGGGACTGGATCAAACCGGGTGCATACGTGATCGATGTGGGGATCAATCGAGTGGACGACCCCAGCCGCAAGCGCGGCTATCGGTTAGTGGGGGATGTGGCCTTTGACGAAGCGGTTGAAGTTGCTGAGGCGATCACACCCGTGCCAGGCGGCGTCGGCCCAATGACCATCGCCACGCTGCTTCGGAACACTCTTACCGCGGCCGAGCGCGCACGCTAGTCGTGTGGCTCGATTACTGCGCCCTTCCAAGTAGCCCCAGCCATCGCTGACCGGGGATAACGAATAACCCAAGGCTGGATCAGCCAGTGGCTTCGGCCATCGAGCAGCGGCAAGATCGGAACTTCCTCAACGAGCAATCTTTCGCCTGCTCGTACAAATCCGATGTTCTGCCCGCTGCTGCGCGGTCTCTGGTTATGAGTCCGATGACCATCGCCTCCCTGGCAAACAGAAGTGACTTTGCGTATCCCCCGGCGGGTTGTCTGACAATTGACCACCCTTCGTGCCGGTGTTAGACTGACCAGTACTTGGGGTGCAAAGTCGAGGATCCTCTCCTTTAGGGCACCCCTGCATAAAAGCAAACATCATCCACATGCAATCCAAGCACCTCGTCGATGTCGCCATGGGCCGCAAACCGGCGGACATGGTCGTGCTTGGCGCGCGCTGGGTGTGTGTGCAATCCGGCGAGATCCTGAACGACACGCAAATCGCCATCAGCGGCCAGCGGATCGCCTACATCGGGGAAGACGCACGGCATACCATCGGCGATGAGACGCTCATCATCGAGGCCGAGGGTCGGCACGCCGTACCTGGTCTGCTGGATGGGCACCTGCATATTGAATCGGGCATGCTCACCATCACGCAGTTTGTGCAGGCGGTCCTTCCGCACGGGACGACCGGCATGTTCGTCGATCCACACGAAATCGCCAACATCTTTGGACTGGATGGGGTGCGCATGATGGTGGAGGAGGCCGCCTTGCAGCCGATCCACGTGTGGGTGCAGATGCCGTCTTGCGTCCCGTCGGCGCCCGGGTTGGAAACCGCGGGAGCCAAGATCGGGCCGCATGAAGTGTCTCAGGCATTGAGCTGGCCAGGCATCATCGGGCTCGGGGAGATGATGAACGTCCGCGGCGTAATTGCAGGCGACGAGCGGAAGCACGCCGAGATGGCGGAGACGCGTGTTGCGCGGAGAGTGATCGGCGGCCATTACGCTTCGTTCGATCTGGGAGTTCCATTCCACGCCTACGTAGCCGGCGGCCCGGAAGACGATCACGAAGGCATGCGGATTGAGGATGCCGTAGCTCGAGCCCGTCAGGGAATGAAGGTGATGATGCGCCTCGGCTCCGCCTGGCATGACGTGGCCGAGCAGATCCGTGCCGTGACTGAGCTGGGGCTCGATTCTCGTCACTTTATTCTGGTTACGGACGACAGTCACTCCGCCACGCTCGTTCATGAAGGACATATGAACCGAGTCGTGCGTCACGCCATCGACCAGGGCGTGGAGCCGATGACGGCCATTCAGATGGCCACCCTCAACACTGCTGAGCATTTCGGAGTGGCAACCGAAGTGGGGCAGATCGCACCGGGGCGTTATGCCGATCTGCTTCTGGTAGGTGATCTTGCCGAGTTTGAAGTCGAGACCGTGATCGCCAAGGGGGTTGTGGCGGTACAGGAGGGGAGCATCCTGGTCGATCCACCGGAATTCACCTATCCGCCAGAAGTGCGAGGATCGGTTCACCTGAAGAGAGAACTGAACGCCGAAGACTTCAAGTTGAGCGCACCAAGCACTGGACGAGTCACCGCCAAGGTCATAGGGGTTAATGAGAATCAAGCACGTACGGAGCATCTGCATGTGGATCTGAAGCCGCAAAGCGGTCTCTTAGAGGCGGACGTCGAGGCGGATCTGGCAAAGGTTGCTCTAGTCGAGCGGCATCGCGGCAGCGGAACGGTTCAGCTCGGGTTAGTACAAGGATTTAGCCTGGACCAAGCATGTGCGGTGGGATCTACGGTTGCCCACGACTCACATCACATGCTCGTGGTAGGCACAGATGATCGCGACATGGCTCTGGCGGCCAATGAGTTGGCTAGAGTGGGAGGCGGCCAAATCGTGGTGCGTCACGGTGAGGTCAGTGCGCTGGTTGATCTGCCCATCGCGGGCTTGATGTCGGATGAGCCTGCAGAAGTGGTAGCCGGGAAGGCTGAACGTCTGCTTGAGGCCTTTCGAGAATGCGGCTGCACCTTGAACAACGCCAATATGCAGCTGAGCTTGCTTGCCCTGGTCGTGATCCCCGATCTGCGAATATCTGATCTGGGTTTGGTCGATGTGAACCGCTTCGAGATCGTGCCCCTGTTGGATGAGGGCCGATGAGCAAACCCTATCAACGTACTGCGCAGGCGTTAGCGGAGCTGCTGGATCGAAGCGAGCCGGGAGAAGTTCTTCCCTCCGAACCGAGGCTGGCACAACAGCTCGGTGTGTCGCGCGCCACGCTGCGGGAAGCCATGAGCGCGCTCGAGGATCGCGGGCTGATCGTACGGCGTCAAGGGGTAGGAACCTATGTGCCGCCAACGATCATCGAAGCCGGCCTAGAAGAGCTGATAAGCATCGAGAGCATGGCGGCCCGAGTGGGGCTTGAGGTGGAGATGGGGGACTCTGAGATCCAGCATCGCAGCGCAGACTCTGGCGAAGCCGCGCTGTTGGGAGTAGATCAGGTGGTCGAGGTCCGCCGAGTGATTCTGGCGGAAGGGAAACCCGTAGCTTATCTGGTCGACACGATCGGCGAAGGCTGGATTCCTGAGACGGTATTGGCCAAGGAATTTCACGGATCGGTGCTGGATTTATTTCTTGAGCGCGGGGATCCGGCATTGGAGTATTCCAAAAGCGAGATCAGTGCCGTCTCGGCCGAAGGCGAGGTTGCCGACCGGTTGGGAGTGCGGGCCGGGTCCGTGCTGCTCCGGTTCGAAGCCAGTCTATTTACGAAGGACGGACAGGTTGTGGATCGATCCCAGAGCTATTTCCTGCCCGGCACGTTCAAGTTTCATGTCGTTCGGCGGGTTGGACGCGGTCTGAGTACCGCAGCCTAATCTCGCGCGAGCGCCCTTTTGAGGACCCAGTCACGGGAGGACATCACAGATGAGAAGCTTTGCAGGACGAGACATTCTATCGCTCAAGGGCTTTGAGCGCGCGGAGTTTTTCCGCGTGTTCGAGACCGCAGATCGATTGGCCCATATCGCGCGTGATCGACGGAATTCCGATCTATTGGCCGGAAAGATCCTGGTCACCGCCTTCTACCAACCCAGTACGCGCACGCGCCTGGCCCACGAGGCGGCCATGCTGCGGCTGGGTGGCGAGGTCACCGGCTTCGCCGACGCCAAGATGACCCGCGCCGGTGATTTCTATCAGGAATCGATCAAAGACACGGTGCACATGCTTGAGTATTACGGTGATGTGATCGTGATGCGCCACTTCGAGCAGGGTGCGCCCGCAGAAGCCGCGAAGTGGGCCAGCGTTCCGGTGATCAACGCTGGAGATGGCTGGGGCGAACATCCGACGCAGGTGCTCACCGACATGTACACCATCTTGAAGGAGAAGGGCACGCTGGACGGCCTGCACTTCGTACTGGTCGGTGACATGCGCATGCGCACCATGCATTCCATGAGCTATGCCATGAGCCAGTTCGATATCAGCGCAAGCTACATCGCCCCGGAGGAAATGTCGCTGACCGACGAGTTCAAGGCAGAGATCGATGAGCTCAACCTGGAGTACGATGAAGTTGAGCATATCGATCAGGTAATCGACAAGGCGGACGTGATCTATATGGAGCCGGTGGTACAGCCGGACTACACAAAGTCACGCGACGAGCGTACGGGTGACGTGGGCATGACTCCCGCGAACTATCAGGTGACCAGGGAACTCATGAAGAAGGCCAAGGGGGATTCGATCATCCTGCACTCCCTGCCACGCATGGATGAGCTGCTGGAAGAGGTGGACTACACGCGGCACGCGCGCTACTGGGAAGAGGCCTTCAATGGGGTGGTGATGCGCATGGCGCTGCTCTCACTCGTGTTGGGAGCGATGGAGTAGGGGAGATCTCGATAGGTTTACTCCGCTATGAATTGATAGGGGATTCTGGAATAGGTCGGCCAGCGAGTTTGGCATTTATGTCGACTGCGCATAGCCATCGACACTAGCACCAGGAAGATGAGACGGGAAAGGTTGAGCACATGCAGACAGACCTAAGGGGCCGAGACCTGATCGGCGACCTGGATTTCAGCAAAGAAGAGGTGCAGACCGTTCTGGAGGTGGCCTATGACCTCAAGCGCAAGCGCGCGCTGGGCGAGCCGCACGCCTATTTGCGCGA
>FXBF010000248.1_pt1 | contig 17855 bp, 18 predicted proteins | sample 5335321 | NCBI WGS metagenome assembly FXBF01 (sample SAMEA103928391, study PRJEB20085) | sediment metagenome | isolation source: sediment
TCGAGACCAAGTATCCCAATGCCCACCAGGAGTGGATCTGGCAATACGTATTCCCTGCTGCAAAACAGTCCGACCGACGAAGCGACCTTGATCCAGGCCGGCTCGGGTCATGAGGAATTGTCGACGTATGGAGAAAAGCGATATCGAACCGAATAAGAGGATTGTGGCTGTACGCTGAGGATGGCAAGCGTTTTATTCTTGCCCTTGCCCGCCTTGCTGATCGTATTCTTCAAAGGAATCCAGCATCGTCCCAATCACCTGGTCCGAGAACTCGTTGATCTTTCGGAACATCTCCACCCAGGCCTGCGGGGGCCGAATCGCAGTGTGTTCATAGACCTCTAGCATGGATTTCAATAGCAAACCGCGAAAGAAGATGAAAGCCCGCGTCGCGTCCGCACTGCTCAATCCATTTCTGAAGGCCCAGAAAGCATAATTCTTGCCGATATTGATGACTTCCTCTCGAGACCTGGCATCGTGGTTCGTCAGATAGTTCTCCAGGCCACGCAAGGTCTCCTGTCCGCCTTTGCTGTACTTCTCTCGCCCGCGAGCATCGATCTTCTGATACCAGGCCTCTTTTTCGAGTTCCCCCTCACTGATACGGAAACGAGTATGCCAGAGCGCGCGTTGAGCAACGAGATTGGCATCTGGTGATCCACTGCCCCGCTGGGACTCCAGCCAGAGCTCAATATCCTCCCGGCGAAAACGGCGATGACTCCCTTCCGTGCGGTGGACCGGTATCCGACCCAGATCCGCCCATTTCCGCACGGTGTTGGGATGTACCCCCAACATCTTGGCCGTCTCAGACAACCCTAGCCATTCCGACATTATGGAGAGCTCTCCAAACTCTCGATCTGAATTGCCATCCGATGGCCCAATGTTACCCGCAGGTCAGACATTAAGCGCCGCGCGCGCCGCATCGATGGTCTGCGAGATTGTGCTTTCATCGTGCGCGGTGGACACGAATCCGGCCTCAAATTGGGATGGAGCAAGGTACACGCCATGCGAAAGCATCGCCTGGAAATAGGCTGAGAATCGCCCCAGATCGCACGCCTGTACCGACGACCAATCCCGGACCGTCGTGGTCGTGAAAAAGGTCGAAAACATGGTGCCGACCTGCGTTTGGAAAACAGGGATGCCCGCCGTGTGCGCCGCAGCCCGAATCCCCTCCACAAGGCGTGCAGCAGCCCTCTCCAGGGATCCCCAAAGCTCCGAATCCTGAAGCTGCACTAGCGTGGCGATCCCGGCGGTCATCGCCAACGGGTTTCCCGAAAGCGTTCCCGCCTGGTACACATCACCACTTGGAGCGACCATCTGCATGATCTCTCTTCGGCCACCATAGGCGCCTACGGGTAGACCGCCGCCGATCACCTTCCCGAGGGTCGTTAGATCCGGTTGGACGGCATAAAGGGCTTGGGCACCGCCCGGGTGCACGCGAAAGCCTGTCATCACCTCATCGAAGATGAGCAGGGCGCCCTGGGCATCGCACCATTCGCGCAGCCCATCCAGAAAACCCTCGACCGGCGGGATAACACCCATGTTTCCCGCCACCGGCTCGACGATCACGGCCGCAATCTCTCCAGGATACGCGTTGAAACAGTCGGCAACCCGCTCAAGATCGTTGAAGGGGGCGATCAGCGTGTCCTCGACCGTGGCTGGCGGGACCCCCGGAGAGTCAGGCAATCCCAGGGTGGCCACGCCCGATCCGGCCTGCACCAGCAGCAGGTCGGCGTGCCCATGATAGCAGCCTTGGAATTTGATGATCTTCTTCCGCTCGGTGAAGGCGCGCGCGAGCCGAATTGCGCTCATCGTGGCCTCGGTTCCGGAATTCACGAAGCGAAGCATTTCGAGACCGGGCATGAAGCTCTGAATGAGCCTGGCAAGCTCGATCTCGAGCGGACTTGGTGCACCGAAACTCGTCCCACGCGAGATAGCCTCCTGGAGAGCGGCAACCACCGCTGGATGAGCATGCCCCAGGATCAGCGGTCCCCACGAGAGCACATAGTCGATATACCGGTTGCCGTCCACATCATAGATGTAGGGACCCTCACCGCGGGCAATGAACAGGGGCTGACCCCCAACGGCGCGGAAGGCCCGCACCGGGGAGCTCACCCCACCCGGCATAAGCCTCTTGGCCTGCTCGAAGAACTGGATGGATGTCGAAAGATCCTTCATCATTCCGACCCTCTACGCTTGAGCGGGCAAGCGTGCTTCCGGGCTGGGAGATCCATCGAACGCTTGGGCGACGATTCGCTCGCCAGCTAGCTCCCCGGAGTGAATACAATCTGGAATTCCGATGCCCCGATATCCGGCGCCTGCCAGGGCAAGCCACGGCCATTTCTCCATCGCATGATCGATGCGCTCCAATCGAGCAGGGTGTCCGAGGTTGTACTGAGGCATGGCGCGATGAAAGATATGAACCCGGCTGAACAGGGGCCGGCTCACAATTCCCAGGGTGTCGCGCAACTCCTCTTTGGCGATCTCGAGCAGATCAGGCTCCTCCCAGCAGATCTCGGCCTCCTGGCCCGCGCGCCCGACAAAGACCCGCACCAGCGCGTGGCCCTCCGGCGCACGATGCGGGAATTTGGACGAGGTCCAGGTGCAGGCCAGGACCTTGCGGCCTTCTCGGCGAGGGATCACATATCCATACCCATCCAGCTCCCTCGATAGATCGTTCTCGCGGTAGGCCAGCGTGATCGTAGCCGTGGAGGCGTATTCAATCGTAGAGAGCTCGGACGCCAAGTTTGAGTCGAGCTTCCGAAGAAGATCGGCCGCGACGTAGGCCGGCGTAGCCAGAACGATCGCATCGGCATGCAGAGACGTCCCATCCGACAGACGAAGTTGGGGTCCCTCGGAATCAGCGAGCAGGTCGGCCACCTCGACTCCCTTGTGCAGCTCGACACCGGAATCATGCAGCCGCTCGGCCAGGGTGTCGACAATCTCAGCCAATCCGGTTCTCGGCGTCATGAACAGGCTGCGGGAATTCTCGGCCGATTGGCCATTCTTCCTTCGCGCTTTGCGCATGGCCAGCGCACCCCTCACCAGCCCCCGGTGTTCCTGCTCCAGATCCCGGAGGTAGGGCAGCGTGGCCCGCAGGCTGAGCTCATCCCCATCACCGGCGTAAATGCCGCTCATCAGCGGTTCGACAAGGTGTTCATACGCCTCCCGCCCCAAGCGCCGCCTCACGAAGCCCCCTATGCTCTCATCGCGATCTTGCGCTTCAGGAGGCAGGAAGAAATCCATGGCCATGCGCGCCTTCCCCCGCCACGACAGCAGTCCCGTGGTCACCATGGGTCGTATCTCCGTTGGGATCATCATGGTCAGGCCGCCTGGGAGCGGATGGAGGCGGGCATCATGCAGAATGTAGGTCCGCTTGAAATCCGGGTTCGTGCCATGCAGTCGATGCTCGATCCCCAACTCGCGGCATAGGGCCATCGCCCAGGGCTTCGTAGTGACGAACGTATCCGGGCCACCCTCGACGATGAAACCATCCACACGTTCGGTGATGATCTTGCCGCCCAATCTGGGCTCCCGCTCGAGCACCTGCAGCGAAATGGGCAAATCATGCGCTTCGGCGAAGCGCTGGATATGGAACGCTGCCGCAAGGCCGGCGATGCCGCCGCCTACGACGATAATATGCTTACGCTCGTCCACTCATGCACCATGTCAACGACGGCTCGGACGCTCTCCACAGGCGTGTCCTGCAAAATGCCGTGCCCCAGATTGAAGATGTGCCCCGGGCGCCCCCCAGCACGCCGGAGCACGTCGGTCACCTGTTCTTTCAGCTCAGGCAGCGGCGCAAACATCGCCACAGGATCCAGATTCCCTTGAACCGCGACATCGTCCCCCAAGATGGACCAGCCCGCATCCAGGCCGATGCGCCAATCCAGGCCGATCACCGTACCCCCCGCCTGCTTCATGAGCTTGAGCAAGTGGGAGGTGACGGTGCCGAAATGGATTACCGGGACCCCGGTGGAAGCCGCGGCGGAGAGCACCCGCGCGGAATAGGGCAGCACGAACCTTTCATAATCACGGGTGCTGAGTGCGCCCACCCAGGAATCGAACAGCTGCAGGGCCTGGGCTCCTGCTTCGACCTGCGAAACCAGATAGCGGCTCAACGAGGATGCGATCCTGTCCATCAGCGCATGCCAGCTTTCCGGCGCCGAATACATCATGCGCTTGACATGCATATAGTTGCGAGAAGGACCCCCCTCCACCATGTAGCTGGCCAGCGTGAAGGGCGCACCCGAGAATCCGATCAGCGGGACATCCTCCGAAAGCTCCACGCGGATCAAGCGGATGGCTTCCATCACGTGACCGAGATCACTTTCCGCGTCCAGGCTGCGCAATTGCTTGACGGCCGCTGCGGATCGCACCGGGTTGTGGATCACGGGTCCTTCGCCCTGGATGAACTCCAGCTTGAGCCCCATCGGAACAACGGGCAGCAGGATATCGGCGAACAGGATGGCCGCATCCACCCCGTGCGCATGGACGGGCTGAAGCGTAACTTCAGCCACTACTTCTGGACGTTCGACGATCTCCAGCAAGGAATATCGCTTTCGGATCGCACGATACTCAGGCATGTAGCGACCCGCCTGCCGCATGAACCAGACCGGCGTCGCATCGACCGGCAGGCGATCACAAGCCCGCAAGAACCTCGACTTCGGCTCAATGTTCCTGGTCACGCGCCGAAATCCCCCTCAATTCCTCATGCCAACCGGCGTGTAGGCGCACGCAGGATCCGTTTCGAGGTAATCCCCGGTGAGGCCATAGGCACGCCCTCGCTGACCCCCACACAGATCCCGGAATTCACATACGCCGCATTTCCCCTTGAACTTGGATGGATCGCGCAGGGCCTTGAACATGGGATGATTGCGGTAGACATCCACAACATCGTCTTCCCGAACAAGGCCTGCGGTGATGGGCAGGAAGCCCGAGGGTTGGATCTCGCCGATGTGGGAGATGAAGAGGAAGCCATTGCCATCATTGACGCCCTTCCGCGGACGATGCAGTCCGTCCGCATATTGGAAACCCGCACCCTGGAAGGTGACCTCGCTCCCCTCCCCGGCCTCTTGCTTCTTGCGCTCGATGGCCACCCGCCGGTACATCGGAGCGGCCGTGGCCTTGATGTCGAAGGGAGCTTCTTGTGATAATCCATACAGCCAGTGGAACACCCGTTCATGATCTTCGGGGGAGATCATGGTCTTCGCCTGCGCCCGCCCCGTCGGGACCAAGAAGAAGACCGACCACTGCACGGCCCCGACCTCCTCAATGAACGGGACCATATCGGGCAGCAAATCGAGATTGAATTTCGTCACGGTCGTGTTGACCTGCACGCTCAATCCGGTGTCCTTCGCCCGGTGCAGGATATCCATGGTGCGTTGCCAGGATCCATCCACCTTACGGAATTCGTCGTGCACCTTGCGGTCTGGCGCATCCAGGCTGAGCGCGATCCGACGGATCCCGGCCTCCTTCGCCTTTTGCAGCCGCGCCAGAGTCGGAAGCGCCGTGGCGGTCGGCGTCAGGGAACAACGCAGGCCCTTTTCGGCGGCATAGGCAATCAGATCGAACAGATCGCGGCGCATCATGGGGTCCCCGCCGGTGAAGATCAGGATGGGACTGCCGAATTCCGCCAACCGGTCGACGAGCTGATGGCCTTCCTCCGTGCTCAGCTCCAGGGGATCTCGTTGCGGGATGGCATCCGCGCGGCAATGCACGCATGCAAAGGCGCAGGCGCGCGTCACCTCCCACGCGATCGTGAACGGCGCTAGATCAAAGTCCGCAATCTCCATACGCCGGTCGTGATAACTTCGCTCGTCAGCAGCTTTCGTCGATAGGGAGTGTGATGTCATGATCAAACCTCGGCAGGGTACACATCATTGTTTCAGCCAGACACAAGCCTCTTTGGCGTGATAGGTCAGGATCAAATCCGCCCCCGCTCTCTTGATCGAGGTCAAGGCTTCCAATACTGCGCCGCGTTCATCCAACCATCCCTTTTCCGCCGCCGCCTTCAACATGGCGTATTCCCCACTTACGTTGTAAGCCGCCAGCGGCATCTCGGGGTAGACCTGATGGAGCGTGTGGATCACATCGAGGTAGGGCAGTGCAGGCTTGACCATAAGCATGTCAGCGCCCTCCCCGATATCCAATGCCGCCTCCCGCACGGCCTCACGGACATTGGCGGGATCCATCTGGTGTGATTTGCGGTCACCAGACATGGGCGGCGATTCGGCCGCATCCCGGAACGGCCCATAGAAGGAAGAGGCATATTTCACCGCATAGGAGAGGATCGGGATGTGTTCGTACTCCGCCTCATCCAGCCCGTGCCGAATGGCAGCAACCATCCCATCCATCATCCCGCTCGGCGCAACCATGTCGGCGCCGGCTTGCGAATGGGATACAGCAACTCTGCTGATCACGTCGAGCGTCTCATCGTTCAGCACGTAATCTTGAGGCAGATTGGGATGCGAAGGTTGCCGTCCCTCGTTGAGCACTCCGCAGTGTCCATGATCTGTGTACTCGCACATGCAAACATCGGAGATGACGATCAATTCCGGGACGGCATGCTTGATGGCCGCTATCGCCTGCTGCACGATGCCCTGCGGGTCGAAGTTCTCTTTGCCGAGCGGATCTTTCTCCGCTGGGATGCCGAACAAGATCACGGCCGGGATGCCGAGCTCTGCGATCGCCTCGGCTTCTGCGCTCAAGTTATCCACAGACCATTGATGGATCCCCGGCATGGAGGGGATGGGCACACGAAGCTTCTTCCCGTGCCGCACGAATAGGGGATAGATAAGATCTGTCGGGGATAGCCGGGTCTCGCGCACCATGGCGCGCATCGTGGGGTTGATGCGCAATCGACGCGCTCTCGCATGGGGAAACCGGCGTTCGGCAGCGATATGTGTGCTCATGGGGATACCGCCTTGGTAGAAAAATCGAAATCATCGAGCGCCGCCAGCAATCCGTCCGTGGTGTAGGTCTCGGCCACAATATCTACCGAAAATCCGTACTCTTCGGCCGTGGCGGCGGTGATCGGCCCGATACACGCGATCAGGGGGTTTCCCGGCAGAGCGCGGGCATCAAGATCTGCGGCTTGCATCAGATGGACGAAGTTGTGAACCGTCGATGAGCTGGTGAAGGTGACGATATCCACTCCGCTCATGATCTGATCCAGGCCTTCTTCCGGCCGTGCAGGAAGGGTCCGGTAGGCACGGATGTCGATGGCTGCTCCGCCTCGCTCGTGGATCGCCTGGGCCAGCGCCGGCCGAGCGATGTCTGCGCGGGCAAGCAGCACTCTCCGACCGGCCAGGTTGCCCAGTCCCGGCAAGATCGCTTCGGCGGTGTATTCGGTCGGCACAAAATCGGGCTGGACGCCATGCTTCTCCAGTGCCTCTGCGGTCTTCGGACCGATGGCCGCCACCCTCACGCTCCCCGGTTCGGGCTCGATGTTCAGCGAAGCGAAGCGATCCCAAACGGCTTCCACGCCATTCACACTCGTCAGCACAAACCAATCGTAGCTCTCTAATTGCAGGAGCGCACCGTCGAGTTCAGCGGTGTCCGCCAGAGGCGCAATCTCAATCACCGGGTAACACAGGGGCGTTGCGCCCCGTCTACGCAGCCGAGCTGCAAACTCGCCGGCTTGCCGTCGTGGTCGCGTGATGACCACGCGCTTTCCGTATAGATCACCCATGCAGCACCTGCATCGCCCCGGCTGCGATCGCCTCGCGAGCCAGTTCCTCCGCCAGCAGGAGCGGATCTTCACCGACCCCCTGCACGCGCCTGATCTGCTCCCCATCCGGTGAGGCCACCACCGCGCGCATGCGCCACGCGTCCTTGTGCTTCTGGGCGTAGGCGCCGACCGGCAGGGAACACCCGCCTCCCAAGGCCGTGAGGAACGCTCTCTCCGCCTCGACCGCACCGCGTGTCCCGGGATCTTCGAGCGCGGACAGATAGCGCTGGCTCTCAGCATCCTGAGCTCGGCACTGCACCGCCAGGGCGCCCTGGCCGGGTGCGGGGAGCATGATTTCCAGTGGAATTACTTGCGTGATATGTTCGTGGAGACCCAGGCGAGCGAGGCCGGCATGCGCCAGGATGATGGCATCGTACTGACCTTCCAGGACTTTCCGAACGCGCGTATCCACGTTTCCCCGCAGCGCTCGAACCTGAAGATCACGACGAAAAGCGAGCAGTTGCGCCTGGCGACGCACGCTGGAAGTGCCGACGTTCGCGCCCGCCGGCAGAGTTTCCAGCGTCCATCCCCCTGGAGAGATCAAGACGTCTGATGCTTCCGCCCGCGTGGGGATCAGGCCCACGACCAGGCCGGCAGGGAGCTGGACTGGAAGATCCTTGAGCGAGTGGACGGCAGCATCCACTCCTCCGCGGAGCAGCTCGTCCTCGAGCTCCTGAGTGAACAGGCCTTTCCCCCCAATTTCCGGCAGTGGGCGGTCCAACACCCGGTCTCCTTCCGTGCGGATGACCGTTTCCGTGCATCGCAGTCCCGGCCATGCCTGCTGCAAGGCATCCTGGATGAAGCGCGATTGCCAGCGGGCAAGCTTGGAAGGACGGGTCGCGAATCTCAGCCTCGGCATGTATCGTCTATGCGTGGTGACTCGTTCGGTTGTGAAGCCGGATCCAGGCCAAATAGCGCCCTGGCGGCCTGGATATAGCGTTCCGCTTCGTCGCTGCCGGATGCATGGCGCAGGCAGGCCGTGGGCTGATGAAGGATTTTCTGAACGATGGAGTGCGAAAGGGCAGCGATCATCTGCTCCTGTCGCTCCGAAAGATCCCCGAGCCGGCGAAGAGTTTTTTCCAGCTCTTGCTGTCGTATGTTTTCCGCATGCCCCCGGAGTTCAACGATGAGAGGCACCACGGTCAATGAGTCGATGAATGCCTTGAACTCGCCATACTCCTGCGCCAGGATCGCTTCCACCTTGGGGACCTCGCTCCGGCGCGCGCGGAGCCCTTCATCCAAATCCCGGTTGAGGGTGTCGATGTCGTACAAATGGACGTTGGCGATGTCTCCCACTTCCGGGTCCACATCACGAGGGACAGCGATGTCGATGATGGTCAGGGGACGATGGGATCGAGATCGCATCGCTTGATCGACCATTTCCCGATCGATCAAGGTGTGAGGGGCGCTTGATGAGGTGATCACGACATCCGCGCCACGGATCACTTCCGAGAGCTGATCGATCGAGCTTGCCTTCCCCTGCCATCCTTCCGCGAGCTTGCAGGCGCTGGCGAGCGAACGGCTGACGATGTGAAACTTGTCCGCACCGCGTTTGCGCAAGGCCTCGATGGCTAATTCAGCCATTTCTCCGGCACCCAGGAGAACGATCTGGGCGCGCTTGAGATCCGGCAGGCTCTTCATCACCAACTGGACGGCGATCGAAGAGATCGACACGGGGTTTTTGCCCAGCGCGGTCTCTGTCCTGACGCGTTTGCCGCCGTGAATCGCCATGAGGAACAGCCGGGAAAGGATCTTCCCCGTGGTACCCGCACGCTGGGCTTTCTCGTAGGCGCGGGTGACCTGCCCGAGAATCTGCGCCTCTCCCAACACCATCGAATCCAGGCCCGCGGCCACTCTGAAAAGGTGGCTTGCAGCCTGCATATCGACCAGGTGGTACATGGAAGAGGCGATCTCCGCCTTAGAGACTTCACTGTGCCGGCCGATGAGCTGCTCCAGGCTCTCGATCGACGGATCGTTGGCCACGCAATAGAACTCCACCCGGTTGCAGGTGGACAACACGATCAGCTCGCGGATCGGTTCGTCGCTGCTTGCGTTGCCGAGGGAATCGAGGAACCCGTCTTCGGCGAAGGCAAGCTTCTCTCGCAAGCCTAAATCCGCCGTATGGTGGCTAAGCCCTAAACACTTAATTCGTGAGTCCATTGTTCCTCATCCCCCAGTCTGGATGGATGCCTGGCGAGCTTTGTGGAAATCGAAGTCCCCAATATGGGGGCTGACGATCGCAGCCAGAGACTGAATGTGTGCGGCGCTGTCGTTCAAGGCCGGGATATGGTGAAAGCCCTTCCCCCCGGCGCGATGGAATATCTCGCGCCCCTCAACGGCAATCTCGTGCATGGTCTCCAGACAATCCACAGAAAAGCCGGGGCAAATGACGTGCGCGTTCTCCACCCCGTTGCGACCCCATTCCTGAAGCACGTCATCGGTGTACGGCTGCGACCACTCTTCGCGGCCAAAGCGGGATTGGAACGCGGTCTGGACACCCACCGGTTGCGTTCCAAGCTTTTCGGCAACCAGTCGCGTCGTTTCGAGGCACATGTCAACGTAGGGATCCCCTCGTTCGGAATAGCTTTTAGGAATCCCGTGGTATGAGAACAAGAGCCGATCGGGCTGGCCGTGCTGATCCCAGAGTTCACAGATACTCGTTGTCAAGGCATGGATGTACGCTGGATGATTGTGATAAGTCATGATGGCGTGAACTTCAGGAAGCCGGCGCCAGGTGCGCAGCTCTGCGAACACCGCATCGTAAGCGGAGGCGGTGGTTACGGCTGAGTATTGTGGAAACAAGGGCAGCACCATGATCCGCCAGATTCCCATGGCGCGCAATTCCCTCAGGCCGTCCTGGATGGAAGGCTGACCGTATCGCATCCCGACCGACACCTGGACGGGAAAATCGAGCTGATCTTGAAGCAATCGCTCGAGCTTGGAGGCGATATCGCGCAGGGTGATGAGAAGCGGGGATCCCCGCTCGGTCCAGATCTTCTCATACTTCGGCGCAACGCGTCCGGGTCGGACTCTCAGAATGATTCCATGCAGCAGCGGCAGCCAGAGCCACCTGGGCCATTCGATGACTCGAGGATCGGATAGGAATTCCGCAAGGTAGGAGCGCAGAGCGGATTTTGTGGGTGCCTGGGGGGTGCCGGTTTGGATGAGTAGAACGCCGGAAGGAGAGGATGCAGCGGAGTCGAAGTCGTCTGAGTCTCGAGAAGCCATAAAATAGACTTTGAGAAATATTTCTCAAAGTCTATGGCGAACCTGGACTCGTGTTAAGTGAGGTTTTGTAAGGTTCCTATTAAGAGCGAATTAGAAAGTAATGGCTCGCTTATGTTAATCCGGGCCATAAGGATCCGTTCAATCCTTTTCAGCCAAAACGATCTCGCCTTTCAACCCCAGAAGTGAGAGTTCTGTCACATCAACCACATTAAATCCAGCACTCTGCAGCGACTCCTGCACATAGATGGGTCGGCAGTCGACGTACTGGGGGAGCTTATCGTGGAACCATTCATAGAGACGGGTGCTCGCGTTGAGTTTGTCGGTCTTCGACATGGCGACGATACAGATCCGACCATCGGTTCGAAGAACCCGGCGGCACTCAGACAGGACGACGGGGATTTCGGGAGTATCGAATAGCTCCAGCGTGAAACTCATGAATGCGCTGTCGAAGAAGCTTGCATCGAAAGGCAGCTGCGAAGCATCCCCACATTCCAGAACGACCCTCTCTGTCAATCCGGCTTTCTCGACCCTGGAGCGTGTCACATCCAGCATCCCTTGCGACAAGTCGATGCCGTAGACCTTGCCGGAGGCGCCCACCGCCTCAGCAAGCGCCAAGATCGAGTGGCCGGTGCCGAATCCAACCTCGAGCACCACGTCCCCTTCGCTGGGGTTTAGCTTCCGCACGCCTGCGTCGCGATGCTTCCCCTCGAAGCTGCCAGCCAATAGGTCATACCATCGGCTCATGCGATCATAGGTCGACCGGGCTTGGTCCTTCGATCGAATGACCCGACTTACTTGCTCGAGGTTGTGAGACACGTCTTCCTCCTCTGGATCTCTTGGGCTCCGCCCAACGGCTGCTCGTGCTCGCCAGATAGTCTACGCCTCATTATCATCGGGGACATATTCCAGCAAATCTCCCGGTTGGCAGTCGAGCGCCTGGCAAATGGCTTCAAGGGTCGAGAACCGGATCGCCTTGGCCTTATTCGTCTTGAGGATCGAGAGGTTGGCCAGAGTGATGTCGACTCTCTGGGAAAGCTCGGAAAGCTTCATCCCGCGTTTGACAAGCATCAGGTCCAAGTTCACTTTGATCGTCATGGCGGCTTCAAATCGTCAGCGCACGCTCGCGCTCAAGGTCTAATCCGTGGCTCCATACGTATGCCAGCAGTAGGACCAGCAGCGAACCGAGGATCACCTCGGCGTTGAATGTGGGTCCCGGGCTGAGGGCTGGGACTGTTGTCGGCAGCCGATTGAAGATCTCCCAAGCGGCAAAGAATTGCACAACCGGGGAGCCAATCCCGACCAACAGCACGGCGTAACCGAGGCGCTTGAGGTGGAGCCCCGCCTGCTCGGCGAAAGGTTTTCCATCGAGGATCAGCTTCACAAAGGCTCGGAGCTGGTAGAAGACGTATGCCAGTCCCGCCGCGGTTACCACCTTGGCGATATTGGCGATCAGGATCAGCTGGTAATTACTGGTTTCCAGCCACAGCGTGCCTTCGGCTTTGTCCACGAAGGCAGTTTCGATCCTGTCTCTGGTCGCGCCGCTGAAGGTTACCTCGAACTGAGGCTCCTCACCTGTCCCAATCCGGACTGGCAGAGAGGCAGTCCCAAGGAACCCCGATTGGCTCGAGACCAAGACTGAATAGGCCATCCAGAGCACCAGACCGACGGCGACGATAACCAGAAGGCCAAAGATTAAGTCGAGAAACCCCTTCAGGAAGCGCGCTAGCCGCAGATTCTTCGTTGTAGACATAATAAATCCTCCATTCGGTTATCGATGTTCGATGTGTATTTATTGTTCTTCGATATATATATATCGTATTACGATATGTTTGTCAAGAGGCATTGGAGGAGCAATCACTCGGCAGCTGAGGCAAGAAGGCGTGTCTATGAATTCTTGATCGAAGCCCTGGCTCAGCAGGGCTTGCTTAGAACAGGATGCACCGCAGCACAAGCATCTTGCCAACTAGGTTGGGATGCACGCACAGGACGAAAAGACGGGCACCATTCCCCTCCCCGCTTCAGCAGGGAATCTCCAGGTGCGACTTTCTTGGACCAGGCCGACCGAGATCTCTATGGGCGTCTGATGCGATACGTATACGTACAAGACCCGTTGCTGGCACTCTCACCTGGAAGGGGTGGGAATGTCAATATTCCTGAATAAAGGTGCTAAAATGTAGCGCAATTACAGCCAGCATCCGGAGGCCGTCTTGTTCGCGACGAACGTCAGATTTTTTATCACTACTCAGGGTCGCTGGCTTTGCATTTCCCCGCTCATGTGTATCTGTCCTCAGCGGGCATAGCCCGCAGACGCTGGATGCCAAAGGGCTTCGGTCGTCTAGCCCGTCGGCCTGTCCGGCACTGCGGTTGTGTTCGCGCCTTAAGGCAGATGCGGTAAACCTCAACCTACACTTGCTGCTCTGTCACCTCACGTAGTCCCGAATAACTGAATACCCGGCCACCGGCTGGCTCCCATACCTGACCCGTTCCACTCCGCTGGCGTTGGCCGAGACAGCGCTTTACCCGGCGCCTGAATGGCGAAGGGGATGGATTGCTTGCAGGCAAAACGAACTTGAGAGGATCGAGGATGTGTGAACGATGAACGGCCAACCAGAGCTGCCAGCCAACGATTTGGCAGGACACGCGTTGGATCCGCTGGCGGCAGCAGAGATCGATCGCTTCACCCACCTGATCGAGCAGCGGCGGCTGGGGCAGGTGGAGGAGGAGGCATTCCGTCGCTTTCGCCTGCAGTACGGCATCTACGGTATCCGCGGCCAGGAGCAGGTCCAGATGGTGCGGGTGAAGGTCCCCTATGGGGCTCTTGCAGGCGCCCAACTGGAGTGCCTGGGGAACGTCGCTGAACACTTCGCCCGGGGGGTCGGACACATCACCACCCGGCAGGACCTCCAGTTCTACTGGGTGCCCCTGGAGGCCGTGCCGCAGGTGCTGCGCCGTCTGGCGGAGGTGGGGCTCACAACTCGTGAGGCCAGCGGGAACATCGTGCGCAATGTGACGGCCTGCCCGCTGGCAGGGGTGTGCGCTGACGAGGCCTTCGATGTCACGCCCTACGCGGCCGCCATGTCGCGCCACATGCTGCGCAATCCCGTCTGCCAGGCGCTGCCGCGCAAGTTCAAGATCGCCTTCTCCGGCTGCGGAGCGGATTGCGCGGTGGCCGGCATCCACGACATCGGCGCCGTGGCGACCGTGCGCGAAGAAGGTGGGGTCTCCCTGCGGGGATTTCGTCTCTACGTGGGAGGCGGCCTGGGGCCCTCACCCAGGGCGGCCCACTTGCTGGAGCCTTTCACACAAGCGGAAGACCTGATCCTGACGGCCACAGCCGTGATCAGGGTCTTTGACCGCTTGGGCAACCGTCAGAACCGTGCACGGGCCCGGATGAAGTTCCTGATCGAGGAGCTTGGGAGCGAGGAATTCGACCGGCTGGTTTTCGAGGAACGCGAAGTGCTGTGGGCCACCTGGGCCGGCGGCCCGCCTTCGAGCCCTGCTGTTGGAGACCCATCCCCGCCGGCAGACGTCGGACCGCCTGCTCCCGGCGAGGCGCCCCCACCGGGGTTCGACAACTGGCGGGCGACCAACGTAGTTGGCCAGAGGCAGCCCGGGTACTGCGCGGCCTTCGTGACCGTGCCCGGAGGGGACCTGTCGGCCGATCAATTCCGGATACTGGCAGCGCTGGTACGGCGGTTCCCGGGCGTCGAGGTGCGGGCTGTGATCACTCAAAACCTGGTGCTTCGCTGGGTGCGCGAAGAATGGCTGCCGGAACTCTACGCCTCTCTGGCGGAGACCGAGCTGGGCAAGCCTGGAGTGCACGGCATCGCGAACGTACTGAGCTGCCCTGGTGCTGACACCTGCAACCTGGCCTTGACTCATTCCCATCGTCTGGCCCTGGAACTGGGGCGTCAGCTCGAGGAGCGTGACGATCTGGCTCTGGCCGAGGACCTTCGGGGGGTGAGCATCAAGATCAGCGGCTGCCCCAACTCCTGCGGACACCATCACATCGCCACCATCGGCCTCCACGGGGCCGTGCGCCGGGTGGAGGGACGCCAAGTGCCTTATTACCAACTGATGCTGGGCGGCGAGGCAGGCGATGGGGAAGTCACGTTCGGCCGGCCCGTCATGCGCATCCCGGCTCGACGGGTACCGGAGGCCATCTTTCGCTTGGTGGCGCTCTACCGGGCCGAGCGGGAAGAGGGCGAGTCTTTCGCCAACTGGATCAAGCGAAAAGAGACGAGCGGCGCGGATCGCGACCAGACAATCGGTGAGGAAACTCGGAAAGCTTGAGATGAAGGAGGTATGTCATGGATCGTACGAATGCAGTGACAGAAAGGGCCGTTGGGCCGAATCGCCGGGAGAATGACCTGGCAGCGATGGTTCAGGAGGTTCTGGGCGATCTGACCCAGCTGCCTTCCTTTGAGGAGACCCCTGAGCTGTACACCGACTGGGGTGAAGAAGGGGAGTTCAAGGTTCAGGTGGGCCGGGGCGAGTGCGCCCAATGACGCTAGCCAAGGGGGATCGAGCGTGAAGGGACACGGTGGGGATGAGGGCCAGCCGTTCGGACGAGCCTCAGGGCAGTGGCATGAAGGGACTGCCCGCCGACATCCAAGGTCGCACGCCTGCACTTCTGGCCCGAAGCTCCCCAGGCATCCCCACAGCACACTGAGTAGAGAGGAGATCGATGGATGATCATACCGGCTAGCGAAACGACGGGCCCCACCACTGCGGATCTTGAGAGCGCCACGCCTCAGGAGATCTTGAGCTGGGCATGCGGTCGCTTTGAGCGCATCTGCGTTGCGGCAAGCTTTGGGAAGGACAGCGTAACGCTGCTTCACATGCTGCGAGACATAAAGCCCGACATCAACGTAATCTACCTGAACACAGGCTATGACTTTCCCGAAACCCTGGACCTCATCGAATCCTTGAGGGCCGAATGGAACCTGAACATCAAGGAGTACAGGCCGCTCTTGGAAGTCGAGGAGCAGGAGCTGCGCTTCGGAGCCGATCTATACAAGACCGACCCAGATCGGTGCTGCGGCATCCGTAAGGTGGAGCCGATGGCGCGGGCGCTCGAGGGCTACGACGCGTGGATCACCGGCCTACGGAGGGACGAAACAGAATTCCGCAAGCACATCCAGGTGGTTGAGGTCCAAGACGGAATCCAGAAAGTCAATCCTCTGGCCAACTGGACCGAGGAAGATGTGTGGGGCTACATCCGGGCCAACGGAGTGCCCGGCAACCCCCTGTACGACGAGGGCTATCGCAGCCTCGGCTGCTGGCCTTGCACACTGGCCGGCACCTGGGGACGGTTCGAGCGCGCGGGCCGCTGGGCGGGCACCAACAAGGAAGGAGGAGAATGCGGCATCCATGTTGGCGCCGCCTATCGGGAGGAGCAAACTCACCTGGAGGGTGGGGATGGGCATCGCTCGGCAGGACCCGAGACTGACCGGTAGGGTCCCTTGTGCTCGTGGCGCGGGGATCGTCAACAGGCGCAACACGCACGGGAGGTGCATGAGACCTTGAGCGTTTATCCCATCTGTCTGATCAACCTACAAGCAAAGAAATGCCTGGTCATCGGCGGCGGCGCGGCGGCCGAGAGAAAGGTCGCCACGCTGCTCGCCAGCGAAGCCCGGGTGGTCGTCATCAGCCCTACATTGACGCCGACGTTGCTCCGCTGGACCAAGGCAGGAAGGATCGCCCATACGAGGCGAGCTTATCAGACCGGGGACTTGGAGGGCGCCTTCCTGTGCTTCGCCGCTACCAGTGATGGCGCGGTGAACGAACGGATATGCCGCGATGGCGATGCCCACGGCGTGCTGGTGAACGCGGTGGACGCCGCGGCCCCCTCACACTTCATCATGCCCGCGATCCTCCGGCGTGGCGATCTGATGATCGCCATCTCCACGAGCGGGCACAGCCCTGCGCTAGCCGTGGCGATCAAGGAGAGGCTGGCGGCCCTGTTTGGACCTGAGTATGGCGGCCTGGTGCACATCCTGGGAGCCCTGCGGCCGCGCCTGAAGGCGGAGCTTGGCCGCGAAGGGCGGCTTGCCTTCACAAGAGCCGTGCTGGGCTCGGGCATGCTCTCCATGCTTAAGGAGAATGACCGGCCTGGGGCGCTCGCCAGGGCCGAGGAGATTCTCGCCGACTGTAAAACGGAGGGCTGACAAGAATGGGCCAGGGAAAGGTCTATCTGGTCGGCGCCGGTCCTGGGGACCCCGGTTTGATCACAGTGAAAGGCCTGGCGTGCCTCCAACAAGCCGATGTCGTCATCTACGACCGGCTCGTGAACCGGGAGCTTCTGGCTCACACGCGAGCCGGCTGTGAGCTGATTGCCCGAAGGGGGCATGGGCAGGATCTGGAGCACCTGCTTCAAGTCATGGCCGATCGAGCGGGAGAGGGGTCGACGGTTGTGCGGCTGAAGGGTGGCGACCCTTTTCTCTTCAGCCGCGGCGGGGAAGAAACTGAGTTCCTGGCCGCGAGACAAATTCCCTTTGAAATCGTGCCCGGGGTGACTTCAGCCCTGGCTGTGCCAGCCTACGCCGGAATCCCGCTCACCCATCGCCGCCTGTCCTCTTCTGTGGGCATTGTCACCGGTCACGAGATTGCAGGGAAGGAAAGATCGGCCGTAGACTGGGAGGCGCTCAGCCGGGGCGCAGACACGCTGGTGATCCTGATGGGCATGCGGAACCTCCCGCTCATCGTCCAGCGGCTCTTGAAAGCAGGCAGGAGCCCGGAGACCCCCGTGGCCGTTGTCTGTCAGGGGAGCTTGCCGGATCAGGTGACGCTGGTCAGCACCCTGGGCGGGGTAGCGGAGGAGGTCAGACACAATGGCCTCCAGCCGCCGGCCATCGTCGTTGTGGGTGAAGTCGTCCGGCTGCGAGTTGCCTGTGCCCGT
>FXBF010000249.1_pt1 | contig 17849 bp, 19 predicted proteins | sample 5335321 | NCBI WGS metagenome assembly FXBF01 (sample SAMEA103928391, study PRJEB20085) | sediment metagenome | isolation source: sediment
GGAGCGCCGCTCGGCGCGATTGTTTTTAAAAACAATCGCGCCGAGCGGCGCTCCTACAGGGGTTGGTTCTATCTTTTGACTTTGACCCACCATCCCCTTTTGGGTTGTCGAGCACTGGAAGTTTAGACCGGATAGAGCGAGGACTGTTTGAGCGATAGCGAGTTCCGCAGCGCCGGTCTAAACTGAAGCGCGCAGAGCAGCCGAAGGCCAACACGATGGGGCGGATTTCTTTGGTTACTTTCTTTATCCGTATAAAGAAAGTCACTCGTCCATGAAGGGCGAAAAATACGAACCAATTCAAGAAAAGAAATAAAAAGAACACCTAAATCAAAGCTAAGATAAACCGCCGTGCGCCAGCACAAAAACTACTGAAACAACTGCATGGACGGATCCTGATCCGGCACCCCCCTCCGCATTTCTTCAGCATTCGCCTGACGAATAGAAACAACAGTCACAATAAAATTAACCGTCTGCCCCGCTAAGGGATGATTACCATCAGCCGTCAAGGTGCCATCTTCAATTTTCGTCACATAGAACAGGCGTGATTCGCCTTTCACGCTCTCGGCTTCGATCTCAGCACCGATGTGCCGGAACTCTGCCGGTACATTAAACAGGGCATCAGTGAAAACCAGGGAAGGGTCATGCTGGCCAAAGCTTTCATCCGGGCTAAGGCTGATGTTGATTTGATCGCCTACGCCTTTTCCAGCCAATGACTGCTCAATTTTCGGGAAGAGGTCTACACCGGAGCCGTGTAGATAGCTGACAGGAATATCGCGGTGTTCAAATAAATTGCCATTTTCATCTCTCAATGAATAGTTGATAGCAACCACTTTTCCCTGAACGATCTTGTCTGTCATTTTCAAAAAAAATCTTATTGAATTCAGCTAGTTTATTTTTTTTCGCGCAACTTACGAATTAAATTCAATTGTGCAACGGCTTCTGCCAGTTCGGCCTGGGCGCGGGCAAAATCCATGTCTGCTTTTTGGCCCTTCATCGCTTCTTCTGCCTGACGCTTGGCTTCCAGTGCGACTGATTCATCAAGATCTTTGGCGCGTATTGCTGTATCACTGAGCACTGTAACAACATGTGGCTGTACTTCAAGGATGCCACCGGAGACAAAGAAACGCTGATCTTTTTCACCTTCGTGCGAACGAACAACAACCTCACCCGGCTTGATCTCGCCGATCAAGGGCGTGTGACGAGGGTAGATACCGACTTCGCCACTTTGTAACGGGACAAAAACCGCTTCCACTGTGCCAGAGAATATTTCCTCTTCTGCACTGACGATATTTAGATGCATAGTGATTGCCATAGCCCGTGTCCCTGTAGATTGTTAGAGGGTCCTGGCCCGCTCAACTACTTCATCGATAGACCCGACCATATAGAAAGCCTGCTCCGGGAGACTGTCATACTCACCGTCCACAATGGCACGAAAACCCTTGATGGTATCTTTCAGTGATACGTATTTTCCTTCTGTACCAGTAAACACCTCAGCAACAAAGAATGGCTGGGACAGGAATCGCTGTATTTTTCTGGCGCGTGTTACTGTCATCTTATCTTCTTCCGACAGCTCGTCCATGCCCAGAATCGCGATGATATCCTGTAATTCCTTGTAGCGCTGCAAGGTAGCCTGCACATCACGAGCCACTTGATAGTGTTCTTCACCGATGACATTCGGGTCAAGCTGACGGGAGGTTGAATCCAGTGGATCTACCGCAGGGTATATGCCCAGCTCAGCTACCTGGCGGGATAATACGACTGTCGCATCAAGATGCGAGAACGTGGTGGCAGGCGAAGGATCTGTCAAATCATCCGCAGGGACATAGACGGCCTGAATTGAGGTGATTGAACCGGATTTAGTTGACGTAATACGCTCCTGCAGACGCCCCATTTCCTCCGCCAGAGTCGGCTGGTAGCCTACCGCTGACGGCATGCGCCCCAGCAGAGCAGACACTTCGGTACCGGCCAATGTGTAACGATAGATATTATCGATAAACAGCAGAACATCATTTCCTTCATCGCGGAAATTCTCGGCAATAGTCAAACCGGTCAGACCCACACGCAGGCGGTTCCCCGGTGGTTCATTCATCTGCCCATAGACCAGCGCGACTTTATCTATTACGTTTGACTCGGTCATTTCATGGTAAAAGTCATTCCCTTCACGGGTACGCTCACCGACTCCGGCAAATACTGAATAACCGCTATGCTCGATAGCGATATTTCGGATCAGTTCCATCATGTTCACAGTTTTACCAACACCGGCACCGCCGAACAGGCCGACCTTGCCGCCTTTAGCAAAGGGACAAATTAAATCGATTACCTTGATGCCTGTCTCCAGCAGCTCATCACTGGCCGCCTGCTCGGCATAGCTTGGTGGTTCGCGATGAATAGGCATTAATTTTTCTGCACCCACATCACCTTTCTCATCAATCGGTTTACCCAGCACATCCATAATGCGTCCGAGAGTTTCTTTACCAACCGGCACTGTGATGGGTGCACCTGTATCGGTAACCAGTAAATTGCGGCGCAGACCATCAGAGCTACCCATGGCAATACAGCGTGCGACACCATCACCAATTTGCTGCTGTACCTCTAATGTCAGGCCTGTCTCATCAATAATCAGTGCATTGTAGACTTTCGGAATTGACTCAGTCGAAAACTCAACGTCAACAACTGCACCAATGATTTGTACAACTTTTCCAGAACTCATTTACCGGTTCCTCAGGATTAAACTATTTACGTAAAAAACTTCCTACCAACAACTCGTTTACACTCGAATGCTCAGCAGTTTGCGACCTATTCAAGTGCCGCTGCACCACTGACTATCTCTGATAATTCCTGTGTAATCGCCGCCTGTCGGGCCTTGTTATACACCAACTGCAGATCATCAATCATGTCGCCAGCGTTATCAGAGGCAGCTTTCATCGCCACCATGCGCGCAGATTGTTCGCTGGCAATATTTTCCACCACACCCTGATAGACCTGTGTTTCAATAAAGCGGGTCAAAAGGGCATCGAGCACCGGCCTGGCTTCGGGTTCATAAATATAGTCCCAGTAGTGCTTATAGTCCTCTGAATCTTCTGCCTGCAATGGCAACAACTGAGAAACAGTCGGTGTTTGCGTCATGGTATTAATGAATTTGTTATACACCAGCATCACTCGATCCAGACTGCCATCACTGTAGGCATCCAGCATCACTTTGACCACGCCAATCAACTGGCTGATCTGCGGTGCATCGCCCAGATGCGTCGCACTGGAGACCATTTTAAAACCGAAACGCTTCATGAAACCCTGTGCCTTACTGCCGATAGAGCAGAATTCAACCTCTATCCCTTTTTCATGCCATTGCTTCATATCAGCAATAGCGGCTTTCAGCATATTGGTGTTCAGCCCACCACAAAGCCCGCGATCGGTAGATATAATGATATAACCAACACGCTTCACTTCATCACGCTCCAGCAGGAACGGATGGCGGTATTCAGGATGGGCGTGCTGTAAATGACCTGCCACATCACGGATCTTTTCTGCATAGGGGCGCGCAGACAACATCCTGCTTTGTGCCATACGCATTTTACTGGCGGCGACCATCTCCATGGCACGGGTAATCTTCCGCGTGCTCTGCAGACTCTTGATCTGGGTCTTGATTTGCTTGCCGACTGCCATGGTTTTTTAGCTGATTTTTCTGTTTGCTTACCGGTTCTACCAGGTGTGACTGGCTTTGAAGTCATCCAGCGCAGCCCGCAGGCGGCCTTCGATCTCGTCGTTGTAGTCACCCGATTCATTGATCGTTGACATAAGATCCACCTGACTGGCATTCATATAGGCATGCAGGGCATCTTCAAAGTCACGTACTTTATCCGGCTCGATATCATCCAGATAGCCTTTATTGGCCGCAAACAATGAGGACGCAAGATCGGCAACGGTTAAGGGTGAATACTGCGGCTGCTTCATCAATTCAGTAATACGCTGCCCCAGTGCAATCTGATTTTGCGTGGCTTCATCAAGGTCTGAGGCAAACTGGGCAAATGCCGCCAGTTCACGGTACTGAGCCAGCGCAAGACGTACTCCGCCACCCAGTTTCTTAATAATGGTCTGCTGCGCCGCACCCCCGACACGGGATACCGACAGACCCGCATTAATAGCAGGACGTATGCCGGCATTGAACAGATCAGTCTCGAGGAATATCTGACCATCGGTAATAGAAATTACGTTGGTCGGCACGAAGGCAGATACGTCGCCGGCCTGTGTTTCGATTATCGGCAGGGCGGTCAATGAACCGGTCCTGCCTTTTACCTTGCCATCAGTAATCTCTTCCACATAGTCAGCATTCAGACGTGCCGCTCTTTCCAGCAGACGGGAATGCAGATAGAAAACATCACCCGGATAGGCTTCACGGCCCGGTGGACGACGCAGCAGCAATGATACCTGACGATAGGCCCAGGCCTGTTTGGTCAGATCGTCATAGACGATCAGTGCATCTTCACCCTTATCGCGAAAATACTCACCCATGGTACAGCCTGAGTATGGTGCAAGATACTGCATGGCGGCTGATTCAGCAGCACCGGCATTCACAACAATGGTGTGCTCCATGGCGCCAAACTCTTCCAGTTTGCGCACCACACTGGCGACTGAAGAGGCCTTCTGGCCAATAGCGACATAGATACAGATTACACCGGTACCTTTCTGGTTAATAATGGTATCAATCGCGACGGCTGTTTTACCGGTTTGCCGGTCACCAATAATCAGCTCACGCTGACCGCGCCCAATTGGCACCATAGAGTCAACGGATTTGAGTCCAGTCTGTACCGGCTGACTAACAGATTGACGAGAGATAACACCCGGCGCAACCTTTTCCAGTGGTTCAAAACCTTCTGCCTTGATCTCGCCTTTTCCATCTATCGGACTACCCAGTGTGTCGACCACACGACCAATCAGTGATTCTCCAACAGGAACTTCAAGAATACGGCCGGTACATTTTACACTGTCACCTTCCTTCAGATGCTCATAGGCGCCCATGATCACCACCCCGACAGAATCCCTTTCCAGATTCATCGCCAGGCCATAGACGTCACCTGGAAATTCCAGCATCTCTCCCAGCATTGCGTCACTCAGTCCGTGTACCCTGACAATACCGTCAGTAACACTGACGATAGTTCCTTCGGTACGCGCCTCAACTTTCGTATCAAAATTTTCCAGTTTCTTCTTGATCAGCTCAGAGATTTCAGATGGATTAAGCTGCATGATGAGTTTCCCGTTAGCGTGTTAGGTAAGAAGTGAGATCTCGCAAACTGCCTGCGACAGAGCCATCAATGACCGTGTCGCCAGCGCGAATAATCACACCACCAATTATGGATGGATCGACAGACGCCTTAATATTGACATCGCGATCAAGTTCTTTTTTCAGCATCTTTGCCAGCTTGCTGATCTGCGCCTCGTCCAGTGTGAATGCAGACACCACGCTGGCGTCTATCGTGCCTTCAGCGCTGGCCCGCAGTTCATTAAACAGGGCCGAAATCTCCGGCATCAACAGCAACTTGCCGTTTTCGCGCAGCATGCTGATCAGTGCCTGCTCCTGGTCGCTAATATCTTCCAGTAGTGAAGCCAGTAATTCATCGATCTGTTCGCCTGTCATGCCCGGGTCGCCGAGCACAAAGGCCAGGTTTTTATCGGCCACCGCTATCGCATAATGGCCCAGCAGATCGCCCCAGCGCTGCAGTGATGAAGCCTCGCTGGCCAGCCGAAACACGGCCTCGGCGTAGGGTCTTGCTAAAGTAGTGCGTTCTGCCACTAGTGCACCTTCACTAGAGCTGGCGGGCCAGGTCATCGAGGATCTCAGCATGTGCTTTCTCATCGACTTCCCTTTTCAGAATGGCGCTGGCGCCTTCTACTACCAGCCTGGCAACAGAGGCACGCAGTTCTTCGCGCGCACGATTAGTTTCCTGCTCTATCTCGGTCTGGGCGCTGGCAAGTATCCTTGTCCGCTCTTCATTGGCCTCAACCTTCGCTTCATCAACAATACCGTCTGCACGTTTATTGGCCTGTGACAGCAGTTCAGAAGCCTGATCTTTCGCTTCCTTTATCTTTGCAGTCGCATTCTTTTGTGCCAGTTCCAGATCACCCTCGGCACGTGAAGCCGCCGCCAGGCCATCAGCGATATTTTTCTGTCGCTCACGCAAGGCACCGATGATAGGCGGCCAGACGTATTTCTGGCAGAAGATAACGAACAGCGCAAAGGCAATAGCCTGCCCAAGTAAAGTCGCATTAATATTCACGACAGCATCTCCAGGTTTCCGGGTTTAATGCCAGGCACTGCTTAAGCGACGGCAAACAGGATGTAGAAGGCGATACCAACCGCGATCATAGGTACCGCGTCGACCAGGCCCATGACGATAAAGAACTGGGTACGGAGTAAGGGTATCAGTTCAGGCTGACGAGCTGCGCCCTCGAGGTATTTACCACCGAGTGATCCGATACCGATAGCGGCACCCAGGGCTCCAAGGCCCATCAATATTGCGCCTGCGATAAATAACAGTGCTTTGGCTTCTTCCATTGTATTTCTCTCTATGAGTTGATTACGGGTTATAGTGCTAATTAATGTTCATCCACCGTGTAGGCCATATCCATATAAACAATAGTCAACACCATGAAAATAAATGCCTGCAGTACCACAATCAGGATGTGGAATATTGCCCACGGCAGGGACAGAGACCACTGTACATACCATGGCAGCAGGGCAATCAGAATAAAGATCATTTCACCGGCATACATATTCCCAAATAGCCGCAGGCCCAGTGATATGGGCTTGGCAATCAGGCTGACGCCTTCCAGCAGTAAATTGACCGGAAACAGATACTTCGGGAACGGGTGAAATGCCAGCTCGGCAAAAAAACCGCCCGGCTTTTTGATTTTAAAACTGTAAAAAAGTGTCAATCCAAAAACAGACAGCGCCATGCCCATCGTGGCATTGGGATCTGTTGTCGGTACCACCTTGAGGAATTCTACGCCCATCAACTTGGCAATCTCTGGTAGAAAGTCTACGGGTACCAGGTCCATAGTGTTCATCAACAGGATCCAGACGAATGCGGTCAGGCCTAAAGCTCCGACAAAATTATTCTTGCCGGTAAATGAACTTTTGACATTATCGTCAACAAACACAATCACCCACTCAACGAAGTTCTGCAAACTGCCCGGCACGCCGGAAGTGGCATGTTTGGCCGCCTTACTAAAGAAAAAGAGAAAGAATGTGCCCAGCAGAATGGAGAAACCAAGCGTATCCACATTTATGGCCCAGAAACCCATCTCTTTGGCTTGCTCTGCAGTCTCCGCCAGACCCCAGCTGCCATCCGCATGCTGACCATAGGTCAAATTCGTAAGATGGTGCTTGATATATTGAGAAGACGTTAGTGTATCGCCTGCCATGCCAACCCTTGCATAAAAAAATTATTAAAAAACTGATTTTGAGTAAACCTGGTTAAAAACCAAATCATGTTTTATTCAGTACACCTGCAATCAATGCGGGCGACACCTGTATCCACAAATAGACGGCAAACAGGGCCGCCGCATTCAATGGCTTTACTAACACCACAACCAGTAAGAATAGCGCTATGGTTAAGAATAATTTGCCTATTACACCCCGGTACGTTACAGCTGCGAGGTGGTCTACCTGCCAGCTGCCTTTATTACTAAAGAGCCTTAGCGCGAAAAAGGCGTTGGCAATCACTGAAATCATACCGCCGGTGAAGGCTGAATACGCCGCTACCAGACCAAAAACAGGTAATAAAACAACTGATGTAGCCAATGCTAGAGCCGCCTGCCAACCGATAACGCTGAATGGTCTTTGATTGATAGTGCCCATCTAACAAATCCCGATCAACCTGGCAACAGTTTTGCTTTACACACCATCAAAAACAGCCCTTGCCGAGAGGCGCGTAGTATAGTGATAAGCCCCTTTTGGGTCAACATCAGATTGCTGAATAATGGTGCTCCGCGTGTGCTGAATCGACAGTCAGCCAGCCATGCGTCAATGTATCTTCTCAAGGATTCCCTGCAGCACATCATTCCCATGAAAATCGATGATCAGCTTGCCTTTACCCCGGCTGCCAAGCCTGATTTCCACATGCGTCCCCAGTTTTTCTGATAGAGATTCTTCCAGATGCCTGACATCCGGGTCTTTTACCTTTGCTTTGCCGGCTAGGCTACTGCGATCTTCCTGCAGCCTGCGGACCAGCTGCTCGGCCTGTCGAACACTCATGCCCCTTTTAACAATCTGCAGGGCAGCATTGTGCTGCAGGCCCTTCTCAAGAGAAAGCAGGGCGCGGGCATGTCCCATATCCAGCTGCCCCTGCTCCAGCAGAGAGCTCACATCGGATTGCAGAGAAAGCAGCCGCAACAGGTTGCTCACCGCGGCACGAGAACGGCTGACGCTGTCTGCTACCTGCTGGTGAGTCATGGTGAATTCCTCTATCAGACGTTGCATCCCCCTGGCCTCTTCTATCGGATTCAGGTCTTCACGCTGTAAGTTTTCGATCAACCCGATGACCATAGCGTCTTCGTCAGACAGTACACGCACCACGACCGGTACATGATCAAGACCGGCCTGCTGTGCAGCCCGCCAGCGGCGCTCGCCGGCGATAATTTCATAATCACCGGAGGCCAGTTTGCGTGCAACGATAGGCTGCAGTACACCCTGCCTGGTAATCGAGTTAGCCAGTTCATCCAGTGCATCCTGATCCATCTGCCGGCGCGGCTGAAACTGACCGCGCTGCAGTAATTCCACCGGCAACTGCTGTAACCTGTCAGGTGGAACACCGTCCACTGAAGCACCGCTATCACCTAACAGCGCATCAAGGCCTCGACCTAATCTACTTTTTTTTGTCTTCATTTAGTTATTCTCTTCCCATTACCTCACCCGCCAGTGCCAGGTAAGCTCTCGCACCTTTGGATCGTTTATCATAATCAAGCACAGGCTTGCCATAGCTTGGTGCTTCTGCCAGACGTATATTGCGTGGAATAATTGTGTGGTAAACCTTGTCACCAAAATGCTGTTCCAGTTGTGACGATACCTCTCTTGACAACGAATTTCGACGGTCAAACATGGTTCGCAGCAAACCTTCTATATTCAGGTCGGGGTTAAAGGCGGCCCTTATTTTGCGCACTGTATTCACCAGTTCAGTCAGCCCTTCCAGTGCAAAATATTCACATTGCATTGGAATAACAACGGCATCCGATGCCACCAGTGCATTGACCGTCAGCAAATCCAGCGAAGGCGGGCAGTCTATCAGTATGAAATCATAGTTCTCACGTATGGTTTGCAGGGCTTCTCGCAGTCGGAATTCTCTATGCTCCTCATCCACCAGCTCGATTAGTGCGCCTGAAAGCTCGCGATTGGATGCAATCACATCATAAGCAGAACCTGTAGCTATGATTGCATCCTGAACAGGAGCGGCGTGCATTAATACTTCGTACGCAGTGGCTTTCTGAGCATCCCGGTCAACGCCGCTGCCAGCAGAGGCGTTACCCTGTGGATCAAGGTCTACCAGCAGTATCTTTTGCTTCATACGCGAAAGCGACGCCGCCATATTGATCGCTGTAGTGGTTTTTCCTACACCGCCTTTCTGATTTGTTATAGATAAGACTTTAGCCATTTCATTTAAGTATTTTTTTACAGACAACCAGGTGCCGCTGCTCAGTCAGACCCGGTACATTTAAATTGATTACATCTTCAACGCCGAAACCAGCCGCTATTTCTGCTGACTCTTCGCCTGGCCATTGCCCTTTCATGGCAAGTAACTGCCCGTCGTCGGCAAGTAAATGCCCGGAGCAGGTAATAAAAGACGATAAGCTGCTGAATGCACGGCTAAGCAGACTATCAAATTTTTCATGTGGATGAAATTTCTCCGCACGCTGCTGCACGATACTTACATTCTGCAGATTTAATTGTGCCTGCACCTGTCGCAGAAAGCGACAACGTTTGGCATTGCTGTCCAGTAAAGTTACCTCTAAATTCGGGCATGCAAGGGCAACAGGAACCCCTGGCAGTCCTGCACCACTGCCTATATCGATAATTTTCCTGCCATGCAGATAGGGCACTATGGATAAGCTGTCCAGCAGGTGTCGCGTTACGAAATCTGCATCACTCTTTACCCTGGTCAGGTTATAAACCCGGTTCCAGCGCTTCAGTAGTGAAAGATAGCCCAGCAATGCGCGCTTACGCTGATCATTGATTTCGATTCCAATCCCTGCCACACCTTCCGCCAGCAAAGCTTTTAAGTCCCCTGCCCTAGTGTAGTGTTTCATATTATTTAACACTACACTTTGCCATCAGGCAGATTTAGATTTCATATGTACCAGTAATAAAGAGATTGCTGCCGGTGTAATACCAGATATGCGCGACGCCTGGCCAAGTGTGGACGGCTTATGCTCATTCAGCTTCAAGCTTACCTCTGTTGACAGGCCATGAACCTTGCTGTATTCGATGCCTGTCGGCAGGCGCATTCCTTCATGCTGCCTGTGCTTCTCAACCTCTGCCTGCTGGCGTGAGATATACCCGGCATACCTGGCCTGAACCTCCACCTGAGCACTGACAGCATCATCCTCTACGGGTTTGCCTGCGCCAGGCAGCTTCATCAGGTGGCGATAATCTATTTGCGGACGTTTGAGCAGATCAAGCAAATTCACTTCGTGAACCAGGGGCTGTCCCAATATCTCTTCCACAACCCCAGCTTCGATGGCCTCCGGCCTGATCCAGATTGCTGCCAGGCGTGCCTGCTCATCGATGATAGCCTGCCGTTTCTCGCTGAATTTGTGCCACCGATGATCATCTACCAGCCCTAGCTCGCGGCCTTTTTCTGTCAGTCGCAAATCCGCATTATCCTCGCGTAACAGCAATCGATACTCGGCGCGGGAAGTAAACATGCGATAGGGCTCACTGGTACCGCGGGTCACAAGATCGTCTATCATTACGCCGATATAGGCTTCATCACGAGCCGGATACCAGGGTTCTTCATTACGCATAGTACGTACGGCATTTATGCCCGCCAACAGGCCCTGGGCTGCCGCCTCTTCATATCCTGTGGTACCGTTTATCTGCCCCGCAAAGAACAGACCGGCTATATACTTTGTTTCCAGCCAGGGGGAAAGGTCTCGTGGATCCAGATAATCGTATTCGATGGCATAACCAGGACGTGTAATAAATGCCTGCTCAAAACCTTTAATTGAGCGCACCAGCGCCAGCTGTATATCAAATGGCAGACTGGTCGAAATGCCATTTGGATAAACTTCATTCAACTCCAGACCTTCCGGTTCGACAAAAATCTGATGGCTGTCACGTTCAGCAAACCGTACCACCTTGTCTTCGATAGAGGGACAATACCGCGGCCCTATACCTGAAATCTCACCGGTATACAGAGGCGATCGATGCAAGCCCTCACGGATCAGCTCGTGTGTTTGCGTATTGGTATAAGTGATATGGCAGGGAACCTGTGCAGGATGCTGGCCTCGATTGCCTATGTAGGAAAAGACTGGCGCAGGATCATCACCGGGCTGCTCCTGCATGACAGAAAAGTCGATGCTTGAGCGGTCAATGCGTGGAGGAGTACCCGTTTTTAATCGTTCGATACGGAAAGGCAAATCACGCAGACGTTTCGCCAGCGCATTCGATGGGGCATCGCCGGCGCGACCGCCTGCCAGATTAGTTTGTCCAATATGGATCACGCCACCAAGAAACGTGCCACTGGTAATCACTACACTGGGAGCACGAAATACCAGTCCCATGCGCGTCACCACACCTGACACCCTTTCATGATCTATGATCAGATCAGTAACCTCCTGCTGAAAGACCGACAGACCAGACTGCGATTCAATCATCTGCCGGATTGCCGCTTTGTACAGTACCCGGTCTGCCTGCGCCCGGGTGGCCCTTACAGCGGGCCCCTTACGGGAGTTAAGTATTCTAAACTGGATGCCTGATAGATCAGCCGCGCGAGCCATGGCACCGCCCAACGCATCGATTTCCTTAACCAGATGGCCCTTGCCAATGCCACCTATTGCCGGGTTACAGGACATCTGGCCGATGGTTTCAATGTTGTGCGTCACTAACAGCACCCGCGCACCCATTCGCGCAGACGCAAGGGCAGCCTCAGTGCCGGCATGACCGGCACCGATGACGATGACATCAAAGGATTCTGGGTATTGCATAATTGGCAGTTTTCAAAAAAAGAACCGGTAATTATACACCCGACAATCTAATTTCTGATAATCAGTCTGCTACGGCAAAATCAGAGCACAAATTCGATTTCCACACCCGCAAGACTAATCAAATCACCATCCTTCAATGGCGTGGACTGTGATCTCAGTCTCTTGCCATTTACAGCAGGGGGATTTCCGCTGCCACTGGCGCCAGAAATAAAGGAGATAAAATAACCTTTCCTACGGCGTGACACGACCACCACTTGAACTCCAGGGCGACCCAGCGTCACCATTGAACGATTAACCTTAACTTCTTTTCCTGCTGCCGGCCCTGTGCGTACCTTCAGCAAAGCTACCCGGCTCTCCGGCTCGGGCTCTATGGCCTGAATCGCGGCGGTATCCTCGGCATCCTGCATTGCCTTTGCCTGAGATCTTGTTGCCACGCTGCGCGCAACCTGCCCAGGTTTAAGTATCATTGTTTTCTCAAAATCTTCCTCATCTACACCAGGGCCATCGTGGTCAACATGGTATATCAACCTGCTATTGCCAACCGTTATTACGTCGCCTTCCTGTAACACTGTTTTTTCAGTGCGGTTGCCATTAATAAATGTACCGTTGGTGTCACTAAGATTCTCAAGAAAAGAATCATCCAGGATGCTGATAATAAGTATGTGTCTCCCGCTGACTGCCGGATCCGCTAACACGATATCCACACCAGGTCGCCTGCCGATCACCATCCGACTCTGATTTAATTTAAATTCTTTGCCTTCATTTTCCAGACTTAATATACCCATTTCCTTTTTCCCGCTCTAGCTTCGATTCAGATCATGCTTCGAACATGATCATACTTAATGAGACGCCCCGGTAATACACCTGTTCAGGGCCTGCGCTATCAACCCGAAAATAACTTATTCAGACGCTGCGCCCATGACTTGTCTCTGGCCTGATTGTCATCCACTCTTACCATAATTACGGTGACATTATCCTTTCCACCATTCGACAATGCCTTGTTGACCAGCTCACCGGTACCGTATTCCAGATCAGTGGACGAGCGACGAATAATATTAGCAATCTCCATGTCATCCACCATATCTGTCAATCCATCCGAACAAAGCAGATAGATGTCGCCCGGACGTGCATCGTAATCATAAAGATCTACCTCTACCGTCGGATCTATACCTAAAGCACGGGTAACGATATTCCTCTGTTCTGATGCCTTGGCCTCTTCCTGTGTATAAAAACCATGATCGACCAATTCCTGAACCACTGTATGATCGGTAGTCAACAATTCAAGACGATAGTCGCGGTAGCGATAAATCCGTGAGTCGCCGATATGTGCAATACTCACTTTGCTCCCATGAAACCAGGCGACGGAGACTGTCGTCCCCATACCTTTGCATTCGTGATCATCATGTGCTGAGTCGTAAACCTGTTGATTTGCATGGTGCAAAGCCCGATAGAGAATTGCAGATTCCTTGTGTCGCTTACCATCCAGTTCAACCTTTTCTTCGCTACCCTTAATCTGTATAACAGAATGCACCAGAGATGTAATGGCGATCGCGCTGGCTACTTCTCCGGCCTTATACCCACCCATGCCGTCAGCGAGTACTGCCAGACCCAGTTCGGCGTCAAAACCGAAATTATCCTCGTTATGTTCACGCACGCAGCCGGTGTCTGATTTTGCTTCAATAACAAGTTTTGGCATTATTTTTTTCCTACCATTTTTTTCGCACATGCCAACAAGTCCCGTGCCAGTTTCTTGCCATCCTGGTACCGGTCATCAGCCTCTTTCTGTAACAGCTTGTCCAGAATCTCCCTGATGCATTCTCCATTTTCCTTCAAGTCCGGGCGTAGCGCAAAAAGATCAGGGTGTGACTCATTTGTAATCTTGTACATAAGCTGTGTCAGAGAATCTGCCTTATAAGGCAGACGACCAGTCAGAAGCTGGAACATCAACACTCCCAGAGAATACAAATCAGTTCTTCCATCCAGCTTTTTGCCACGCAGTTGCTCCGGTGACATTGAAGAGGGTGTACCGAGTACCATACCTGTTTTCGTCCGCCTTGAATCTGTCAGTCGAGCAATACCGAAATCCGTTATTTTCAATTGCCCGGTGCCAGGATCATACATGACATTCGCCGCCTTGATGTCGCGGTGAACGATATCCCTGCTGTGAGCATAAAACAGTGCACCAGCAAGCTTCATTGCTATTTTCACCACTGTTAATGGTGGCAGCAATGTACCCTTCTTGGTGTAAACGCGCAAATCACTGCCGGTAAGAAACTCCATTGCGATATACGCCAGCTCATTATGCTCCCCGGCATCATAGATTGTAACAATGTGCGGATGATGCAGGCGTCCGGCCGCCTCTGCTTCATGAAAGAACCGGCCCAGTACATTTTCCTGTTCATCTTCATCGAATTCACGTTTCAGATTTAATGTTTTTATCGCTACCGTACGATTAATTTTTGGATCAGTGCCCTGATAAACCATACCCATAGCACCTTTGCCTATCTCCTGCTGTACCAGGTAACGACCAAGCACTCTCTGCCCTTCAGGATCTGATTCCGGTTCTTCAGCGGAGTCCAGAGAAGTGATGGCGGTGTTGACTGCAGGCCCGATTTTGCTCTGGTCAATCATCACCGTGTCTTCCATCATGCGTGCTTTTTCCAGTTTGCCCTGCAAATCCTTGAAATGAGGATTAAAGCTTTCCATATACTGATATACCGCAACAGCACGATCAAAACGACCACTGGCCTCAAAGTCCTGTGCCAGATAAAACAACATCACCATAATTGAGTTTTCCAGCGGGCATTTGCGAAAACTTTCAAAGGCTGCATCCAGCTCACCACGCTTTTGCGATGCCAGGCCAACACGTCGATGCACTTCGCCTGACATGGCGTTTGGCTTTTCTACCTGCATATGGATGCCACCCATTAGCCATGTCACCAGGAAACCTGAAAGCAGTAATAAAACGGGTGGATACATATCCAGCCAGATGGATGTCTCCAGTAAAAACAGGGTTTCAATCCCAAGCAATATCAAAACCAGCACAGTTGTCACAATGACTCTGGCTTTTAAATCCTGGCTGGACAACCATAGAAGCAGTAGAGTGACAAGAATAAGTAAAACTGTCGAGACTATGCCGGCCCAGGCAGGGGGTGAAATAATTTTACCGGCTAGCAAACTGGCCAATGTCTCAGCTATCACCATCACAGCAGGTGCAGAAATATCAGTGGGTGTGCTGACTGCCTGCGCCAGACCTTGCGCCGTCACACCCAGTAACGCTATCTTTCCGCTTAGTCTATCAGCCGAAACTGCGCCATGCAGGACGTCATGATATGAAACCACATCGACCGACTGCCCGTTATTTTTATTTGACGGGTAAAAATATGGCCAAACCTGAAGTTGTTGATCCGTCAAAAGCGTGCTGCCAGCAATACTCAGCTTTTTTTCTGTCGTAAATGTGACGTCAGAAAGCCTCATGTTGTTAGCACGCAGGTAAAGCTGCATAGCAAGAGTAGGTATTAACAAACCATTTGCTTCAGTAAATAAAGGTACGCTGCGAATTTTTTTAGAAACATCGTTTTCGACAAAAATACTGGCATAGCTTGCAGCAGGCCCGCTGCTGCTCTCGGGCAATGGATAGGCCGGCCTGGCAGAGTGTAATTTTAAAGATTGGTCATTGGGTAAACTGTTCTGCAGAAAATAGCCGGGTAATGCTGTCTGTATCCTGTCGTCTTCTGATGTACTCACAAATGGGATACCAGCAGCTACAATCCCCTGGTTTCGAATGTCTCTTACCAGATCTGCCAGCTGCTGACCGGAAATCGGTGGAGATGCCAGCGTATCATCGCTGCTAATATCGGCCATGTTCAGCGAATGTAACCCCACATAAGCTACCAGCTCCACACCAGCAGAGATCAGATTTTCCAGCAGCCGTATATTCGTTTCATATGGGATCGGATAGCGGCCGATTTTATCCAGTGAGTACTCGTCAATCGCAACCACAAGCACATTTGAGGCAGGTGGTTGTCCCAGCATACGGATATTGTCATATATTGAGTAGCCAGCATCATCAAGCAAACCAAGCCTGCCTGCCAATAAAATAAGCACCAGCATTACCAGTGTTACAAGACCGTTACGTGAAAAAATCAACGACTTCATGGTCGTTGCACTCCTTCTTTTTTTTGAACAGGCCCGATTCAGGCCAGTCCTGTTTTATTCCCGTACTGCAAATTGAATATTACAGAACACAGAAATGTACCGCTGCCATTGAAAATGGTTAATGACTCTCACTGACACACTGCTGGCCATCTTCGCATGACCGGCAATATCCATCAAGATACTGGTACTAGCAAATTGCCACGTACAGGGCAACTATCCCCGACTAACCGGGATTATTTTCATTAAGGAACCCAGAAGGCTCTGCTATGATTATGTATTCATAACGTGCTGAGTGACATCTATGCCCCACTTGTCCCTGTCGCCAAAAACACACATTTGTTTGCTGGCATTTCTAATTTCTTCACTATTTACCTGCTCTACGTATGCTGAAATCTATCTCAGCACAATGCTGAAAAAAGGTCTCCCTGTGCCACAGGATACAAACAAATTCAGCTGTACGGAGAAAATCTACGGCGTTCTTGTTGATCAATGGCCCACAGGTAGCAATCACCTGTTGGAGGCATACTGGACTGACCCCCAGGGAAAACAACGCGAACACACACGATACAATTTTACTGCGCGCAAGGGTAGAACATACACCTGGGCATGGCTGCTTTTACATCGTGCAGAGCCCGACATACTCGACCGTTTGCTGATGCAGGAAAATGATAGCCTGCGTGAATTCGACGGGCAATGGCGAGTAGATTTTTATGTCGATGGGAAATCCATGGGTGAATTGACCTTTCAACTTATTTGTGGATAAATCGTACATCAATGGCATACTCAAAACGCCGCTTCAAAATCTCATTCATTACCAGGAATCCCAATCATCAATATGAAATCATTTAGTCTGAAAAACACCAGCTTCGTCATTCTGCTCGCCCTGTTATTTATCCTTTCCGGCTGCAGTAGCAGCTCTAGCGAGACATCTACCGGTGGCGGAGGCGGCACAGGAGCCGGGACAGGGGGTGGCGCCGGAGGTGGTCAGGGTGGCAGTACAGCACCTTCTTCACTCGCAGGCACTTATACCGGTACAGCCACAGCGACGGCAACCGCGCTTGGTTTATCGGAGTCCGAAACTGTTCCAGTGACAATTATCATTGACCAGAACGGCGGAGTGACCATACAAAGCGATTCAGACATCTTCCCCAACGTTATAACAATGAATGGGAATTCATTCAGTCAGAGCCAGACATTTAATAACCAGGACTTCGGCTCAGTGACATGTAGTGGAACACTGACCCTGCAGGGCGCGATCAACAACAACACACTTACAGGCACCCTAAGCTCGCAGTCAGTGAGTTGTATCCTGAACGGAGTGAATATACCTGGAACGGTGAGCGGCACCCTGACTGCTACAAAGCAAGGATAGATTCAGGACCAGAGATACGAGATTAATGACGAAAGATGAAAGAATTAGGATAAAGATTAAAAGAATTCGCCGCGAGACGCGCCTCCCACAATAAGATCTATGCACCGAGCTTTATCGATTATTG
>FXBF010000250.1_pt1 | contig 17791 bp, 15 predicted proteins | sample 5335321 | NCBI WGS metagenome assembly FXBF01 (sample SAMEA103928391, study PRJEB20085) | sediment metagenome | isolation source: sediment
TCACTCGTACCGAATGCGGGGATCCAAGAATGCGTAGGCAATGTCGACGAACAAGTTCGCAACGACGAGGATCACCGAGTATACGAGGATCGTGCCCATGACAACCGGGTAATCCCGATTGTTCACGCTGTCAATAAAGTGCTGACCCATACCGTTGATCCCGAAGATCTGCTCAACCACAAAGGTGCCTGTAACGATGGCAGCGAACAAGGGCCCGAGGATAGTAACTACCGGAATGACCGCGTTCTTCATGGCGTGGACGGTCACTACTGTTCGCTCATTTAATCCCTTAGCTCGCGCAGTGCGGACATAGTCTTCGCGCAGAACTTGAAGCAGACTTCCCCTCGTTAATCGGGCGATCACCGCCGTTAGCGCCGTGCCCAGCACGAAAACGGGAAGTATCGCGTGCCGCCAGTACGCGCCATTGAGCGGCGGAAGGAATCCCAACGCATAGTCGGTATAGTCTGCGCCCCAACGCGCGGCCGGCAGCCATCCCAGGACGACGGCGAAGATGTATATCATCAGCGGCGCCAGCACGATATTGGGTATCGATAACCCTATGATCGCGACGAATGAGCTCGCGTGGTCGGCAGGCCTGTTGTGTCTGAGCGCCGCATACGTGCCAGCTGGTATCCCGATTACGACCGCCAATCCCAACGATAAGACTCCCAGCTGAAACGAAGTCGGGAGCGTTTGCACCAAGATGTCAGTGACGGACTGAGAACGAGAGCGAAACGAGGGGCCCAGATCGCCTCTCATCGCATCCCAAACCCATACCAAGTACTGCCTCCATATGGGCCAGTCCAGATGGTACTTGCGCTCTAGGTTTTCAACGACACTGGCGGGAATGGTTCGGTCACCAGCAAAATCAAACGGCCCACCAGGCAGTGCGCGGGCCAGCACGAACGTCACCAATGTAATGGCAAATAAGACCGGAATGAAGGCAAGTAATCTGCGGACTATATAGCGGAGCAAGGGGTCACCGTGTTTTGGCCGACAAAGCGAGCAGCAACAAAAGAGATGGCTGTGGACCGTTGGTCCACAGCCATCGTCTTGAGCTACTTCGCTATTTCGTCAGTGCAGAGTCGCGCGCATCCGCATCCAGGTTCCACTGGAACAGGTGCATTTGGATCGGATCGTAGCTGCGCTCGAGCCACGGCTTGGTGACATTCACGGTCGTGTAGTAGTAGATGGGTGCAATGCCCGCGATGTCGTCGATGAGCAGCTGCTCGGCCTGCTTGTAGAGCTTGGCAGCCTCTGCCTCGCCAGCCGTTTGCGCGGCCTTGGTGGTCTCGGTGTATAGAGCGACCAAGTCACCGACTTGAGGATCGTCCGCGCTGAGGCGGATCCGATTCGCGCCTTCCTCAGGATTGAACACTTCGTGCAGCCAGTTGTTAGCGTGCGGATAGTCGCCGCACCAGCCCAACCGGAAGACATTGGGTACTTGCTCAATTGCAGATGACGCTCGGATCGTATCCAGATAGACGCCCCACTCCTGTGTTTCCACATTGGCGGTCATCTCAGGATAAGCCGCCTGCCACATCGCCTGGATAGCCTGGGCGATGCGTGCGTGACCCTCGCTCACATTGTGCATGAGCAGGATTTCAAGGCCGGCCCCGTTCGGGAAGCCGGCGTCCGCAAGCAGCTCTTTACCCAAAGCCACTGCGGCCTCATAGCCGGTTCCGCCCATCTCCTCGGGCAGAGTCCACGGCGCGATATCCGTATCGCCGGCCGCGCTGCCGAAGTTCAGTGGGTTCGTAAACGTGTTGGCCGGGATCTGACCACCCTGGGTCACTTCATCTACCAGCGTTTGGCGGTCGATGGCCATGGAAAGCGCTCTCCGCACACGCACGTCGTCCGTCGGCGGCTTCTCGGTGACGAAGCCATAGTAGTAGGTGCAGTTGATGGGAACGTTGACGAACTCCTGCGAGAGCACTGAATCGGCCTTCACGCGCGCGATCTGGTCGATCGGCAGCGAAGCGGTGTCGAGCTCGTTGTTCTCGTACATGGCGAAGCCGGTCGAGGCTTCCTCGATGGTCACGCCGAACAAGCGCTCAACATTCCCGGAACCGTAGTCTGTGCCCCAGTAGGGCCAGAATGGATTCTTCTCGAGCGTCAGGTGATCACCGTGTACCCACTCGGACATCACGTAAGCACCGTTGGTTACGATGAGGCCCGGCTCGATCCAACGATCGCCGAACTCCTCTACGGTCGCCTGAGGAACAGGGAACAGGGTCTGCATAGTGGCGATCTGCGGGAAGAAGCCCGCCCCGTACGCGAGGGTGAACTGGACCGTGGCGCCGTCCAGAGCTTCCACGCCTACCGCATCGTACAGGTCCTGGAAGTCCTCGGCCGACGGATCAGCGGTGTTCAGCGCCTCACAACCAGCAACGACGTAAACGATATATGCGTAGTCGGAGGCGGTGTTTGGATCGCAGGTCCGCTTCACGCCGTAGACGACATCTTGAGCGGTCACGAAGCTCGGGTTGCCGTCAGCGTCGGTGAGTTGATCGACCTCGCCCGTGGAGACGTTGTACTGCACCCACGGAACGTCATCTCTCAATTGGAAGGTCCAAACAGTGCTATCTTCGTTCGGCGCCCAGCTGGTCGCTAAGGAGGGTATGGCCTCCTTGGTGGTATCGTCGATATCCGTCAGGCCCATGAAGATAGAGCCGATGACGTATGACGAGGTGGTGTCCGTAGCCAGGGATGGGTCGGCCGTGGGTGGTTCGGTGTTCCAGTTATAGAGCAGGGTTGGAGGTCCGATCGGCGCCTCTTCGGGCTCAACCGCCTCTTCCTCTGCTGCCGCTGCTGCAGCCTGGGCCGCTTCTAGAGCCGCCTGCAAATCAGCGATCTCACCCTCGCTTGCATCTGCGCTCGCCAATGCGGAGTCCAGCTGGTCTTGAAGCGCTGCTACCTCGTCGTCCCCGGCAGCTGGCTCTTGAGCGCACGCACTCAAAACCAGGCTTGCAAGTACAAGAAGACCCATGAAGGTCAACAACTTGCTTCTCATAATTCTCCTTCTCCTTTTGAAGTCTCTGATCACATCAAATTGCTAAACGGGACGTCGCTATGCGACTAATGCTTCTTTGATCTTGGATTCGCCTCACCTCCTATTCTCGAAGTGGTCACGATCCATGCTATCCCTAACGGGGCCGCGAGTACTCTGAGAGGATTTATACCACGTGGCAAGCCACCCAATGCTGCGGCACCACCTCGCGCCATTCGGGTTCCAATTTATCGCAGATGTCAATACGCGCGGGACATCGAGTGTGAAAGCGGCATCCGGATGGCGGGTTGACTGGGCTCGGGATATCTCCCTCCAGAATCGTCCGTTGCCGCTCCTTCTCCCGCTTGGGGTCCGGGATCGGCACAGCGGACAATAGGGCCTGCGTGTACGGATGGAGCGGATTCTTGAATATCTCCTCGCGCGGGGCGAGTTCGACGATCTTTCCCAGGTACATAACCGCGACCCGGTCTGAGATATGCCGGACCATGCTCAGGTCATGGGCGATGAAAAGGTAAGTGAGGCCTAGTCTCTCCTGCAGCTCACCGAGCAAATTTACGACCTGTGCCTGGATAGAAACATCAAGGGCCGAGATCGGTTCATCCAGAACCAAGAATTCTGGTTCAAGTGCCAGGGCCCTCGCTACGCCGATGCGCTGCCGCTGGCCACCCGAGAATTCATGCGGATAGCGGTTGACAAAGTGCGGATTGAGGCCGACCAGTTCAAGAAGGTGCTCCACGCGCGACCGGCGCTGCTTCTTGTTTCCGATGTCGTGGATTTCGAGTGGTTCGGCGACAATGTTAGCGACTGTCATCCTCGGGTTCAGCGAAGCGTACGGATCCTGAAACACCATCTGCATATACTTTCTCATCCGCCGCAGCTCACTGCCTTCAAGCACCGTGAGATCTTCGCCCTTGAAATAGACGCTCCCGGCGGTCGGGCGATGGAGCTGAAGGATGGTCCGACCAACGGTTGTCTTCCCGCTCCCACTCTCTCCCACCAGGCCGAGCGTCTCGCCGATGCGAATCGAAAAGCTGACATCGTCGACGGCTTGCACGTCGCCGACCTTCTTCTGGAATATCAAACCATGCGTGATCGGAAAGTACTTGGTCAGGTGCTCGACTCCGACCAGGACCTCGTTCCCTGTCAACGTAGATCCCCCGTCCTGACGTCCACCCAGCATGAGATTTTATGGCCTGTCGCGACCTGCTCCAGTTCTGGAGCCTGCTCGCGGCATATGTCTTTCACAAAAGCACATCGAGGGGCAAATGGGCAGCCTGGAGGCATCACCATCAAGTCTGGTGGTTGTCCTTGAATCGATTGCAGCTGCTCTCCTGCCTTTATGTCCAGGCCGGGGAGGGACTGCAGCAGGGCGAGCGTATAGGGGTGCCGTGTATCTGAGTACACATCCTCGGCCGGCGCCTCCTCAACGATACAGCCGGCATACATCACGTTCACCCGGTCTGCAAGGCCTGCCACTACTCCCAGGTCGTGGCTGATCCAAACGAGGGACATCCCCAGCCGATCCCTGAGGCGCTTGACCAGGTCCACGATCTGCGCTTGGATAGTGACATCCAGGGCCGTGGTCGGCTCGTCCGCGATCAAGAGCGCAGGATTGCACGTCAGGGCCATGGCGATCATGACCCGCTGACGCATACCGCCGGAAAATTGATGCGGATAATCCACCAAGCGTTCCCGCGCCTCGGGGATCCCTACCATGTGCAGCAGCTCAGCCGCCCGCGCTTGCGCTTCTTGCTTACTCATCCCCATGTGCAGCTTGAGCGGCTCGGTCAATTGAAACCCGACCGAGAGCACCGGGTTGAGGGATGTCATGGGGTCTTGAAAGATCATCGCGATCCGGCTTCCGCGAATTGCCTGCATCTCACCCTCGGAAAGCGCGGCAATATCCTTGTTCTCAAATAGTATGCTATCGACGGAGATCTCGGCCGGGGGCTCGGGGAGAAGCCGCATAATAGACAACATAGTAACGCTCTTGCCGCAACCGCTTTCCCCGACGACACCGAGCGTCTTGCCCTCTGGAACCGAAAAAGACACCCCATTTACTGCATGCACGGTGCCTTCGTCCATATGAAAACGAGTTACCAGGTTACCTACTTCGATGATATTGGCCGGCAAGTCAGCTTCTCCCTGGAGGTTTGCGGAGGCCTGGGCCCTCTATCCCCTCCCTCGGCGTAACAAGCAGACAGCCCGTCATGTGCCGAGTTCCAATGGGCTGTCGTTATGAAGACCGGAATCCCACTTGTTGAGGGAGAAGATTTCGCCCTCGAAGGGCCGACTACTTGATTCGTCAAACTCCTCCTTCGGTGTTGGATAATTATATCCGCCGATCACGCTGCGGCGGGGGTTTCTGTCCCGAAACACCAACCGTCACTGCCGCGGACGCGCGGGAAGCTTCCGTAAGACTCGAACCCACCACAGCCTCCAGCGCAACCGCCGCCAAATAGCCAAGGCCTGGACCCGGTCTACCTGATTGGGCTGATGCGGGCTGTAGCTCGCCCGCACATACAGCCGCGCCAGCTCCTGAATTTCCGCAGGAGCTTGAGACAGAATGCGATCTTGCGGATCGCGCTGCAACACTACGAGGGCCTTCCTCAGCGAAGCCGAAAGCTCATAAGGCGTCTCCCCGCTCTTTGAGATGAGCCCGAGTGCTACGGCGTGGCCGCGCAGCTCCATGAACACTCTGGCAATGGCAGCCGATGGCGACAATCTGCGGGTCCGTACCGCACCGGCCAGTGTCCAGAATGACCCGACCACCAGCACGGCGAATAGGCCCGCAAGAAGAATCCCGGCTGTGAGTTTCGCCAGGACCGCCCAATTCGCCAAGGTCGGCACTGACGCAATTTCCTCGGGAAGACTCCTGTCGAGCAGGGGCGCCAAGGGAGTGCTTTCACCTCGGTCCAGAGCAGGACGACCCCTTGTCGGCTCAAACTCGATCCATCCGTAACCGGGGAAGTAGATCTCAGGCCATGAGTGAGCATCCGCAGCGGTGACCAGGTAGGCGTTCAATTGAGCGTTATACGTGCCTGTGAAGTAGCCGGTAACCAATCTGGCGGGCATGCCAGCAGCACGTGACAGAACGACCATGGCCGATGCATAGTAGTCGCAATACCCCTTCTTCAGATCGAACAAGAAGTAGTCCACGACGTCCTGGTCGGTTGGGGGAGCTTCCAGATCCAAGGTGTACGCGAAGGTGCGCAAAAAACTCTCGATCTCCAGTGCTCGATCGTAGGGAGTTGGCGATGTTGCGGTGAGCCGTCGGGAGAGGGCGATGACCCGATCTGGGAGGCTGCTGGGAAGTTGTAGGTATCGAGCCGCGACCCAATCTGGATAGTCTGAACCACTGCCACGCAGTTCCTCCTCTGTAGCATCTGGCACATAGGAGATGATACTGGCCCGCGTGGCGGGCGTGACAAGTACGGCGCCAAAGTCATCCTCGGGAGAGCGCCAGGCAACCGTGAACGGCTGATCCACCGTTACCATTGGCCCAGCCGAGAAAAGTAGGCCTCCAAGCTCAGGTATGCTGCGGACGGTTTGGTCGACGGTCCGGGACCTGAGAGGCACATTTTCTCTCAAACGCTCCCCCGCCTCGTATTCCTGCTGCACTGTACGGCCAGCAAGCCAGCCACTACCGATGTAGAAATCGTATGTGTTGCTCCGCCAATAGTAGCGCGCTACCGGAGCGCCAATCTCTAAACCGGGCCGTTTCAGTTCTTCATTCACCTGGATCGACAGGACCAGCTGCTCTGACAACTCCGGTCCGGATCCAATCAGGTGGCTTCGTGGAAGCCCGGGATACCGCAGTCTAACAAGGTCCGCCTGAAACTCGGGCTGCTCGGCGGCTGACTGCTCCAATCCGAGCGCCTGGCGTGAGAGCCCATCTCCTCCCGATGCGGCGGTCGTATAGCGATTCAGGGCTTGGGCAATCTTACGGTAAGAGATCGCCTGGCTCAGGGCACCTGCCGCCATGAGGCCCAGGGAAAGGAGCACCACCCACAGGATCAGGCTACGCCTCAGTCCCGAGCCAAAGCTGACAGGGATCCGCCTCCAGCGAGCCTCACGGACGTCCTGCCCGACCAGCGTCACGGCGATAATGGCTACCCCGAGTGACCAAACCAGCGTATCGGCCTTTGCCCCGATACTTCCCAATGCAATGCCTGCCATTCCCACCGCGGGTATCAACCCTATAAGCGGCCGCTTCTTCGCCTGGAACCACCACCCGGCCCAGGTGGATGCCGCCCAGATCAGCACGCTCCACACCAATGCAGCCGCGACCGGATCGAAGGTGGGTTGGCCAAGTAACCAGGCACGCAACCATTCGCTGGTGCGCGCAACGAGGACGCCCAGTGCGCCTGCCAATTCAGAGACCGCTTGCGCGAACTCTGCTTCACCGCTGAAACCCGTCAGGCTCAAGAACCAGGTAGACTGAACGGTGCCGGAGTAGACAACCCCGCGTTCCAGCACTTTTGCGAGCTGCGGACCAACGCCACCTACTCTCAAGATGACCACGGCCAGTCCGACCAGTCCCGAGATCAGCACCGCATGCCGCTTAGAGAATGCGATCGAACCGACCGCCAGGCCTACGAGGGCCCCCAAGATTGCCATGGATACGAACAGCGACCTCTCGACAGCTACAGCCACCTGCGCCAAACCCACTGCGACGATGTATACGGACGCGATCAGCAGCCCAATGGAAAGGAAACTCAGACCCCTTAGCCGCAGCATCATTGCCCGGGTCAAAGGACGACCTCCCACCCTTTGCTGGATTCAGCATCCATCGCAACGCTGACCCGCGGAATCCTCCGGGGTTCGAACTCACTGACACTGACTTCAAGCAGATCACGGGTGACGATGTGATACTCAGCCCCAAGATCTGTGAGCAGCGAGATTACGTTTCCGATACCTTTTCGGCCACCAAAAGAAACCCGATCGAACTGCATCACAGTAGGAGAGATCCCGGATCGCATCAGCGAGGCCAACGCTTCGACCCAACTTGGCTCCGCATCTGGCGTAAGCACTACGAGGCTGGTATCTCGACCCAGAACTCCGGAAAGTCGGAGCAGCAGGTCCGACAGACGATGGTTGCCTTGAGAGAGCAACGCAAGAGAGTGCAGGATTTGCCAGCGCTGGGTCTCTCCGCCTCGAGGCGGAAGCCACACCAGCTCGTGGTCGGCTGCAGCCAGGCCGACCGACCGCCCGGACTGGAGGCCACGATCGGCCAATGAGGCCGCCAAGACAACGGCATGTTCCTCAGTCGATTGCATTCCTCTCCCGAGATGGACGCGCTTGTTGGTGTCAATAACGATCCAGAGATCTCCAGCAGGCGCCGAATCGAGGATCCTCACGAAGGGGCTATCGCGCCTCGCCGTTGTGGGCCAGTGGATCCAGCGGTAGTGGTCCCCCGGGAGGTACTCACGCACCGAAGCGGCGCTGACGGTACGCTCAAGCACCTTGGGCCGGACTTTCCCCTCTCCGGCTCGCCCCCCAGGCGCAATTGCGATGGTAGGTAACTCCACGACTTGCGGAAGCACCAGGACCGGGATGGCGGTGGGATACTCCAACACCACAGAATAGAAGCCAAAGGGATCGCCGGTCCGCATGGTTATCGGGCCGAGTGTGTACAGACCCCGCAACGAGCAGGTAGTTTCCTTGAACCAGCGGATCGAATGCGCGCCGCCTACCGATAGGCTTCGGCTGTGCCTGTGCCCAGGCAGGGTCGACCGGTCGTCGACTTCCACCCACAGCGCCGGGAATCTGCCATTGTTCTTGATCGTCAGCCGTTCAAGCAAGCGATCCCCGACCTGCAGCCAGCCAAAGCGCAGTTCCCGCTGGAGCTTCAGCCCTCGGGCCAAGGATCGGGACCACAGGTAAGCAATCAGCCAGGCCAAGCCGAGTCCGACAAGAAGGACCCGCCACCCCCGATAGAGGCCAAGAACTTCGACTAGCAACAATACACCTACCAGGGCTGGCACGAGTCGGGTATTGAGTCGCAAGCGGATGTTGGGCATGTCCCTATGAGTTCTGCGGCAACTGTATTGGCGAGCGTGGGGAGCTCGCGCTACTCAACCACCGCCCAAAGCTAATTGGTGCGATTCGAAGCGTTTGCTACTTCTTCAAGCCCGGGCACTGGAAGCTCTTGGAGCATCTCTGACAGGAGGTCCTCAGGGCTGAGTTTTCTCAAGCGCGCGCCCGGGGTGAGGATCATCCTATGCGCCAAGACCTCGGTGGCCATGGCTTTCACATCGTCCGGGAGAACGTATTCCCTGCCGCGTAAGGCCGCGCGTGCTTGACTTGCTCTATACAAACTCAGGCCGCCCCGAGGGCTCGCCCCCAGCGCAATCTCCGGATGTCGTCTAGTTTGACCTAGCAAATCTACAATGTAGCGCTCTACCGAAGCGGAAACATGCACGCCCTTGACCTGCTCTTGTGCCGCTCGTAGTTGCTCAGCATCTGCTACGGATTCCAGTTCCTCCAAAGGATGCCGATACTGCTGCCGCCTGAGAAGGCTCACTTCGTCTTCAGGGGACGGATACCCCACACGGATCCGCATCATGAAGCGATCCTTCTGCGCTTCCGGTAGAGGAAATGTGCCCTCGTACTCGATGGGATTTTGGGTGGCCAGGACCATAAAAGGACTAGGGAGGGGATAAGTCACGCCGTCCACTGTGATCTGGCGTTCCTGCATTGCCTCCAGCAGCGCGGCCTGAGTCTTGGGCGTGGCACGATTGATTTCGTCCGTCAACACAATTTGGGCCATCAGCGGACCCGGTCTGAACTCAAAGCCCCGAGTCGCCTGATTGTAGATGGATACTCCGGTGATGTCACTTGGGAGCATATCCGGCGTGAACTGAATTCGGCTGAACTCGATGCCCATCGAGCGTGCCAGGCTGCGCGCCAGCATCGTCTTTCCCACTCCGGGAACGTCTTCAATCAGCAGATGCCCTTCGCTCAGCAAGCAGATCACTGCCAGCTCAACTGCCTGCGTCTTACCGATGATAACGTGCTCGATGTTGGAGATTAGACGTTCAGCGAACGAGGAGGGTTCGGACACGGGTCGGCAATCCTATCATAGCGGATTACGATCGGAGCGTACTCTGAGGATGGTCGGCAACGGTATGTTTACTGTCGGCAATGCAGGAGATTGCTTCGGCGCTGCGCGCCTCGCAATGACATAAGCGCCTAGCTGTCATTGCGAGCGAAGCGACGCAATCCCCAAGATATCTGCAGGGACTGTCATCAACGGTAGTGAGAGTGATCCTAAGGACAAGGACGAATCTCTTCCAGGTTCCAAAGCGCGCTATATTCCGTGGGATCGACTTGAATTCCGCATATCTCCGCCCGATGGGCGATTAGCCTCGGGCGCATGTAAAGCGGGAGGCTCGGCAGGGCCTCGGCCAGAATCTGCTGCGTCACCTGTGCGGCCTGTAGATATTCAGGGGTGTCAGGAAGAGAATGAAGCAGCGTGCCGCACGCTGCGTCATACTCCGGATCGGAGAATCCGGCTGCGTTCACTCCCAGGGGCACCGCTGCGGAGGGTATCTCAGCACTGCGGAACATCTCGCATAGGGGGCTCACCCATGCTGGCCAGGCCCATCCAATGGTCTGGAAATTGCGGCCAAATGCGGGTCCATCAGGCCATGGATCAAAAAGCTCGATCTGCGATAGGAACTCCGGCTCCAGCGCCACGCCGCACTGGCGGAGGTCAGTTTGAATCCACTCCGCTACCGCCTGATGGAGCCCATCGGGCGTCGTCAGATACTGAAGGGCAAGCTCAGTGCCTTCGCGAACACCGGCGACCCCCGTGGCGACTCGCGCGGTCTCAGAATTCTCATCCTGATCGACCCAACCCAGCTCGTCGAGAAGCTCGCGCGCCTGCTCCGGGTCGTAATCGATCTCAGCGATCCCCTCCGCGTAAAGAGGATGGGTGGGGGGCAGATAAGTCTCAGGTACATCGGTCAAGCCAAGCAGCACTTCCTGCGCCATACGACCTCGATCGATGCATGAGGCCAGCGCTGTACGGAGCTGAGGATCTGCCAGGAGGCTCGTCTGGGAGAGGCCGAAGTCGAGTCTCTCCATTTCGGCTCCCGCGGTGCTCGCGAGACTGATCTTTCCGGAGGAGGCCAATCGCTGCAGTTGCTTGAGCGCCTCCGAATCCAGCACCTGGATGTCCAATGCGTCCGCAATTGCACTCTCGTCCAGAATGTCACATTCGCTGGTCAAGAGCTGGTCGATCGTGGCGGGTGGACTTCCATCCAAGAATCTAAACAGCAAGGTTTCGAACTCGGGCAGCCCCTCTGAAGAACGAAAGTAGGCCGGATTGCGCGTCATTTGGATATCGTTTCCTGGCCGCCACTCCTGCATGATATAGGGCCCCCAACCCAGGGGGGAGCGAACCGTCTCTTCGGCCGTCAGCAGATCTTCAGGCGACATCTCGCCCAGCTGGTGCTGCGGCAGAGGAGACCAGAAGTTGGAGAAGTACTCAGAATCGATGTACGCGGGGATCCCGGTCCACCGGATCGAATTCTCACTGATCGCCTCGTAGGATGCGGTTCGATCGGCCTGGGTCTTTAGCGTGGGAGTATCGACGTCTCGGTCTACCGCGAATGAGAACACCGAGTCTGCTGCCGTCACCGGCTCTCCGTCCGACCAATTCACATCCGACCGGATGCGGAATTCCGCCACGATCTGATCCATCGTGACCTCGCCGCCTGAAAAGGTGCGGATACAGTCCGGTGAATTGCAGCCAGTCGGAAGGTACGGATCACCGGGTTCCAGACTGGCTGGCTGCAGGGTCACTGGATTGAGATACAGGTCGCCCTCTGCGACGGCAACCTGCTCGACCCGTGCATCGCCGTCCGCCACGGAAGGAAGCTTCTCAAGAATGACGGGCTCATATTGATACGAGCGAACGTTCAGCGGCCCATCGTAGAGTGCTTGAAGCACCGTCTCCGCGGCCCGACTCGTGCTTCCATATAGGTAGGCATCGCTGTATCGGTAGAGCGATTCCGGCTCCTGGCCGAGACACACAATTAGCGTCTTTGGAGCCGGCAAGGGTGTCGGAAGCTCCGTGGCGGGAGCACTGGCCGAAGTAGGCCGCACCGTAGCTGGCAGCTCGAGGTCGACGGCCTGCGCGCAGGCGGCGAGAAACATCAGCGCGATCAAGGCAATGGATCTGGGATGTGTGATCAAGAAGTCTGCCTTTTCTCTTTTATTTCCTCTGGACTGAGATCTAGTTGCTCCAGGAGGTCAGGCCGGCGCTCCTTCGTTCGACGAAGCGATTGTTGTCGCCGCCAGGCCGCGATCTTGGCGTGATCACCGGACCGGAGGATTTCGGGAACTTTCCAGCCGCGATATTCGGCCGGCCGAGTGTAATGCGGGCCTTCGAGCAGACCTTCGGAGTGTGAATCCTGGGTGCTCGCCGAGTCATCCCCAAGGGCCCCTGGCAGGAGTCTAACGATTGCGTCGATCACAACCAGCACCGGCAGCTCGCCACCGGTCAGCACATAGTCGCCGATGGAGATTTCATCGTCCGCGAGGTGTTCACGCACTCGTTCGTCAACTCCCTCGTACCGTCCGGATATGAGCGCGATTCGGCGCAGACTGGCCAGCTCCCGTGCGATGGACTGCTTGAATACCCGGCCCTGCGGGGTCAGCAGCACGACTCGGGTTTCACCAAGCTGCTCTCCAAGAACGGTCTCCACGGCCGCGAAGAGCGGCTCCGGCTTCATTACCATTCCTCCCCCGCCCCCATAGGGTTCGTCGTCCGTAGTGGAATGCCGGTCGAGCGTGTAGTCCCGGATGTTGTGCAGGCCAATCTCCACCAGGTCTGCCTCCTGTGCCCTACCGAGGATACTGGCCGATAGATAGGGCATCATCGCTTCGGGGAAGAGTGTAAATACTTCGATCTTCATATTAGACAATCGCTCAGGGCTGTGGCTTCCAGTCTTCAATCGCGCGGCGGGTAGCCTCGAATGCCAGTGGAGGCAGCTCGGAGGGGGCAAAATACTCGGCCGCGTCCGCGTCGTCGTTCGGCGCCAATTCGCCACCGACGACCTTACCGGTGTAGAGAATGACTATGCTTGCACCGCTCGAGTGTTCTCTCCCATGTATGACATCCAGCAGCTCATCGATCCGAACCACCAATCCCGTCTCCTCGAGGCACTCCCGCGCGGCGGTTTCTCTCGGATCTTCATCGCCCTCAACAAAACCGGCGGGGAGGGTCCACTTCCCCAATTCAGGCTCAACCGAGCGACGCACCAGCAGGATCTTGCTGTCTTTCTCGATTAGAACGCCTGCCCCGACTTTGGGATCCAAGAAATGCACTCGCCCACAGGAGGGACAAACCGGACGAAGTTGTCCGAATGCCTGACGCTGCTCTACCATTGAGCCGCAACTCGAGCAGTATAGGATGGGTTCTCTCTCGGCCATCAGGTTCGCTGACGAACCCAGAGTGTAAACCCAACCAGAACGATGACGACCGCCCCCAGACCGATTTCGATCGCTCGAAGCGGGCCAAGCGAAAGCGAAGGTCCGTCCTCGGCAAGGTCTCGATCCGCGATCAACTCCTCTGCCGAGGGTGCTTGCTCCGCGTCCGCCTTGAGCGCTCCCTCCGCGGCGAACTGCTCTTCGACCCGCGCGGCTGCGCCCTGCTCAGCGAGCTCACCGTCGGCCGCGGTCTCACCCGATCTAGGGAATCCTTGCGCAAGTCCACTATCGGCGTCCTCAACCGATCCCGCCTCCAGCTCGGCCGCAGCCGCGATCCCACTTTCGGCATCCTCGACCCCAAGTGCGGGAGCCTCAGCAGGCGCTAGCTCGGCGAGCTTCTCTTCGGCCTCCGAAGCTACCTGATCCGCTGCAAAGAGTGCCTGCTCGGGAACATCGAGCGCGTAGTTCCGGGCGCTGCCTAATAGCAGGTCAGCGCCGACCACCAATACAAACCCTAAGGCAGCAACGGCGGTGCTCAATTGCAGGATGGGATAGGCTCGGCGCGGTCGGATCATCTCTTCCGTCAGCGCGAAACTTCGCGGCGGGCTCACCTCAGGCAGGCTGCGCACTGCCTCTGTGGTTGCCCGCAGTGCTTCCAGCGTTCCGCTCAGCTGCTTGTCAGTCGCCAGGCGCGCGCCAAGCCTCTCGGCTTCTGCGGGACTCAGTTCCCCATCCAGAAAAGCAGAGAGTCGCTCCAGGTCGCGTCGCGCGATTCCATTCATATCGGTCATCCGACCGCCTCATTCTGTAGACGCATCTTGGCGGGCAAGAGTTCCCCATGCTGCTGGAGGCACTCCCTGAGTTTGGCCCGGGCACGCGCCAGCCGGCTCTTGACCGTCCCCAGTGGTTTTCCAATGGTATCGGCCACTTCCTGGTAGTCAAAGCCTTGAACATCGACCAATACCGCTACTATTCTGAATTCTGGCGAGAGCCCCAGCAGGCAATCTTCAATCGCCCGGATCAGTTCCGTTCGCTGGGCTGCCGCCTCTGGACCCTCGCCAGGGCTCGCAATCGGCAGGACGCCTTCTTGCTCCGTCATTTCGTCCAGGGAAACCGCAGGACGCCGTTTGCGGCGCCGCAGTTCGTCGTAGCAGGCATTGGTCACGATGCGGAGCAGCCAGGCTCGAAAGGAGCCTCCACGATAGCGCTTCAACCCGCGATGAGCCGAGATGAAGGCCTCTTGGGTCGCATCGGCCGCGGAGGCCTCGTCTCCCATGATGCGCAAGGCGACGTTGTAAGCCAATCCCTGATAGTTCAGGACCAAGCGATTGAAGGCATCCAGGTCGCCCGACTTCGCTCCCTGGATGAGCGCCGTCTCATCCATGGCCCGGCCATGATAACTCAGAGGCCCATGTAGTGCCTGGCCCGGATATTTATCTCCGCAATCCGGCGCGCTGAAAGGTGGTCAGACAGTCTCGTGGGCGGCTGCGGAGAAAATAGAGAGGCCCAGCTTGAAGCCGGCCCTCTCTCACAGGTCGATTTTTCGTTCTACCCCTCGGTCACCTCCACGATCCCAGACATGCCGCTTCCACCGGCGCCCCCATGAAACTTGCAGAAGTAAGGAAAGGTGCCTGCTTCATCGAAGGTATAGGTGAAGAGGTCGCCCTCTCCCATCGTTCCGCTGTCGAAGAGGCCCGTGTCGGAGGTGACGGTGTGCGGAAGGGCGCCATCGTATTCCCACGTCACAGTTGTCCCGACCGGAATGGTGATGACTTTCATCCGGAAGTCGTTGTCGATCACCTGCACGTTTTCCTCCCCAATGGAGGCTTGGGCCTCCAGCAGGGAAAACGGCGTCAGCACGATGTTGCCGCCGTCGTCGAACACCGGCGCATCGTCCCCGGGGAACTCGTACACGCCTTCGGTTCCCGCATCGAGATGCAGCATGGCGAAGAGCTGACCGGTGGCCTGACTCAGGTCGATCTCGACCGCAACGTTCGAATTGCTGCCTTCGGAGACCTGCGATTGGCCGATCACCGGACCCGGAGCGCCGTCCTTCGTAATGTGAATGACGAGCCAGCCGGGCTGACCTGCGATCACCTCCGCGATGGTCACCGCGCCGTCACTGGCGTCCTGATCGCTAACGGTCACCGAAGGAACCAACTCCTCCATGGCTTCCTCCTGAGTTGGAGGGGGCGCTGAGGTGGGTTCGGGGGCTGGTTCGGGTGTGGCAGTAGCGCACGCAGCGAGCACAAGCGCTAATCCACCAGCTACGAACGAAAGTTTATGCAGACTCATATCATCTCCTTTGGCATAGGACCATTTCAATTTCTGCGTCATAGGCAATACGGCACAATGGGTCGATCTGGATCTCTTCTCTTGTGGCTGAGTCCACTCAGGTAGCAGGGAGTGGCTCCTTCGAAAGTGTGGGGAAGAAGATTTCGGAGGGATAGCTAGAGATCAGTGCCTAGGATGCGTGGCCCCGTAGGCATGGCGCTGCCGCCGGCCGGCTCCAGGGTCACGCCCAGGCTTTTGAATTTCCCCATCGGGGCCGGCGCCTCGATCATTAGCCATCCGAACCCTGGATCTGCGCTGAATGTAAGCAGGCCGCCGCTCAGTCGCTGCCCTTCAGAGTCAACCAACCAGGCTTGATACGCCTCGTCATCTGAGGGAGGTTGAAGTCCCCAGACATACATCACACCCACCGGAAGGCTCGGATCGTAGACGAAGGTGCCTCGCACTCCGTCTTCCTCGATCACCGCCACCTGTGAGCTGGGGTAGCTCGCGATGGCGGCCGCGGTCTGACCCGCTTGCTGCTGAGCAAGCGCGCCCTGTTCATGATCCAGCAGCCGCTGAGTTTGAACCAGGAATCCAAGATTGACCGCCAGGAGCAGGATCAGTCCGACAGCCAGTGCCAGCACTGCCACGGGAACCGGCTGGACGGTGCTTCTCCATCTGGGGAGCTCGGCCGTCCCGCCAATTTGCTTCGATAGGCGCGCGCGGATGGCGCTTCTTACGGGCATGGGATCCGCTGCATGCAGCAGCCCATCAGCAACGGACTCATACGAGGCGAGCGCATCCTGGCACCGCGTGCATCCATCCAAGTGAGCCTCTACCCCTCGGCGCTCCTCGGAATCCAATGCGCCTAGCGCATGCGCTGCCAGTTGCTCTGCGGCTTCGTGATCCATCAGATCAACTATCTCCATTGGTATTAACGCTGAGCCGGGTCAATTGGATTTGTGCCCCTGTTCCCATTCCCGGCGCAATTTCTCCATGCCTAGCCGAAGTCGGGTCTTCACCGTGCCAAGTGGAGTGGACTGGTGCTCAGCGATTTGGCTGTGCGACATTCCGTGATAGAAGGCAAGCTCAATAACCGATCGCTGTTCGTCAGGAAGCTTATCCAGGGCGAATCTCAGCGTTGCCCAACGGGATTCCTCCGACTGACTCGCTGGGTCCGGAACTTTTTCCATCGCCTTTACTGGATCGGAAGGATTCCATTCGGGCGGACGGCGAGCCTCGAGACGAATTTGATCGATGGCTATCCGGCGGGTGATGGTGAGCAGCCAGGAGGATAGCCTCCCGCGATCCGGGTTGAAGGTCTCGGCACGGGTCCAGAGCCTGACAAACGCGTCCTGAGTGACCTCTTCCGCGGTCATCGGGTCGCCGAGTACACGCAGCGCCAATCCATAGACCTTGGCCGCGTACTCGTCGTAAAGACTCAAGAACGCGCGGCGATCTCCGCCGGCCACTTTCCTCATCAGAACGGCATCTTCGGACTGCTCGATGTTGTTCACCGCGACCGGGATTATAACGACCCCCATATTTAGCTATATGTCATATAAATTTGTGAAATTTAGCACTTATCGTTACTGTGCGCGATACTTATAATCATATTAATCGGATGAATTACTAAGGGAGGCAAGAGATGACATCCATACTCAAGATCTTAAGCGGGTCAGCCATCGCCAACGCTCGGCTTGTGGAGTGGCTTTTCAACAGCCCACGAGCCGGACTGATCTGGCTGATCCCACGCATGTGGCTCGGCTACCGCTGGATTGACTCTTCTCTTAGCAAGGTAAGAAATCCGGCGTGGGTAGATGGAGGGCAGGCGATCAAAGGATATTGGATAAACGCCATCGCCATCCCTGAGGGCGGTAGGCCGCCGATCTCCTTTGATTGGTACCGCTCGTTTATCCAAGCATTGTTGGAGGCGGAAGCTTACACATGGTTCGGAAAGGCAGTCGCGTACGGCGAGCTACTGGTCGGCGTGGCACTGGTGATCGGCGCCTTCACAACGATTGCAGCTTTCTTCGGTGCCCTCATGAACTGGAACTTTATGATGGC
>FXBF010000251.1_pt1 | contig 17784 bp, 15 predicted proteins | sample 5335321 | NCBI WGS metagenome assembly FXBF01 (sample SAMEA103928391, study PRJEB20085) | sediment metagenome | isolation source: sediment
TACTACCTGCCGGATGTCCCCTGGACCATGTACTACTATCGTGGGTATGCACTCCACGGCACCTATTGGCACGATAATTTTGGCACGCCGATGAGCCGCGGCTGTGTGAACCTGACAATCCCTGACGCGGAATGGCTGTTTGGTTTCGCCTCTGTCGGGACGCTGGTCAATGTTCAGCCTTAGCGGGAAGCGGTCCGAAACTTGCAAACAATCTTCTGGAGCATAAGCAATCCTTTGAACGTGAAACAAGATGCCTGAAGGTATAGAACTCAGCGACGCGCTATCCCGGCGCGGATTCCTCCAACTGTCAAGCTCCGCTCTTCTGGCGCTGGGGATTCCGCTGCGCTGGACCAGCAAGGCCGTGGAAACAGACCGCGGCTTCATGGGGCGCGTCGTCGATCCCACACTCGATATCTACACACGTCCTTCATGGGCGAGCGATAAGGTCAAGACGCTCTGGCGAGATGACGTCTTCGATATTGAGGCGGCCTGGGTGGGCGATCCGGCTCCGGAGCACAACCGCATTTGGTACGAGATCTCTGGCCAGGGTTATGCCCACTCTTCCAGCATTCAGCCTGTGCGTAACGAACTTAACCAGCCGCTGGTCGAGCTGCCTGGCCCGCGCGTGCTGACAGAATTGACGGTGCCCATTGTGGATGCCCACTGGAGTCCACGTGATGACAGCGAAATCGCCTACCGCTTCTATTACGGCACAACCTACTGGATCACCGGCGTCAGCCAAGATGTGAAACTGCAGAAGTGGTATCGAGTCCTGGACGATAAGTACACATACGTGTACTACGCGCCGGCCGCCGCGTTCCGTCCAATTTCTGTCGCAGAGACCATGCCGCTCTCCCCCGACGTGCCTCCCGAGGATAAGTTCATCAAGGTCGACCTGACCAACCAGTGGGTAAGCCTCTTCGAAGGCGATACGATGGTCTTCTCAACGAAGGTTTCGACGGGGCGAAAGTATGGTCAAGATCCCTCCCTGACTCCGAGAGGCGACTTCGAGACCTTCCGGAAGCGACCTTCCCGTCACATGGCAAGCGGAAATCGCGCCACCGGCTATGACCTGCCGGGGGTGCCGTGGGTGGCATATATTGATAAAATAGGCGATGCCTTCCATGGGACGTTTTGGCATAATGATTTTGGAATTCCACGCAGCGCAGGATGTATCAATATGACTCCGGCCGCGTCAAAGTGGTTGTTCCGATGGACGCTGCCCGTCGTGACGAATGACGAATTGGAAGTCTGGAAGCCTCACGGCACGGCCGTGAACGTCTCCTTCTGATCCTTCTCTTCGATCAATGGCCAAGCAAGCGCTTTTTTCCGGATTGGTTGCGGATGAGACCGACAATCCAGTGGAAGTCGCATACGTTGGCGGAGAGTCCTTTTATGTCATCGACGATGACGGCTTCAAACGGCACATTGAAACCGAAGCGGTGGACCGCCAGGTCCTGGAGCAGTTTGGCGAGTACATCCGAGGCAACGAGGACTTGATCAGCGAAAGCACGATGAAGGCCATTGGCCAGGAAGATATCTTCAGCAAAGCCATCATCGACAATTCGCTGAAAGATCTGGACAGGCAGTTCGATCAGCTGCTGCAGAGCGGACTTCCCGACGATCTCCGGGCCTGGATGGGAATGCTGGGCTTCAGAGTCCGTATCGACATGCAAGGAAATGTTGTTGAGATCCAGCAGCCCGGCGTCTCAGACGAGGGCCTGAACTAGGCACGTTAGGAACCCCGCTCGTCTTCGCACAATTTACCAATTATCCTGATCCCCAGTCTAGTAGGGCGAGAAGGCTCCCTCACAAGGATTTCCTGCCGAACCCCCGTGTAGTAGAATCTCAGCCAACTATGGGCTTATCCGAATACATTCTGGATGTCGATGAAGCGACCTTTGAGGGCGAGGTCATTCTAAGGTCGCATGAGGTGCCAGTGGTGGTGGATTTCTGGGCTCCATGGTGCGGCCCATGCCGGATACTGAGCCCGATCCTAGAACGCAAGGCGATCGAGGCGGGCGGGACTTTCTTGCTGGCAAAGGTAAACGTTGACGACACCCCCGCGCTCTCCATCCGTTTTGGAATCCAGGGTATCCCGGCGGTCAAAGCATTTCGGCATGGGGAGATCGCGGCAGAATTTGTGGGCGCGCAACCAGAGTCGATGGTGCAGCACTTCATCGAACAATTAGCTCCAAGCGAAACGCAACAGGCAATCGAAGAGGCCATGAGCCTGCTGGGAACCCGCCATTATCAAGAGGCCGAGACCGCCTTCCGAGAGGTTCTGGATGAGGATGAGGCAAACGCGGATGCTGCGCTCGGCCTTGTCGAGAGCCTGCTAATGAGAGGCCAGGGCGCCGAGGCGCTGGAAATCCTAGATCATTTCCCCGCCGGAACGGCGTGGGCCAAGGCTGAGCGATACAAGCCGCTGGCCGAACTACTGGTAGAGGCCGATCGCCAGGTGTCCGCGTCCGATGAGGATCCGTTGGAAGCCGGCCTCCATCAATCGGCCAGGCTGATCGAACGCGGCAATCTCGAGGCCGCCATGGATGGGCTCCTGGGCATCCTGAGGGAGGATAAGAACTATCGGGGAGGACTGGTCAAGCGTGTGATGCTTGCGCTGTTTGAACTGCTCGGAGACCAAGATCCGAGAACCAGGAGATACCGGGAGGAATTGGCTTCCGTTCTGTTCTGAACACAAGTGAAGAACAACGGGGCCGGGCACACCGCTCGGCCCTTCTTCTTGTCTACCAATGACTACCCACTCAAAGACAGATTCCGGCGAAGTTACTCTCAGCCGTGAACTAAACCTTTTCACCGTGACCATGATCGGCGTCGGCGGAATGATCGGCGCCGGTATTTTCGTACTGACCGGAATCGCTGCTGGCGAGGCTGGACCGGCCGTAATTCTGGTGTTCGTTCTCAACGGTCTGGTCACCTCCCTGACCGCCATGTCGTATGCGGAGCTTGGTTCTATCTTGCCCGGAGCGGGCGGCGGTTACATCTTTATTAAGGAAGCCCTGGGCGGGACGGCCGGCTTCTTGGCCGGCTGGATGAGCTGGTTTGCACAGGCGGCCGCGGGCAGTCTTTATGGCCTGGCCTTCGGAAGATTCGCTGCCGAGCTGATTGAGATGGCGAAGCTTCCAACGCTGGGACTCACGGTGGATCAGCTCGCGTTGGCTTTCATGACCCTCATTATCGCCGCATTCATCTTCATCAACTACCGGGGCGCATCCGAGACCGCCGCGGCCGGAAACTTCCTGACCGTTACGAAAATCGCCATCCTGGCTGCTTTGGTCGCCTTTGGATTGGCGGTGATTTCGGGCGCAGACAAGTGGGAGGCGCAGTTCACGCCCGACTTCTTTGCAAACGGAGTGGTCGGCGTGCTGGCCGCGATGGGTCTTACGTTTATTGCCTTTGAAGGGTATGAAATCATCGCCCAGTCCGGGGAAGAGATGATCAATCCCAGGCGAAACATGCCCATCGCTATCTTCGCCTCGATTGCCATTGCCGTAGTGATTTACATCCTGGTGGCGTTTGTCGCCATCGGCGCCACGACGCCCCCTGCCGGTATCACGGTCTCGGCCTATCTTGGAGAACAAGGTGAACTGGCGATTATCGAGGTGGCGAGCCAGGTCTTTCCGTGGGGAATCGGCGCCCTGGTACTGCTGCTGAGCGGCTTGGCTTCAACTACCTCGGCGCTGAATGCCACGACCTATGCCTCCTCGCGCGTTTCCTTCGCCATGGGGCGCGAGAACAACCTTCCAAGCCTGTTTGCAAAAGTACACCCGCAGCGGCATACACCGTACTGGGCGGTGGTGTTCACCGGAATCCTGATGATCGCAATGGCGTGGACCCTGCCCATTGAGGACGTTGCGGCCGCGGCCAGCATCATGTTCCTCCTGCTCTTCATGCAGGTCAATCTGGCGCTGCTGTTCCTGCGGCGAAGTCGCCCGGAATTGGACCGTGGCTTCAAGGTCCCATTCTTCCCGTTTCTTCCGCTACTGGCGATCGTCACCAACGCGCTGTTGGCCGTCAGCCTGTTTCGCTTCAGCGCAGTGGCGTGGTATTTCGTGATCGGATGGACCGTGATCGGCGCCCTTGCCTATTTCGCATATTTCTCACGCATCGAGGAAATGGAAAAGCCCAAGGAGATTCTGCACGAGGAGGTCTTGGTCAGCCACGACTATTCGGTGTTGGTTCCGATCGGCTCGGCGTCCCAGGCCGAGATCCTGGGACGGATCGGGTCCATCATCGCCTCCGATCAAGATGGAGAGGTGCTCGCGCTGCATGTGGTGCAGGTCCCTCCGCAGCTCTCGCTGGGAGATGGCCGCTTGTTTCTCAAGGAGTCTCGACCGTTGTTGGATGAAGCGATTGCGCGCGCCAAGGAGCGTGAGGTTTCTGTTCATACGATCATCCGGCTGGGCCGAAGCGTTGCGGAGGCTGTGAGACTGACGGCGGTCGAGAACGCCTCGGACCTGATGGTGCTGGGCTGGCCGGGCTATACTAATTCCGCCGGGAAGCTGTTTGGCTCGGTCATCGACCCCATCGTTGACAATCCGCCTACGGATGTGGTCGTCGTTCGCTATCGGCGATGGAGGCCGCTGAAGAGGATATTGGTGCCGGTGACCGGTGGACTGAATAGCAGAAAGGCCGTGATGCTGGCGGCCAACATGGCACGCGCCGCAAGTCCGGAGCAAGTCACCATAACCATCTTGCACGTGCTGCCGCCGAGTACAAATCACCGCGAACGGATCCTGGGTCAGCGTGCCATCGACGCCAGTCAGGAGGGTGTCGAGTACGAACCCCTCGAGACCAGAATGGTGCAGAGCGGGGAGCGGGCCGTGGCCATTCTAGAGGCGAGCGAGGGCTACGATCTGATTGTGATCGGCGCCTCGGATGAGCCGCTCTTCCGCAATTTTATGGTTGGCACACTTGCCGAGCGGGTAGCGCGCGACGCGAAGGTCACGGTCATGATGGTGAAGCGCAGGAGCAGCCCACTGCACTCCCTCGTCCGCCAGACCATCCTCGAGCCCACGATCCCCAAACCCATCGACTGACGCGCACGCCGCTACTGCCCGAGGATCAGCGTAGCCCGGTCGGTCACTGCGAGGAGCCCAGCGACGAAGCAGTCTCCAACACTCAGGAGGAGATTGCTTCGCAACGCTCGCAATGACATCGTGACTGTGAGCAGCTTGGTTCTGAGCGGGCTACTGCCCGAGGATCAGTGTTCCCCAGGTGGTAGGGTTGCTGAGCGTCCGTGAACCAACGCTCGAGACCATCGATTGCTGGACCGGCGCACCCTTTAGGTCGTTATCTGATATTGAGAGCGCAAAACCGTATCGGGATCCAGCGCTCGGGGTCACTCCAAAGACGGACCACGGAATCTTGGCTTCCACGTCATAGCCATCCGGTCTCGAGCTGGCATAGAGGGTAATCGCCGACAGTGGGCCTTGAGTTCCTCGTGGATACCAGCGCCAGACTTCCTTCCCGATATTGCTGAAGTTTCCGGGCGACAGGCCGATCTGATAGTCGTCGCTTGACAGGACATTGGAGAAGTAGTCACCCTTCAGGTTGGTGTCCAACTGCAGCTCTACCTCGTCGCCCTTGTACATCCGGCTTCCGCTCGAAACCTGTACGAAAGCGTCGTCCGTAACCTTGATGGCGACGTACAGAGCCTCGTTTGTCCACCCAATGTAGTAGACGCCCGATGCGTCACTCGCTCCGGACCAATTGCTGGCGCCGAACACAATCTGGTTCGCAGTGAAGGTCGGCGAGCTCCAGTCGCTGAGATCGCCGTCCAGGGTCGGTGGCGAGTCCATGAAAGCGGCCTCCACTGGCGAGCCGTTTGGGCGCGTGTCTTGTGAAATGGGTGTTGTGGTTCCGCTTGCAACAGGCGTGAGCGGAGCGGGTGAGGCGCCGAGAATGACGGTAGGGGTAGCGCTAGCGGCGGGACCGAGGGTTCTCGGAGGTGGCTCCGTCGGTATGGGTGCTACAGTCTCTGAAAACATTGCGGTCAACGTGACGTCGGCCGTCGGTATTACGAACGGGGTCGGAGACGACGTGCCGGGAAGGGTACAGGCGAGCATCGCTCCAACCAACACAAAGAACGCCAGGCGCTTGCGCGGCTTACCCGACACTGGATTGCCCGTATCGAGTGGGATGAGATTTTCCGCTAGAAGTCATTTAGCCCGGCCTGCATCCGAGTGCTCGCTTGAGTAATTGCGTTTGCCAGCGTGCATGGACCGTATTTCCTTTGCGTATAGCCAATAATGAAGATCAAGCCTCGATTGAACTGGCGGTCGATTCTACACTGAACGTCGTTCAGAGGAAATCACGTGCTGGGGCTAGTAATCACGCTAACTCGTCGGCTATGACCGAATTTGTGGGGCGGGTGGGAGTCGAACCCACACGAGGTTTCCCTCAGAGGATTTTAAGTCCTCGGCGTCTACCAATTCCGCCACCGCCCCCACTCGATTGTAGCTTTGCCTCAAATGGCGTCAAGAGCGTGTGCGTGGTGCAGTCTTCTAGATTCACACACAGCGAGGTCTGAACATGGTCGCACAGGCCGTGCCTGGAGCGCCGCAAACGGGGCCAAAGAGGCCCCCATGCTATAATCCCGCAATTCCATGCTAAAGGGTCTGACTAGGTTCTTCGCGGGCGATTCCCTCGGCAAAGAGCTGGATCGCTACGGCGAAATCATTGAGAGCATCAACGCGCTCGAGGCGGGTTTTCGCGACTTGTCGGAAGAGGCCCTTCGCGCCAAGACGACCGAATTCAAGGAGCGCTTGGCCTCCGGGGAGACGCTGGACGATCTGCTCCCAGAGGCATTCGCAGTGGTGCGCGAAACGGCCATTCGGACCATCGGACTTCGTCACTTCGATGTGCAGCTGATCGGTGGAATCGCCCTGCATGAGGGACGAATCGCAGAGATGAAGACCGGTGAGGGCAAGACGCTCGTCGCCACCATGCCGATCTATCTGAATGCCCTATTGGGCAAGGGAATCCACCTCGTCACCGTCAATGACTACTTGGCGCGCCGTGATGCCCGCTGGATGGGCCCAATCTTTCGCTTCCATGGGCTCGAAGTCGGGATATTACAGGAGGCTGCGCGAACAGAGCACGGTCGCAAGGCCTTCATCTATGATCCCACCCGAGAGGCGAGCCAGGAGGACGTGCATCATCTCCAGCTGGTAGATCGTAGTGTCGCATATGCGGCTGATGTGACCTACGGAACCAATAACGAGTTTGGCTTTGACTACCTCCGTGACAACATGGCTCAATCGTTGGAGGCGCGCTCTCAGCGCGGCCACTACTATGCCATCCTGGATGAGGTCGACAACATCCTCATCGATGAGGCCAGGACCCCGCTGATTATTTCAGGACCCGCACAGGAAGATCCCGACCAGTATGTGGAGATGGCTCGGGTAGTGCAGCAGCTCTCTGCGGAGGATTTAGAGATCAGCGAACGCGACCGCACGATATCGCTTACGGAGCTGGGCGAAGACCATGTGGAGCGATTGCTCGGGCGTGCGCTGCATGACCTGGATCGACCGGAGGACATTACCCCTGAACAGGCCCGCCTTCTGGGATACCTCGAGCAGAGCCTGCGCGCGCAGTTCCTCTTTAAGCGCAACAAGGATTACGTCGTGCAGGGCGGCCGGGTCATCATAGTGGACGAATTCACCGGGCGCATGATGGCGGGTAGGCGATGGTCCGATGGTCTCCATCAGGCGGTCGAGGCGAAGGAGGGCGTACGCATCCGCCAGGAGAACGTCACCTACGCAACGATTACGCTGCAGAATTACTTCCGCATGTATGAGAAGCTGGCCGGAATGACGGGCACCGCACTCACCGAAGCGGAAGAGTTCAACAAGATCTATAAGATCGATGTGCTGCCCCTTCCTACCAACCTGGAGTACGTCGCGTCGCTGGAAGGTTCCGAGCTGCTTGAGATCCAGTACCGTGAGAACGGGAATCGCTTCTTCTTCTACAAGCGTAGTGACGATCCGGAGGGCGAGCCGGTGTTCTGGAGGCGGAAGGACTATCAGGACTCCGTGTTCCGAACCGAAGAGGCCAAGCTACGGGCAGTCACGATGGAAATTCTGCGTCGGCACGTCATTGGACAGCCGCTCCTGGTGGGAACCACCTCGGTCGAATTATCGGAACAGCTTTCGGACCGATTACGAGCCAAATTGCTCCAAAAGCTGGCCATGATCGAGATCCTACGCGATGCATATCTGGAGGCGAATGAGATTCCCGACGATGGCATGCGCGTGGAGGAGCTGCAGCAGCTATACGGCCCCTTGGATGATCTGAGCAACGCCTTGATGAAGCCATTCGCACGCGATCTGGAAGTCGCGATGAACCCAAGCAAGGAAGAGAATCTCGAGCGGCTCAGTCGCCTGCTCTCGCTCGAACCAGGGCATCAGGAGCGACTCGCAGAGATACTATCTGGTGGCATAAAGCACAATGTTCTGAATGCGAAAAGGCATGCTGAGGAATCGCAGATCATCGCCGGCGCCGGATCATTTGGTGCGGTAACCATCGCTACCAATATGGCGGGGAGAGGGGTGGATATCAAGCTCGGCGGTGAGATCGCGGAGGAAGTGCTGGCGTCGGTCAATCGTGTACTCCGGAGAATGGGAATCTCGGACCCGGAGTCGCTCAACTTGAAAGAGCGCCTGGCAGCGCTTGAGGGAGCGGATGAAGCGGCGCTCGGGATCTACGAGTCTGAGATAGAGCTCTTCCGCCGCTTCATGAAAGAGGAGGAGCTTGTTCGTGAAGCGGGTGGCCTCCATGTAGTCGGCTCCGAACGCCATGACGCCCGGCGAATTGACAACCAGCTCCGGGGTCGCGCCGCTCGCCAGGGTGACCCAGGTTCTTCGCAGTTTTACCTCTCACTGGAGGACGAACTGATGCGCCTGTTCGGCGGCGATCAAGTTTCTGGGCTTATGCAGCGCCTCAATATTGACGACGCCACGCCTATCGCACACGGAATCGTTAATAAGACGATCGAACAGTCCCAAACACGCGTGGAAGGTACTAACTTCGATCGCCGTAAGAACCTGCTCGAATACGATGATGTCCTCAATCAGCAGCGCGAACTCTTCTACAGCCAGCGCAACCGAGTATTTGCCAAAGACGACCTGAGTGAAGACATCCAGGAGATGCTCAGGGCCGAAGTTGAGGTCCACGTCGCGGCTGGGATGGAGGATGAGGAGGGGCCCTGGCGGCTGCTGGGCTGGCTGGAGGAGGTGCAGCCAACGCTAGGGCTGGATACGGAACAACCCTACCCGTCGTTCATGCTGTCTCTTCTGCTAGATAGGCTTCAGGGCATCGATGGACGAGAGGAACTTCAAGCGGCACTTCTTGAAATTGGAAGAAGTTCGCTAGAGGCGCAGGCCAGCCATACGCGTATGGTCGCGGAAGGCCAAGTCGAGCGAGCGATATCCAGCCTCGACGAACAGATCAAGCAGCGCGCGGAGCTGGTCGACATGGCCATTGAGGGCTCGCTGCTGGAAGCGGATGAACTGGGCACGGAGCCAGATCCCAATGAAATGCTGGGTGCAATCGAGAACGCCGCGGGCCTCCGGCTGCAGGTAGATGAAAATGCCCGGCAACAGATAAGGGAAGATCCAGATCGGTTCCGAGATTCCGTTCCTGAGCTCATTGAAGCTGGCCTGGGCGTGAGGGTCTGGACCGGCCTCGTCCAAGTCTTGCAGCGGCGGGTTGGAGAGGAGCTTGACGTGGCGACGGTTGAGGCCCCCATCGATTGGGATCAGGCCGAGGTCGAACTCTTCGCCGCCCTGGATCGGGTCGAAGAGCGGCGCGTGCAGCGGCTCGAAGCAGAGATTACACGCGACCTTGAGGCTACGCTGCCGCAAGCGGATATTGTCGACGAGACAAGTAAGACACGCGCGCTGGTGCAGATGAGCTACTCGCGGCAGAAGATATTTGATAGTCGCAGCCACCAGGCCCGAGAATTTGTCGTCCCTCGTCTCTCCTATGCTTACTATGCGGCCAGTATGGTGGATGGCGAGGAGCCAATCGAGTTCACCGAGCGAATCCTAGAGCACCTGGCCGGAGCGCAGGTTGTCGTTCGGCGCCTCATCGGCGAAGCAGAGCTTCGCAGATTGGGCATCGCGGGTCTCAGCGACAAGCTCCGTGCAGAACTTCTAGCCGAATTAGGCGAAGAAGCTTTTCAAGCGGTCGAGGCTGCAGGCGATCTACAGGAGAGCGTTCGCGAGCAGGTCCACCTAAAATTGGGGGGCGCCCTTGTGGCGGAGGCGTACAGACGTCTGCTGATGGGCGTAGGTGACCAGTTGTGGGTAGACTATCTCACTCAGATGGAAGCACTGCGCACCTCGATCGGACTCGAGGCGTACGCGCAGCGCGATCCTTTGGTTCAATACAAGAGCAAAGCGGTTGACATGTTCCGCGGTCTGCTGGCCAACATTCGAGCAGGGATGGTCTCCAGAATGTTCCGACTGCAGGTTAGCGCGCCGCAGCCGACACGCGCGATACAACAGGCGAGGAGCAGACCAACCGCTCCGTCCAAGACCGATGACCAACCACAAAAACGTCGTAAGCGCCGTCGTCGAAGGCGTCGTTGAGTAGCTCTCCCTCACAGTACGAGCTGCTGACCGATCTTCCAAAGGTCGATCTCCATCGACATCTTGAAGGTTCGCTCCGAATCCGTACCCTCATGGAAATTGCGGGTCAGGAAGGACTTGACCTGCCTCAGGAGGAATCGCAGCTTCGAGAGCAGGTTCAGATCGGAAGCGCCGAACCGAAAACCCTGCCGAACTTCCTGTCCAAATTTCGGGTCTTGCGCCCAATATATCGTTCTCCAGAAATTATTCAGCGCGTCACTCACGAGGCAATTGAAGACGCTGCGATCGACAACATTGTGTACCTGGAGCTCCGATTCACGCCGGTTGCGCTTTCTCAGGCCAGAGATTATCCACTAAGCGAAGTCGTTGAATGGGTCATCGAGTTTACAGGAGAAGCAGCCGGACAGTTTGGGATTCGGGTGGGGCTCATTGCTAGCGTTAATCGCCACGAATCGGTGGGACTGGCTGAAGCGGTGGCGCAAATCGCAGCCGATCACGCGGGCGACGGCATCCTCGGACTTGACCTGGCGGGCAATGAAGTCGATTTCCCCGCCGATCCATTCACCTCCATCTTCAAGTCCGCGGAGCAGGCCGGCCTGGAAATCACAGTCCACGCTGGGGAGTGGACGGGCGCAGATTCCGTGAGTCAAGCCATCACGTTGATGAGTGCTTCACGAATTGGGCACGGAGTGCGCGTGATAGATGACCCGGAGGTGGTCGCAATTGCACGCGACCGGAGAGCGGCCTTTGAAGTATGCCTGACCAGCAACCTTCATTCGGGTGTAATCGGGGGAATGGATGAGCACCCGCTCCCGGAAATGATCAATGCCGGCCTGGTAGTGACCCTGAACACAGATGACCCCGGCATCTCCAACGTAAGTCTGAGCGATGAGTACTTCACCGCGGTATCTGAGCTCGGGCTGTCCGAAGAGACACTCAAGGGATTGATACTCTCAGGTGCCCAGCATTCTTTTCTTCCCGAGTCGGAGAAAAAGGAGCTTGAGGGCCGGCTGCAGCAATCTCTAGGGCTGGGGATGAAATCGGGCAAGGACATGCCCCGGTAGGTCACTGCGAGGAGCGCAGCGACGAAGCAGTCTCCTACACCTAGCGGGAGATTGCTTCACTACGCTCGCAATGACATCGTCGTTGCGCAGGCAAGGAGAGCAGCTCATCGTCATCGGCGATTTAGAGATCCATCTGGTAAGCGATGGCCTGCTCAGAGTAGATCCAGGGGGGCCGTTTGGCTTGGTGCCTCGGGCGCTCTACCGCCGTATCGTGGAGCCGGACGAACGAAACCTCGTACCCCAGAGTCTTACCTGTCTGCTTGTTCGATCAGAGGGCCAGAACATCCTGATCGATAGCGGATTGGGCGATAAGCTGGATGAGAAGGGTGCCAGCAATTGGGGTTTGGAACGGCCTACAGGGGGCCTGACAGACGGCCTACAAACGTTAGGAGTGTCCCCCGACGACATCGATCTCGTTATCGATACGCATCTTCACTCTGATCACTGTGGAGGGAACACGACCCTGGTCGAGGGGGAGATCCAGCCCGCCTATCCAAATGCTAAGTATGTGGTGCAAAGAATGGAGTGGGCGGATGCCAGTCATCCGGACGCACGCACCCGCGGAACCTACTTTGTGGAAAACTTCGACCCATTGATTGAGGCGGGGAGGATGCGACTATTACATGGAGACGAGCAGATCACGGAGCATGTTCGATGCGTGATGACTCCCGGTCACACGCGTGGACATCAGGCAGTGATCTTGCAGTCTGGCGACTGGACCGGAATGTTTGTCTCCGATATGGCCACGTATTCGGTGCATATGGCCCGGACGGGTTGGGTTACGGCTTTTGATGTTGAGCCACTGGAGAACATCAGAACGAAACAGCATTGGCAGAAGTGGGCGCTTGAGCGGGAGGCCTGGCTATTCTTTATCCACGATCCCCGGCTGCCCATTGCCCAATTGCGCGAAGATTCTGGCCGCCTGGCAGCCGTGGCAATTGAAGAGGCTCAACCGCTTATTGACGCGCTTCCCATTCCGCAACAGCCTGCCGGATGAGTTCCTTGATCTCCTCGTCCGGTACTTCTTCGATCTCATGGCTTTTTACGCCGATCAAGACCTTCACTCCGGTTACGGCGTCTGGAACGAGGCGAACTCCGCGATCGGGCGTACCGGCTAGCGACCGTTGCAGGATCTCATTGATCTCTTCGAGCATCCGGTCCGGCGAAGAAGCTGGCTGGGTGGAGATTGCCGCGGGTCGGCCTCCAAGCTCGAATTCCCCCTGGAACCAATCCGCGAGGTCTGAGGCGGCATAGGCCAGCCGCCTGCGCTCTGCCTCGTTCTCAATTTCCCTGCCATCTCTATATTCGTGATCGCCAGAGCGGACGACCAGCTTTCCCGTCACGTCCTCCCGATAGATTTCCGCCACCAATCGCCGTTCCCGCGGTGTCTCATCGGGTAGTGCTTCCAGCTTCCCGGCTTCCAACTGGGGATCTTCCTCATCACCCTCAGGGCTCGGCCGATCCTCCTCATCTTCTTCAGGAGTAGGCTGTTCCCCCACTTCCTCCCCGTTTGAAGGCTCTTCATCCCCCTCGGCTTCGCTTTCCAGTTTCAACTCCGCCGCCATCCGGTTTTCCCGTCGATTAAGCACCAACGCCACCGCGATCAAACTCACGGCAATCCCCACGATGATGAGCAGGATTCCCAACATCAGTTGGTTATCCATCCCTACCCGCGCTCCTCAACCTGACATGTCGGGCAGTAATATGTACCGCGCTGGCTCACGACCGTGCGCACGATCTCGGTTCCGCACGCCGGACATGGCTCGCCCGCACGACCATAGGCATGGAAGTAGTTTTGGAAATCTCCTCCCCGGTAAATCCAGTCGATGCTGGCGCCATTGTGATGCAATCCACTCTGGAGTGCTGCTCGGATCCCCTCCCATAGATCTCGCACCTCCGCGGGACTCAGGGAATCGCTCTGCCGCAGCGGATGCAGCTTCGCTCGATGCAGGGCCTCGTCGGTATAGATGTTACCGAGGCCCGCTATCATGGTCTGATCCATCAGCAATGGCTTGAGCGCCCGCCGATGTTCGGAAAGAATCTGGCCCAACGCCGGAGAATCGAAATCATCCGCGAGTGGCTCAGGACCGAGCTTCCCCAGCAACCCTTCAGAATCCTTCACCAGGTACACCCTGCCGAATTTTCGGGAATCGCTAAAGCGAAGCTGCCACCCTGACTCAAAATTAAACACCGTATGATCGAATCGACCCCGCGGGCTGGCGGAGTCAGCCATCCTTAGATCGCCACTCATCATTAGATGGATGGCAAGCGTTCTTCCGTCGAGGGGGATGAGGATAAATTTGCCACGACGCCGCACGTCCTGAACCGCGCGCCCGCGGATTTGCTTGCGAAAGGTGGAGAGGGCAGGTTCGACAATATGCCTTGGCCAGCGAAGGCTGACGCCCTCAATCCGCTGCCCGACAAGGGAGGGAACTTCATCAGAGCCTCGGCGCAGCCGCAGCCGGATGGTCTCAACTTCGGGTAGTTCAGGCATGTTCGCGGATTATACAGTCCGTAGGGTGCGCGATCACGGGTAGAACGGTCCCAGTTCAGGGCACCTGTATATATTCCTGCAGGGTTTCGAGTTTCGAGGGCCCTATTCCCTCCACCTCCAGCAGGTCTTCAAGGCGTTGGTAAGGACCGTTCTGCTCTCGGTACTCGACGATGCGCTGCGCCAGAACCGGCCCAATTCCGGGCAGTCGCTCCAACTCTGGGGCGGAAGCCGTATTAATTGAGATCTGTTCCTGGGAGCCAACCGGGTTGGAGCTCGGCGGCACAGAATCGGAGACTTCAGGTACATACACTTGCTGTCCATCTTCCAGACGGGCTGCCAGGTTGATCCGGTCTTGGCTCGCCTCGCTGCTCAATCCTCCGGCGGCATCGATGGCATCCTGGACGATGGATCCAAAAGGAAGCTCATATACTCCCGGACGAAGCACCTCACCCGCCACGTGGATGCGCAAGCTTGCAGGCTCCGCCAGGAGGACAGGATCGCCCCTGGGTGGGGAGGTGAGCAGCATTGCCGCACCCACCCCTGAGATGACGATGAGCGCGCCGATGAGAACCGGGCCGAACCGCTGGGCTAGCGAGCGAGATTCGTGGGGTTCCATGCGCTTGTATTTATAATACCTATCATGCCAGATTACTTCGGAGGCACCGGCGACGACGGCTACACTGGTCTGCTCGGAGAGCGCCGCGTTCCGAAGAGTCACCCTCGACCGGAGGCCTATGGCGCGCTGGATGAGGCCTCGGCCGCACTAGGACTCGCTAGAGCGCTCGTCGGTTCGGAACAGATCCAAGAAGTCCTGATCGAAGCGCAGCGAGATCTCTATCACATCATGTCCGAGGTGGCGGCAGAACCGGAGCTCGCCGAACGATTCAGGGTCGTTGATCGGGCACGGGTTGACTGGCTGGAAGCGCAGATCGAGCGCTTTGGAGCCGAGGTGGTGATGCCCAAGGAATTTGTCCTCGGCGGCGACACAAGCTCTGCAGCGGCCTTGGACCTTGCCCGAACCGTGGTGCGCAGAGCAGAGCGAGCTGCGGTTCGTTTGGATCTCGAGGCACGGAAGGACGGTCCGGCTGAATCGCCCACGGAATTTGAGAACCCGCACCTGTTTGCCTATCTAAACCGGCTTTCATCCCTGTGCTTTGTGCTGGCGCTCTGGGAGGTTCAGCATCAAGGCAACGGCTCGCCCACCCTGGCCAAGGGCTAAGTTACCGCGAGGAGCGCAGCCAGGTAGGTCATTGTGAGGAGTGTAGCGACGAAGCAATCCCCAATATGCAGGAGTAGATTGCTTCGCTACGCTCGCAATGACATCGTCACAGCTGGATCTCGAAGACCGGAAACTCCTTGCCCGTGGCCTGAAAACCCAGCTTTTCATATAGCCTGCGGCTGGGGGTGTTGTTTTCCTGCGTATTGACCGAAAGCTGGCCCAGTCCGATCTCCTGGATGCTTTCAATCGCGTCGTTCACCAGCGCGGTGCCAAGGCCCGCTCGCTGGTGAGAGGGCTGTACCGCAAGTCTAGCGAGGTGCGCGCCAAAGGGTGAGCTGGTGGTGATCTGGTAGCCCAGGACCTTCCCCTGATCTTCAATCAAGCTTGCAGATGAGGCCTGGATCATGGCCACCGCTAGCGAATCACGCGATATCTGCCAAATGGGCTCAAAGGCACGACTGTCCAGCTCCAGTATCGCTTCCATGTCTGCGGAACGGATCGAACGAAGCCGGTGCGGAGTATCGTGGCTAACTCCCGCACCTGGCTCAAGCCCGATTTCATAGAAAATCACAGAATTAGTGCGCTCGAAGCCCGCCTTCATGATGAGCCGCTCGAACCAATCTTCGAGCACGAGTGCACCGACACGGCCGACGTTTAGCTTGAGCAGTCGAGAAACACCTGCGGTCCATAGAACCTCCCACATCTCCTGAACCTCAAATCCCTCAGCCGCGGCAAAGGTTCGTACCCAGGCTACGCCAGGCAGATCAGGCGGGCAGCCCAAGGTGCCCGCCGGTGCCTCTCCCACGGTCGCCAGGATGAAAGGCTCTTTATCGGTAAGGCTTGTGGGGTCGAGCCAGTCCAGATGCACGTGGGACCAGGGCGCGCGCGCGATGAGATTTTCGATCACGACACGGTCCTCCGGCGAGGTCTGTCTGAGCTTCATGTCCAACTCGCTCAATAGCGAAGAAGGCGGGACGGTATCCGTAGGAGGAATTGGATCAAGCGCGCGCGAATTCCAGAAGCGCGGCCGGTTGGGACGCCTGCCTGCAGCGTGGCGGCCGCATCAAGCGGCCTGCGTTGACGCAGCTGAAGTTGCGACAACGCATTCAGCGTGAGCATTCGCTCTTCGTCGTCTCCGGTACGTTCAAAAAGATCGGCCGCTTCACGGTATGCGGCTTCAGCTGCGTCGAGTTCTCCGCATGCTTCGAGCGCTGCAGCCTGGTTGCCGGTGGCGCGTGCTTGGCGGCCGTGATCTCCCGCTTCCTGGAACACCTGCGCCGTTCCGCGAACGACCTCCAAGGCTTCCGCATTTCGGCCTTGCTTGAGCAGAATCACGCTCGAGCTATTGGCTAACTCAGCAGACTTCAGCGGGTCGTCTGTGGCCGCGCGCGCAGATTCAAAGAGATCGATCGCTTCGTCGTATCGATCGGCCTCGTAAGCTGCCAGCGCACGCTGCTCAAGCGCAGCAGATTCTGAATCTAGCTCCGTCAACTGATTATTGCGGCCAGGGAATCTGAAAGGGACCGCAGCTTTTCGGAGGGTAGCTCGCGCAACCTCATGGCGGCGCGAACGAAACCGCTGTTCTCAGGTTCGGCCAGAAAGTCGCGGAAGTCGGGCGGGAGCGAACGAAAGGTCTCATAGGCACGTCGTTCCCTGTACCAGCCCGCGACTGGCCCTTGCCCTTCCGTATCGATGTATTCGTCCATGGATCGTCCCAGGGCATCGACCAGGACTTCCAGGAATGGGATTGCGATCGGCCTTATGCCGCGCTCGTAGGCGCTGATGCGGCTAGTGGGAAATCCAACCTTCTCAGCCAGTTCGCGGATGGTCAATTCGGAAGCGACCCGGTGCTTGCGAAGCAAAGCTCCGGTCATCTTCTGCCGAAAGGAGACAACGACCTTCGGGTCGAAGTGCACGGTTCGCTCGGGAGCGCTGGGCAAGCCGTCGAGTAGATTGGCGACCGGAATATCCAGCCAGTAAGCCAGCAGTTCGAGCTCAGGGAGCGAAATACCTTTTCGACCGTGCTCGTAGGAGGACATTGTGGCGGAGCTAACACCAATGAGTTCCGCGGCGGACTTGATGCTCTTGCCGGAAGCTTCTCTGGCCGCGCGTATTTCGGCCCCCACCATCTTGGTCTTTAGCTTTAGGCGCGCGTCGACATCCATCTGATCGCTCCGAATGCGAATCTGATGTAGTTTACCAGTGGTTCATCAAACTCAGGCTAGGGGGGAAAGGAGAGCAGTACCCGGCATGAGGTCCGGGTACCGCTCAGGGTTCGCGGATGGGTGAGGCTCAGCTAGTGCCGTTATCCGACGTGGGAGGGATCAAATACCCCAGGCCCTGCCGCGTGACGATGTGGATGGGATTCTTGGGATCCGGCTCGATTTTCTG
>FXBF010000252.1_pt1 | contig 17671 bp, 15 predicted proteins | sample 5335321 | NCBI WGS metagenome assembly FXBF01 (sample SAMEA103928391, study PRJEB20085) | sediment metagenome | isolation source: sediment
CCTGACGCCCGTCGCCGGCCGGGGACAAAGCAAACTTCTATTGAGCCACGTCGTCGATGACGTCTCTCAAAACCAGTCCGACGATTTCGTCGCATCCAAGAGAACGAGCCTCGACTGGCAATACAGCTTCACAACCGGAAATCACACTTTGGTAGGTGGTTTGTATCTCGTGGACGAAACGGCGAGAACGGTGTCGTTCGGCTCAGGCTTTGAGGAAGACACGTCGGTGAAGGCCGTATTCGTTGAGGACCAGTGGTCAAGTGGCCGGCATCAGACACTCCTTGCTGTTCGCCTGACCGATCATGAGACCATCGGTAACGAAACCACCTGGAACGCCGAATATGCCTTCGACCTGAATGACCAATGGACTGTGAATGCGGGTATCGGCCACGCGTTTCGTGCTCCCGATGCGACAGACAGGTACGGCTTCGGTGGCAACCCGGCGCTATTACCGGAGGTAGCGGACGAGGTTCAGTTAGGCCTGCGTTTCTATCCGGGGCTTCGTCACAACGTCAGCCTCGAACTATACCGGAACGATATCGAAGACCTCATCGAATTCGACCTGGTGACCTTTCAGTTGCAGAACATACGCCTGGCCGAGATCCGTGGCGCGCAGCTCAGCTATGAATACAGCGGCGCTAAGTTTGGCCTGCGGGCCGTTCTCGTCCGACAGAAAGCCGACAACGCGACAGATGGGGTACGATTGCTGCGGCGCGCAGAGAAAAGCCTGACCGTCAGCCTCACCAGGGATTTCGGCAAGCACAAGATCGGCCTGTCGGTGCTGGCGAGCGGCGACAGGGAGGATTTCGGCGGTTTAGTACTCGACAGTTACGTGTTGACGAACCTCACCGGACAGATTTCGCTGGGTGACAAATGGCGGCTGAATGCACGCATCGAAAATCTATTGGATGAGGAATACGCGACTGCGGCCGGGTTTCGGATGCAGGCAAGAAGTGGATTTCTGGAACTGAAATATTCCTGGGAATGATGAATGGGCAACCGGCTTAGCAAGATTTATACACGTACCGGGGACGATGGAACTACCGGCCTCGGCGATGGAAGCCGTGTCGACAAGGACAGTTTGCGAGTCGAGGCATACGGCACGGTAGACGAGGCGAACAGCGCCATTGGCGTAGTCCTCGCTAGCGATTCGTTGACAGTGCCGATTCGAGAATGTCTGACTGAGATCCAGCACGACCTTTTTGAACTCGGCGGTGAGCTATGCATTCCGGGTCATAGCGCTATCGAAAATCATTTCATCGCCCGGCTCGAAAAAGCCCTCGATCAATTCAACGCCGACTTGCCGTCGCTAAAAGATTTTATTCTGCCCGGTGGCGGCGGGGCGGCCGCTGCCTGTCACGTCGCGAGAGGCACCGTAAGACGGGCGGAGAGACGCGTCGCGTCCCTGAAGAAAGCCGAAGCAGTGAGAGACGAGGTGCTGAAATACCTTAATCGCCTGTCAGACCTGTTGTTCGTGATCGCCCGCCTTCTGGCACGCGCAGAGTCAGGCCAGGAAGTACTGTGGAATCGCGAACGCAGCGGGGATTAGTTGGGGACGGACTTCGAGTCCGTCCCCGTTAATCAAGTGTTTTGCGCATCAGGTAAGCGCCGTCCGGGCACAGACCACTGAATTCCTGCGTATTCTGAATGCTGTCGGGAGCGCTGTCCCTGCTCATCATCTTGTAGCCCAGGCGCTCAAAATATCGCTCGGCATCGATGGTCAAAAGCCACAGATCTTTGACGCCTGCGCAACAGGCATTGGCTTCGAGCGCAGATACGAGTCTTCGTCCGAGCCCCGACTTGCGGTCCCTTTGGCAGACGACGAGGGACCTCAATAAGGCAACATGATTGAAGCGCTGCAGGCCGATAATGCCCAGCGTTTCGCTTTGACCTGTTCCGGATCGCCCGGCGACCAGAAAATCCACAAGCTGGTCCGAACCGAGATCAGCGACAGGCAATCCGGCTTCATCAAGTAGTCGCCGAACACTTTGCCAATCATTCTGCCTGGCATCGCGCACAACAATGGTATCTGATCCTTTATTCATGGCCGGGCGTACTCATCCCGGTTTGCCCGGCCGCGCTGCAATGCTTCGCACAAAGCCCCTCCGGCAAGCACCAGCCTTGGTGTCGGCCGGCCAATCTCGTCTGCTTTTATGACGTACCGGTTGCCAAAACGATTTGCGGCCAGGTCCGGCCAACGATCCCATTCGTTGAGTGCATTCTCTCCACTGTCAGAACTAACAAGCAAAATCTCCGGGTTTCTTTCAATTACGGCTTCGACTGCAACAAGCGGAGCCAGGTTTATGAGGTCCGAAAAAATGTTTTGACCACCACAAAGCCCAATGAGTTCACTGACATAGTGATCCCCGCTGATTGTGTAGAGGGGCCGCTTCTGGATCTGGTAGAAGACACGAATTGGATCGGCTGAGGAATACCGGTCGGCCAACGCGCCGAGCCCCTGCCTGAATTCGGAAGCTGCCTGCGCGGCAATTTCGGCAAAGCCGGTCAATTCCCCAATAGTCTCAAGCGCCAGGGCGACATCTTCGAGGCTCCGCGTTCGAATGACCTCCACACGGTAGCCTTGTTTCGAGAGCTCGTCGACAACGTGTTGGGGCGTACCGCTTTGCCACGCGAGCAACATATCCGGCTTCAAGAGAGCCAGCAATTCCTGATCGACTACGAACGCGTCTCCAATAACCGGCACGGCGGCAGCCTCTTCCGGATAGTCACTGTACAAACTCACGCCGACAAGCATGTTACCGGCGCCCGCGGAGAATACGAGCTCCGCAAGATGGGGCGCCAGCGTTACGATACGAAGTCCATTCGGTGTTTCCGGATTCCAGGTTTCGCGAGGATCGCCGCTTTCTGCTGCTCGCTCGCAGGCGAGGAGAGAAATCAGTATGAATAAGAAAAAAGCTGGAACTGGCTGTTTGGCCCTCACACAGACCAGCCATACAGGGTCATAGCCGCTATGACCGCGGCCCAGATAAATAACAGCCGAAAAACCAGGCCATTTGCGGCCGTTGCACCGCGCACGCCGCGGTCGGTCACGCTTTCATCCTCATTCGATTGAAGCGCCAGCGCGCCGATGCCGACTCGGGCAAGCAATGCCTCACTATGCTCGCTTTGCGTTTTTACCGTCGTACCTTCCGGCGTGCGCCAGGCAGACAGCGCACCTTCAAAGCTGCCAGCCATCGCGTAGCCAATGGCCGTCAGCCGCGCCGGAATCCAGGCCAACCAGCCATGAAGCTGACCCGCAGATTCAAGAACCGTATCTGCCGTCTTAAGGTTGTCCTCATCCCGCGAAGCGTTGAACACAGCCCGACGTCGAATCAAGTCGGTGACACGGTAAGACCATGCCCCGATGGGACCCAGCAGCACGAACCAGAAAACAACGGCGAACAAGCGGTTATTGGCCTGTATACAAACTGCCTCCTCGACCGTATGGATACGCTCCAGCGGGTCCGACGGCAGTTCCTTTTCGGTCAGCGCTTTCGCGGTCTTGCAAATTTCATCTTCATCTTCGGACTCGAGCGCCGTGCAATAGTCATCGACATCTTCGCCGATGTCCTTCGGACCCAGCGAGAAAAACAGAACAATGATTGCGAGAAGCAGATAGGGAAACCCAAACAAGGCATCGCCCAGACCGAAGACGACGACTAACACCGGCAGCACGAGAATCACAGCGAGAATTATGACGGGTATCAGGGCCGGCCAGTTTGCAAACCGATCGACCTGGCGAAAGCCCAGATCGATGATCCGGTCGAGCCAGCGAAGTTCACGAAGGTGGAACAACTGGGTCGCGAGACGCTCGACCACGAGTCCGATAAGAAGTGCAATTAGTTTCATAGTTTCTCGGTGTTATTGCTGAGCCCATCATACAATCGCAGCCATTCGAAAGCAGGGCCAGGGTCTGATTTTCTGTTCGGAGAGACGTCACAGTGCCCTGCGATACGCCGTGCATGAAGTGGAGCATATGTCGCTAGCAGCGCGCTGATAGTCTTTATCAGTACCTCGTACTGAATATCCGAATAAGGCGTGTCATCTTCGCCCTCGAGTTCGATACCAATCGAAAAATCGTTGCAGTCTTGGCGATCGCGGTAACAGGACGCGCCAGCATGCCAGGCGCGGCGGCTAAACGGCACGAACTGTATCAGACTACCGTCGCGTCGAATAAACACGTGCGATGAAACTTTCAGGCCCCTGATTTGTGTAAAGTAAGGGTGCGCATTCCAATCGAGGCGATTGGTGAAGAGTTGCTCCACGTAGGACCCGCCAAATTCGCCGGGCGGCAGGCTGATGCCATGAATAATAATCAGTTCCGGCTCGCAGCCTTCGGGCCGATCGTCCTGATTCGGCGAAGGGCACTGCTCGGCCGGGCGGATCAGGCCTTGCCCCGGGCTAATCGTAAACACAGTATCTTGTGCGTCCATTCAAGCTTTTTCCTGTGCTTGTGCGCTGCGTAAAAATCAATAGTATCGAATAAATGCAAACCGCGGCGACCCCCAAAACCCGTTTGTTCAGCCCCGATGCGCTGCCTGGTGACAAGGAGTTGTGGCTCTCCGGTGAACAGGCGAATTACATCTCCCGCGTCATGCGCCTCAGGTCTGATGACAGTGTCGTCGTATTCGATGGAAAAGGCGGGGAATACGTCGCCGTGATAAAAGAATTCACCAAAGATCGGGTCCTGTTACATGTCGGTATTCGTCATGCCAATGAAGTCGAATCGCCATTGGCAATTCAGCTGGTCCAGGGACTATCGCGGGGCGGGCGTATGGACGTCGTTATTCAAAAATCGACCGAATTGGGAGTTCGCCGTATAACGCCGGTGATCACCGAATATTCCGTCGTCAAACTGGATCCAAAAAAAGCTGCCAAGCGCCGCGAACACTGGCTGAAAGTTGCGCAAAGTGCCTGCGAGCAATGCGGCCGCAATACAATACCCGAGATTGACCTGCCGCAAAGGCTGGATAGCTGGCTTGGCAGCCTTCCCGGTGACAGCGCGACAAGAATCATGCTGGTTCCGGGCAGCAGCGAATCGACTATGGCGCTGCCGGCTCCTGACAAAATGGTGACATTGCTGGTCGGACCCGAGGGTGGTTTGAGTGACACTGAGCGTCGGCAATGCGTGGACTTAGGATTTAAGGCCGTTTCTCTAGGCCCCCGGACATTGCGTACCGAGACTGCTGCCCTGGCGGGTATCGCGGTGCTTCAGGCTACTTGGGGTGATCTGAATTAGCTGTCTGATTCGGATTGTCATGTAGGACGGGCTTCAAGCAACCTCTAAGAATCGCGGCTGAAGCCGCTCCTACGAGATGCTCGACGCGGGAGAGCCTTTGTGGTCAGGATGACCTTATGTCGCGGAGCACAGGATGTTCGATCGCGATTATCGCAGGACGTGCGAAATCGATGACGGACCGACCAATGAGAGCGACGAGGCCCGATGAGTCGCTCAGGAATTGCGGCCAAAACTTCTACGATATTCGGCCAGGCTCAAGCCTGGACGGATTCCTCGGCCAACATCGACTCGAGTTTTTCCAGGTGCGGAACGAGTGGGTATTCGTTAATCATTTTGACTCGGCAAAGGACTGGCGCACCGTCCGGCCAGCCTTCCGTCGAGTCGAGTTTCAAAACCTCCCTGTTTACGCGGACGAGTTGCGGGAAGCCTTGCGTCAAGACGCCGAAAAAACCTGACTTGATCTTACCCGTGCTGGCATAAAATACGACGATCCGGGTACGGCCGGTAACGGCCGGAATGTCTTTACCGATCGTGCCCTCGAAAGCGACGACGGGCAGCTCACGACCGTTCCAATTGACGTTGCCAAGCATCCAGTTCCGGCTGCCTGGTTCCTGATCGGGTTTGCTGTACCTGACGACCTCTGCAACGCAGGCCCGTGGAATGATCAATCGATCTTCCGAGAGCGGGACGAGCAGGCTGTAGAGTTCCTCGGCTGCGGCATTCACGACAACTTGATACCTCGTTCTTCGAGTAATCGCTGAATAGCTTCGAGAAGTTCCGTGTCCTGATACGGCTTACCAAGATAATCGTTGACACCGATCTCGATCGCACGTGCCCGGTGCTTATCGCCGACCCTGGATGTAATCATGACTATCGGCACATCCGAGACGCGCTCATCGTTGCGGACGTGCGAGGCAAACTCGTATCCGTCCATTCGCGGCATTTCGATGTCCAGCAGGATGATGTCCGGCTTGTGGTCCTGTAGCAGGCCTACAGCATCCATACCGTCTTTGGCGGTCACGACACGCATACCGCTTCTCTCCAGGAACCGTTCCATGACGCGGCGCACCGTAATCGAGTCATCCACCACCATGGCCAGTGGCCGATCGTCGCTCGGTGTCGGCACCGCGCTCTTGATCTCTACGACCGGCGCACCCGTGCGAACCAGCGCGCTGATATCGAGGATTAACACGATGCGCCCGTCTCCAAGAATCGTCGCACCCGAGATGCCGCGAACACTCGCTAGCTGTGGGCCGACTGATTTGACGACGATCTCACGACTCGCGAGCATTTCGTCGGTGAGCAGCGCCGCCGAGTATTCCCCGGCGCGTACGAGAATGACCGGCACAAACGAATCGTCTTCAGGAATCTTCGCCGCCTGGCCGCCGAGATACATGCCGAGATGGCGGAAGCGATAGGTCTCCTCACCATATTCGTAACTTGGCTCACTCTGACTCAACATGGCCTCGAGATCTGCTCGCGCTATCCGGGCGACACCTTCGACCGTTGGCAACGGCAATGCATAAACCTCGTCGCCCGTTCTGACGATCAGCGCCTGGGTGATCGCCAAGGTAAACGGCAAACGAATCGTGAAGTTCGTGCCCTGTCCGGTTACCGAAGAAATTCTTAATGAACCGCCGAGTTTTTTGACTTCGTTGGCGACGACATCCATGCCGACGCCGCGCCCGGCCGTCTGCGTTACGGCGCCCGCAGTACTGAAGCCAGGGGTCAGGATCAGGTCCATGATCTCCTCATCGGTCACTTTGCTGCCGGGCTTGAGCATGTCCTTCTCATAAGCCTTGGCCCGAATTGCATCGACGTCGAGGCCGGCGCCGTCGTCGGCAACGTCGATCACCATTTCCGCACCTTCGCGGCGAAGGCGAATCGTAATTCTGCCGGTAGCAGGCTTGCCTTTCTTCTGACGCTCTTGCGGCTTTTCGATGCCGTGCACGACCGCATTCCGCATCATGTGCTCGAACGGGGGCAGCATCTTGTCCATTACCTGCCGGTCAAGCTCCCCCGACGCGCCTTCAACTGCGAGTTCCGCACGTTTGCCGCTTTCGGCCGCAGCCTGCCTGACGAGGCGGGTAAGCCGCGGCACATGTCGCTGGAACGGCACCATGCGGGTTCGCATCAGGCCGTCCTGAAGTTCAGCCGTAACGCGAGACTGCTGCACGAGCAGCGTCTCGGCCTCGGAGGTCAACGACTGCAGCAGATCTTTGAGGCTGCCCATGTCATTTGCGGACTCTGCAAGGGCACGCGATAGCTGTTGGATATTCGAGTAGCGATCCATCTCCAGTGGATCAAAATCCCTGGCCACCATCGTGTCCTGGTGGCTATGCATGATCTGCGCCTCGGTCTCTATCTCGAGTTTGCGCAACTGTTCACGCAGGCGACTGACTGTCTGTTCGAGTTCGTCGACATGAAACTCGATTGAGCTAACCTGCTGGCTGAGCCGCGAATGGTAAATACTGATTTCGCCGGCAGCGTTTAAGAGATCTTCTAGCAGCTCGGCATCGATGCGAGCAAATTCCTGGCGGCCCTCCGCAACTTGTGCGGGAACCGGCCGCAGGTCTGCAGGCTCCGTCTCTTCCGCAGCGGGCTCTGCAGCCTTTTCCGTGACCTTCTTCTTGGTTTTCCTTTTCTTCGCCGTCGCCGGTGGAACTTCCGGAACAGGTTCGGGAGCAGGCTCCGGAACAGGTTCGGGCGCTTCCTCCAACTTCTTGATCTCCGCTATTTCATCATTCAGCGGGGTGTCAACGATCACCATGCTGACGGTGTCTTCAGGCTCTATCGTAAATTCGACAGAGACCGACTCGTCCGTGTCCAGGTCGTCCACTTCTTCGACAGGCGCTGCGGCTTTTTTCTCAGTCGGGATCGCTTTGCCAGCATTGATCTGGTGAATCTGCTTTTCGAGCTCGGCTGCTGCTGCGACCTGCTTGCCGGCAATGACAGCATCGCGCATGTTATGCAATTCATCGACGCTTAGCTGCAGCAGCTCATCGATCTTACTGGACGGCGCGATGCGGCCGTCATCGAGCCCGATCAACAGTGTCTCCAATTCGTGGCTGAGATTGCCCATCGCCGTAATGCCCGCCATGCGTGCGCCACCTTTCAGTGTATGCAAGTGCCGCTTGAACTCCTCGACATGCTGGCGATTGTCCTTTTCTCTGGACCAGTCCAAGAGGGCCTGATCCGCCGCCTCCAACAGTTCCGCAGCTTCTTCGGAGAAAATGGCGGCGATTTCCGCATCGTATTCCGCCTCTATAGGCGCTGCCGCCGCAGCCGGCTCGGCCTTCTCAACCGTCTCTTCCGGCGGTATATCGGCGACTGTTGCCGGCTCAATCGCGTCGGTCAGATTATTGAGATGATCAATCAGGACCACGAAATCGGAGCGATTGCGGTCAGCCTCGTTAATATCCCCAACGATCGTATCGATTGCCTTCGCTGCCGCGCGAAGCGCGTCGATGCCCGATTGTTGAAAACCGATTTTGTAATCATAGACACGGCGGACGAGCCGATTCAGTACGCCAGCCACGGCAACACCGCGGTCGACTTTCGCCATATTCGCGCTGCCGTGCAGTGTGTGACAGGCGCGGTACAACCTGTCAGTAACGTGAAACGGTGGTCGATGCCCCTTACACGCCTCAACGTAGTCGCGAATAACCTTGAGATGGCCCGCAGTTTCTTTCGAAAATATGTCCAGCAGAACCGGATCCATTTCGAGTCCGTCTGCCTCATCCGGCACTCCCTCGCTAACCGGTTCTGCAATCGACAGGACGGCCGCATTCGGATCGCCTTCGGCAAACGCTGATGCACGGGCCATTAGCAAACCGACATCCGTTTTCGGATCCGTGCCAACTTCGAGTTGCTCGACAAGTTCCGGCAACGCCTCAGCCGCCTCCATGATGAATTCGACCATCGGAGGCGTACGCGCGAGTGTCCGATTGATCAGTTTATTTAAAAGGTTTTCGACGCTCCAGGCGTACTCTCCGATACGCTCGGCCCCGACCATCCGGCCACTTCCTTTCAGCGTGTGAAAAGAACGGCGAACTGTAATGAGAGTTTCCATATCGTCGGGTGCCTCCTGCCATTTCGGCAGGTTACGGCTGACGCCCGCGATTTCCTCTTTGGCCTCTTCAATAAACAGCTCCAGCAATTCGGGATCGAGGTGTTCCGCATCCTGAGCGATGACCGGCGTCTGTGTAACTGCGGCTCCCCGTGTGCTATCCAGACTCGCGTGTTCGGCAGCCACTGCATCCAGCTCCGCCTTCGCGATTTTCATTGTCTGCGCAATCGGTATCTCAGCGGCTTTTTCTGTCTTCAGCCGCTGCTCGAGTTCGCGCAACACGGCCAAACAGGCTTCAGCGTTATCCAGCATGTACCACGGTTCGCTCCTGCCGGCCTTGACCGTTTCCATGTAGTACTCGATGCTGACGATGGCATCGGCAAGACGATCGGTTTCTTTTTGCGTGAGCCTGCCGGGACCGCCGCCTTGTAGTGTCAGGGAAATCAGATTGCCGACGCGGTCGACGACTTCCATGGCGCGGGTCTTGTTCAACATCATGAGCCCCGCTTTGATACCGCGTATCAGCGCCGGGACACTGTCGAGGCCCTGTGAGTCCCCGCCCGTCGCGATGCTCTGGCTGATCGTTTCCTTGATTCGTGCAAGATTGATAATGCTTTCCCGCATCACGGCTTCGGCAACTTGCCGGTAATCCGCGTCTTCCTGAGGTGGCAGTTCCTCGTCCTCTTCGCCACGCGCAGGTTCCCTGGCGACGATCAGATGGACGAGTTGCTGGTCAAGTCGATCTTCGACCCGAAGGAGCGTCGTGGCTATCTCGATGAGCGTGTTCTCGCTGGCCGAGCCGGTTTGCGAAACCACCGCTTTTAGTCTGTCGATCTCTGACTCTATATCGCCGCGCAACTCACCAAGCCCCAAGACACCGAGCGTGTCGCTGATTTTCTTCAATAGTTCCAGCTGCGGGACGAGTTCGGCAGACTTATTCATGCCGGTGCGTACAAAAATGTCCAGCACATCTTTTACGCGACCCAAATCTTCCTTGATCGCCGAAGCGACCGTTTTCATTAGCTTGACGCTGGGCGCCGATAAACTCTCGCGGGCATGTTCGACCTGTTCGTCGCCGGGCAGTAACTCGGCCAGGTTAAAGGCAGCACGAATTTCGCTGATGCGTTTACCCGCATTGCTCGAGCGAGCGACGTAATAAAGAAGATTGTTCAGCAGGTCCGTGACCGGGTGATTGTCGAAAGCTTCGATACCCTCGTCGATCAGCATTTTGATTTGCCGATCCACCTGTCCGAGCAGCCGTTTCAATGCGACCGAAGTCTCGAGTCCGCCGTTCTGCAGTGACTCGAGAACACCACCGGTAATCCACCAAAGCTGATGCATATCGTCGCGGTTGGCCGATTCTTCCAGCAAGTACGCAACACCGGCCAAGGTCTTCAAGTGTCTTTCGACGTCCCCACCCTTGATCCAGCCGAGTAGTGCGAGCTGAAATCTTGGCCGCACTCTGCTTGCGACGATCACCGGGTCTTCCCCGGTCGTTTTTCTTTTTTCCTTGCCGGCGGGTTTGGCGCTGGGCGACAGATTCAGGAGCAGCAATGTTCCTTCGGAGAGCAGCGGCTGGCCGCGCGCAGCGCGCAAATCGTTCAACATCGGCAGCAGTACGAGTGCGATATCCCGGCCGCCGCCGATCAGGCGCTCAATATAGATTGGCAGCTGCACCATTGACCGGGTCAATGCGTCGAGGCCGTCCTCCCTGCCCTTTCCAGCGCGAAGATTGGCAAGGTAAACACAGACCGCCTCCATTTCCTCGGCCAATAAGGCAGCGCCATAGGTCTCCGCCATCTTCAGCACACCGCCGACCTGGTGTAGCAACTGGCCACTTCGGACCAGCGCGGCGGAGCCGCCACGGCCATCGACACAGTCTTCCAACGCCAGGTGTGCGTTGCGAATCGTCTCCATTAGCTCCTGGCTGACTATGCCTAAGGCACTGGCGGCGAACTCGCCGGTGCTCTCGTCGCTAAGCTGCTCCTGGATACTCGATTCGGTGCTCATTAGAAATCAGCCCGCAGCCTTCTCCTCCAATTCGCGCTGCGGTACTGGTGAGGTCGTCGTAGACAATGTGCTGGCTTTGAGAGCCGAGCTCGGCAGGGTGAAGCCGGCAACCGTTTGCCTTAGCTGGGATGCGAGTTCCGACAATTTCGAGATCGACGCCGCCGTAGCAGTCGTGGCCCTGCCGGTCTGTTCGCTGATTTCCTTCAGCTTTGTCGTGCGTCGCGTTACGTCTGCTGCCGAGCCGGCCTGTTGCCTTGCTGAACTCGAGATGTTTTGTACAAGAATTGCGATCTGGTTGGATACCTGTTCTATCTCGTCAAGCGCCGCACCGGCATTCTCTGCGAGCAGCGCCCCGCCAACGACGTCTGTCGTGCTGCGTTCCATGGATACGACAGCTTCGTTCGTGTCCGACTGAATCGTGCGGACGAGGACTTCAATTTGTTTTGTTGCGTTGGTCGAGCGTTCCGCAAGCCGCTGGACCTCATCGGCAACGACTGCGAAACCTCTGCCGGCTTCGCCGGCCATCGAAGCCTGAATCGATGCATTCAAAGCGAGAATGTTCGTCTGCTCGGCAATATCGTTGATCAGTTCGATTATGTTGCCGATTTCCTGTGAGCTTTCGCCGAGTCGCTTGATTCTCTTCGATGTTTCCTGAATGGTTTCCCGAATAGCGTTCATGCCATCGATGGTGCGTCGCACGGCTTCGCCGCCTTTATGTGCGACATCGACGGAGTGTCGTGCGACGTCCGACGATCTTTCCGCATTGCCGGATACTTCTTCGATGGACCCGGCCATCGATACGATTGATTCCGTCGCAGCTTTAATTTCGGTGCTCTGGGTTTCCGCAGCTCTTGCCATGTGACCAGCCGTGCTTTCGGTCTGCTTCGCTGCCGAATCGACCATGATCGCGGTCTCATTGATTGTCGCAACGAGTTCGCGGAGTTTCTCGATAGCGTAGTTGATTGAGTCGGCTATCGCTCCCGTGATGTCCTCCGTTACCGTTGCTTCAACAGTGAGGTCTCCGTCAGCCAGGCTGCCCAGCTCATCGAGCAATCGCAGAATCGCTTGCTGGTTACGTTCGTTCTGCTCGGCCTGCACCTTCGACGTGCGCTCGAATACCGCCGTTTTTGAATGCACAGCCACAAGTCCGCCGAGCATCAGAAGGGCCAACGCTATGAACGCCAACGGAATCAAAGGATTTGCAAAAATACGGCCGGCGGCCGAAGTCGACTGCGAAGAAGTCGCATCGTAGAGTGATCCGCCGAGTGTCGTCAGGCTCTGACTGGCGGTCTCCAGTCCGGTCAGCTGCGGAGCGCTGGCAGAAATCCGGCTAACTTGCTCCTCGATTGTCATTAATTCGCTGACGACCGGTACCAGAGAATCCTCCCGCGTCGCATCATCGAGTGCCGCAATGTCCAGCTCTGTGCTGGCGCCCGACAATGCATCAGTGACAAGACGCAGGTAAGCCATATGGTCGTCAACCGTACTTGCAACCGCAGCAGGGTCTTGAGCCCCGACGAGACCGTCCAGCGACCGCACAAGCTCCGCACCTCGTTGCTGGAATTCCTGGATAACCGCAGTCGCTCCCGATTGATCCAACAGGCCATCGGAATGTTCGAGCATGATGGCCATGCGCTCTTTGATAGTGGCCGAAGCTTCGTAAATCGCCTCGATATCGGCACGTTTCGACAGAATTGTCCGCGCATGCTGACTTAAGGAATCCCACGAAGAGCTGCCACCCGGAATACCCAGCGCTGCTGAACGCCGAAGAGTAGCGAGACGATTCAGGTCAGCGTCCAGCCTCGCGAACCCGCGCGAGTCTCCCGCGAGCGCACTACTAGCATGCAAAGGAATCGCCTGCGACAACGCGGCCAACTCGGCGCGGCTGGAGTCCGACCCGCCGCCGCTACCCGACTGCAAATACAGGAGTCCAGCAGCCACGAGAAGGAGTATTGCTGTCGTCGCTGCAAGGATTGTAAATGAGGATGATTTGGAGGTTTTATTTGCCATGGTTTTGCATCATTCAGTTTAGTGGTATTGCGCCTTTACTCGGCGGCCGCTTGCAAAAATGTGCCACTTTCAATCAGGTCGTACAGCCCGAAGATCGGCCAGCTATCCTGACCTCGCTCGTATGCCCCTTTAACGAATCGATCACAGCGGACGGCTGTCTCCGGCCACTTGTCTCTGAATTCGCTGTCCATAAAGCGCCGGAAGCCCAGGACTTCATCGACAACCAAGCCAGCGGGAATTTCACGATGATTGATCGAAATCACGCGCGTATTGCGTCTTAAAGTCGTGCGACCGCTGCCGAGCATCATCTTCAGGTCAATCAGCGGCAGGAGATGGCCTCGAAGGTTTGCAATACCGAGTATCCATCGTTTTGCGCCCGGCACGCGCGTCATGCTCTCGGGCAACATCAGCACTTCACGGACCTGGTCGCGACTGGCGACGAACTGCTCCTGCCCGATGCGAAAACCGACGCCGACCCACTCGGTGGACAGCTCGTCAGTCCCCTTGCCTGCTACCGCAGCGCGACTGCGACGCTCCAGCTCCTGGAGCAATTCGAAAGGCTGCTTGATTAGCGCCGCCAGATCCGCCGATGTGTTCATTCAGCCGGCCATTACCGTATTAATTTTTGAAACGAGCCGTTTTTCAGAAATAGGTTTGACGAGATACTCGACTGCGCCCTGACGCATGCCCCAGATCTTGTCCGTTTCCTGATCTTTCGCCGTAATCATGATCACGGGAATAGTCGATGTCTTGGGATCCTGCGTCAGCTTGCGCGTCGCCTGAAAACCATTCATTCCGGGCATAATGACATCCATCAGGATGCAGTCCGGAAGCGCGGTCTGTGCCTGGCGAATGCCTTCTTCTCCACTGTCAGCCACCAGCGTCTCGAAACCGCTCTTCTCCAGCATGTTCTGGAACAGGTGCAGCTCAGTCGGCGAATCATCGATGATAAGAACAACTGCCATTGCAAAACCTCTAGTTAATCTGGTTGGAAATAGCGCCGAGTAGTTCGTCTTTCGTGAAGGGTTTGGTCAGGTACTGTTCGGAACCGACGATACGTCCCCGCGCACGATCGAACAGCCCGTCCTTGCTCGACAACATGATGACGGGCGTTTCCTTGAATACCTTGTTGTGCTTGATCAAAGAGCAGGTCTGATAGCCGTCAAGCCGCGGCATCATGATATCGACGAAAATCAAATCAGGCTGATGGTCTGCAATCTTCGAGAGGGCGTCAAAACCGTCGATCGCCGTAAAAACCTGGCAACCCTCTTTGGATAACAAAGTTTCCGCGGTTCGGCGTATCGTCTTGCTATCGTCCACGACAAGAATCTTGAGTCCGCTCAGACTTCGAGATGCGTTATTTGACACCGGATTTCCTCGCCCAATGCGAACTCTGCCGAGTTCACGTGCCCACTCCAAAACCCCGGTATGCCCATAATTATTACCGGGATACGCCCTTGTGAATAAGGGCCAATGCCCGTAATCCTAACGGGATATGCTCGTATACTGAACGAGCAAACCGACTTGTACCATATTGGCCAAAATGCCGCCACGACGCTTGCCACAGGCTGCTATCCCATGGGCGTTGTGAGAATCCTCGGGACCTGCCCGGAAACGTGAAAATCTGTCGCAAAAGTGCCCAGATATCGCCGGCACTGTATAGTTGGCAGCTTAACAACAAGCCTTAAATAGAGCTAAAAAGAACCACGGAAATGCCGGATAAGAAAATCTCCGTCGGCGTCGTCATGGACCCGATCGAGAGCATTACGCCAAAGAAGGACAGCACGCTCGCCATGCTGCTGGAAGCAGAAAGACGGGGCGCTGAAATTCACTACATGTTGCAGGGCGACCTGAAGCTCATTTCCGGCGAAGCCAGGGCCAACTCTCGACTGCTGCATGTGCGGGACGATCTCGAGAGCTGGTTTGAGATCGGTGCCGAACAAAATATCGGCCTGGGTGAGCTCGATGTCATCCTGATGAGAAAAGACCCGCCCTTTGACATGGAGTACATCTACACGAGTTACATTCTCGAGCGGGCCGAGGAGGGCGGCGCGCTGACTGTCAATCGTCCACAAGCCTTACGCGATATGAACGAGAAGGCGTACACGGCATGGTTTGCCGATTGCTCGCCGGCGACGCTCATCACGCGATCAATGCAGGAGATGAAGTCCTTCCTCGAAGAACATAAGCGCATTGCTGTAAAGCCGCTGGACGGCATGGGTGGCCGTTCGGTTTTTGTCGTCAGCCATGGCGATAACAACGCCAACGTCATATTTGAAACATTGACGAACCACGGACAACTGTTCGCGATGGTGCAGGAATACATTCCGGAGATCAGCGAAGGCGACAAACGGATTCTCCTGATCGACGGCGAACCCATTCCACACGCACTTGCAAGAATCCCTCCTGCAGACGACAACAGGGGCAACCTCGTCGTTGGCGCTGTCGGAAAAGGGCGCGATCTGAGCGCACAGGACCTCCGGATATGTTCTGAGGTGGGCCCGGTGCTGAAAGAGCGTGGCGTCGTCTTTGCCGGCATCGATGTCATAGGCGATTATCTGACCGAAATTAATGTCACGAGCCCGACCGGTATTCGCGAACTCGACAACATATTTGAACTCAACATCGCCGGCGATTTATTCGACGCAATCGAAAAGAGGTTGAAGTAACGAATCCCCCGGCGAAGCCGGGGGCTTTCAATTGTGAGCCGCTCAAAGCGGCATGACGGGATCGCTACGCGATCCCTTGCGTCCCCTAAAGGGGACAAAATTTACATCAGATTCATTTGATCGATGCGCCGATCTTCCTGCTCCTGATGGCGAATGTACTCCCGGATTACTTCTTCGTCCCGTCCTACCGTCGAGACAAAATATCCCCGGGCCCAGAAGTGCTGCCCGACAAAGTTCCGCTTCCTCTCCATGTAATGCCTGGCTATGTGGATCGCACTTTTCCCCTTGATGTAGCCTATGACCTGGGACACCGCATACTTCGGCGGAATCGATATCATCATATGCACATGATCCCGCTGCAGATGTCCCTCCTCTATGCGGCTCTCCTTTTGCTCTGCCAGACGTCTCAGTACCTCTCCCAGCTCACTCCGTAGCTGACCGAATATCGCTTTCTTCCGGTACTTCGGAATGAACACCACATGATACTTACACTCCCACCGGCTGTGATTTAAACTCCCTACTTGTCCCATAGTTTCTCCTTAGCGTGTTGCTTCGCGGCTCACGCTTCGGAGTTACTATGGGATTTCCGGAATTGTCAAACGTTGGCTGCCTCCCCGGCAAAGCCGGGGGGTCTCCTTTTTTTACTAGATGTGATAGTCGGTATTCGATCTGACAAACAGTGTCCGATTCGATCAACACTCAATGACGACTTCCACCAAAAGCGCTTGGTAAATTGGATCGCCAAATGCTGCTGCCACAGGCAGAGAACGGCCAAAGCGACGTTCGTGAATCTGGCTATACTGGGCGGCCGTTTTTGAACTGTATGGTGACGCAAGGCCAGCAGTAAACGAATCTTGAACGGGCTCGACAAAACTTACTGGAGAAAAAAATGAAGAAAGTAGTACTGGTTCTAACCGGGATATTGGCCTTCGCTGGCACGTTTGCGCAGGCCGATGAGGCGACTGAGCAGGCGGTGATCAAAACGCTCATGGACGCCAATGCTTACACCAAGAAGAATCTCAAGGGTATGGGTGATATTGTCGCAGAAGAGGGGTCGCTTGAATTCTGGTCAAGCGGTGGGCTGCTCAATGAAATCGGAGCCGATACCGCGCCACAGGAATTCGAGTCATTCAGCATAAACCTGAAGCACATCACCGTCATCACGCTGGTTCCGGGGCAGATCGCCGTCGCGCAATACTATTCAGAAGGTTCGATGGCCCCAAAAACCAGTGCCGCCGTGAGTAACTATCGCACGCGCGTTACCCAGGTATTCGTCAAGGAAGGCGGAAAATGGAAAGTGCGGGCCGCGCACTGGTCGCCAATCGCCGGCGGAGCGGGCACGAGCCAAACCGCGGTGGACGATTAAGTTCAACCTTCTTGCGTCGCAGCCTTGTATCGATAACTTGGCTTCCCGGCTGCATTTCTGAAGATGGAAAGCCCCGGCCCGGCCGGGGCTTTTTCCTGGCTTGCAGTTGTGTTTGTCGAATGTCTACTTTGCGTGGACTCCCGCCAGTCGAAAGTCTATCACCTGACCGGCTGCTCCCAAGTGTAAAGCGGCGATCGATAGAAATTCTCGGCAACCGAAATCTGACAGACAGCTTTTGCATATGAAGCTGTCTGTCAACCGACGTGAAAAACCACGTCGTGACAGACAGGAGTCGGCCGAGGCTGTGT
>FXBF010000253.1_pt1 | contig 17625 bp, 17 predicted proteins | sample 5335321 | NCBI WGS metagenome assembly FXBF01 (sample SAMEA103928391, study PRJEB20085) | sediment metagenome | isolation source: sediment
CATGAGCATGTAGACGCCCGGCGCCACTTCCACCGTCTCGATCTGAACGTCCTGCATCTCCTGCGCGACGACGCTCGGGACAGCGGCCAGGACCGACAGCACCGGGACGCCCAGCGTAGCAAGTAGTTGAACCCGCATCTTCATGGGGAATCTCCCTGGTTGGGGTTGGCTAGATGGACCCAATTCTACGATTCCGGCGCCTGACGGCAACCGGAACATCGGTTGGGCCTGCGCGGCGACCGCAGACACCATGCGAAATGGTGCTTCCTCGGCCCAGCCAACTTATCTTGTCACTAGAATTCACTCTAGCTCTGAGCCGAAAGGAGCAGCCAGATTGAGCAAGCCGAAGATTCGGAGGAATGACGCCGAGTGGAGACAGCTCCTCACGCCCGAACAATACCGCGTTACGCGTCAAAAGGGCACAGAACAGCCATTCAGCGGCGAATACCACAACACCAAGCAGGCCGGCACGTATCACTGTGTATGCTGTGGCAACCTGCTGTTCAGCTCAGCAGCCAAGTACGATTCCGGCAGCGGCTGGCCGAGCTTCTGGGAGCCCGGTTCGCCGGACAGCGTTGCCACAGCTCCCGACAACAGTCTGTTCCTGCGCCGTACGGAGGTAGTCTGCGCGGCTTGTGACGCCCATCTCGGCCATGTATTCGAGGACGGGCCAGAGCCCACGGGGCTGCGATACTGCATTAACTCGGCAGCCCTGCGCCAGGAGCCCGACGAGTAGCCGGCGACTCGCGGGGGCTCCAGCTCGATTGGACGAAGGGAATCGTTTCGCATTACCTTGCATCATATACGAAGCAAGCCCGTGACTGGGACCTCCTCGACGAGTACACCGCCGCCGATGTAATGACCCGGGACGTCGTGAGCCAGCCGTCCAACGCCACGGTGCGGAGAGCGGCGCAATACATGCTGGATGCCGGGGTCCACCGCGTGCTCGTCATCGATAACGGAGAACTGCAGGGCATTGTCACCACCACCGAGATCGTTCGCGCCGTGGCTGAAGGGAAGCTGGAGGGCTAGACGCCAGGGGTCACTACCCTTCCGGTGTGCGGCGCTACCACCAGCCCTATGGGGATAATCGCGTGACCATCAGAACCCCAAGTTCCCTGAAGCCCGAACAGCTCCGACGAGTCTGCGACCCAACGAGCCTGGAGTTCAACACGACCGCCGATCTCGAACCTCTACGCGAGCCCATCGGTCAGGATCTGGCGATGCGCGCCGTGAGTTTCGGCCTCGAGGTCGACCATCGCGGCTACAACATCTGTGCCGTCGGCCTGCCCGGTTCAGGGCGATCCACAATGATCCGCCAGCTGCTGGAGGAGCGGGCAAGAGATGAGCCCACGCCCTCGGATTGGTGCTACGTAGCGGACTTCGACGCCCACCGGGAGCCCCGTGCCCTGGAGGTCCCGCCCGGTCGCGGACCGACGCTCCGTGACGACATCGACGGGCTGCTGGCTGAGCTCCTGGCCTCGCTGCCGAAGGCCCTGCAGGGTGCCGAGTTCCGCAAGGAACAGGACGCCATCGCCGAGCGTGCCATGGAGATCCAGCGCGAGCTTATCGATGGGTTCCGGAAGCAGATCGAGAGTGAGCGCTATGTCGCACTGGTCCAGACGGCTGCGGGTTGGGTGGTCGCGCCGGCGCTCGGCAACGAACCGATCGACGACAAGCAGTTCCAGGGCCTGCCGGACGAACAGCGGGACGAGATACTGGAGCGGCGGCGCGAGATGGAGAAGAGCTTCGCCGAGATTCAGCGCCAGGTAAGGGAAGCCGATCGCGATGCCCATCGCCGGGTCCTCGACCTCCACCGCTCGGTTGCGAGGGGAGTAGTCTCTTACTGTGTCGGCGAGGTGAGGGCACGCTGGGAGGCGGTGCCGAACGTTACCGCATACTTGGAGCGCCTGGCGGAAGAGATCGTTGAGAACGCCGACCGATTTGCTGATACAGGTGACGAGTCCACCACGGGCCAGGGCTCCACCGCGACCGAGGGTGATGACCAGCTAGCCGCTTATCGCGTGAACGTCATCGTCTGCCACGCGCCGGATAGTGGTGCGCCGGTGGTGCAGGTAGAGAACCCGACGTATCACCATCTCATAGGCCGCATCGAGCATCGAGTCCAATTCGGCGCGTTCTACGCTGATTTCAGGGATATCACCGCCGGTGCGATCCACCGGGCGAACGGAGGCTACCTTATCCTGGACGCCAGCGACGTGGTCAGACATCCGCTCGCCTGGATCGCCCTCAAGAACGCCTTGCGCGCCCAGTCGATTCGAATAGAAGAGATATTAGAATACACAAGCCCGATCGCGACGACTACGCTCAGGCCACAGGCGATTCCCCTGAAGGTCCGTGTCATCCTCAAATGTGACCCCTACACCTACCACCTGCTTTACGCCTACGACGATGACTTCAGGGAGCTGTTCAAGGTCAAGGCGGATTTCAGTCCCTACATGGACCGGGACGCCACGGCCGAGCGCGGATACGCGGAATTCATCGCGGCCCGCTGTGAGGAGGAATCGCTCCCGCCGTTTGACGCGACGGCTGCGGCCCGTGTCATCGAGTTCGGCTCGCGCCTGGCCGGGCACCAGGAGCGGCTTTCCACGCAGTTCGGCTCTATTGGCGATCTCGTGCGTGAGGCAGGTTTCTTCGCCGGGTCGAGCGACCGGGAAACGGTGACGGTCGACGACGTAAGCCGCGCGATCCAGGAACGTGAAAGCCGGGTGAACCGCCCGGAGCGGGAGCTTCTCAATCTTATCGAAGAGGACACCCTCGCTGTTGAGCCCAGAGGTGAGAAGGTGGGCCAGCTCTACGGTCTCGCCGTGCTCTCTGCGGCCGATCACGCCTTCGCCCGGCCGATCAAGGTCGAGGCCAGCGCTTTCATGGGCACCAGTGGCGTCGTGGACATTGAGCGCGAAGTACGATTGGGCGGCCCCTTACACAACAAGGGCGTGTTGGTTCTCTCGGGATACCTCGGCGACCTCTTCGCACAGAACCATCCACTCATCATGTCGGCGAGCCTGTCGTTCGATCAGTTGTACGAAGAAGTCGAGGGAGACAGCGCGTCTGCCGCGGAGCTGTACGCCCTCGTCTCGGCCATCGCCGAGGTTCCGATCCGCCAGGGGATCGCTATCACCGGCGCCCTGAACCAGAAGGGCGATATCCAGCCTATAGGCGGTGTCACTACGAAGATCGAAGGCTTCTACCGGGCCTGTCAGCGCCGGGGTCTCACAGGAGATCAGGGGGTGATCATCCCGGAACGGAACATGTCCAACCTGGTGCTGAGCGACGAAGTGATCGACGCGGTTCGGGCCGGGCAATTTCACGTATGGCCGATCCGCCAGGTCGAGGAGGGATGGGAGATCCTCGCCGGCCTGCCGGCCGGCGAGCGGGATGCCGACGGACGGTTCCCGGACGACTCCGTGCGTGGCCGAGCGACCAGCCGGTTGTGGGACTGGGCTCACGGCTGGCGTGACTTCGGCCGTCCGATCCGCGAAGGCAGGAAGCCGGACGAAAGCGTGGGCCCGGATGGGCCTGAGGAACCAAGCGACGAGAAAGAGGCTGCGGAGTGATTCCGTGACTCCAAAGAACCCCGAGCCAGCTCGAGAAGAAGACCCGCAAAGCGCGCAGCGACGAATCGAGGAGCTGCGCGACAGGATCCGTCACCACGATTACCTGTACCACGTCCTCGATCGGCCGGAGATCTCGGACGTGGAGTATGACCGATTGTACCGCGAGCTGGCGCAGCTCGAGAAAGCCTTCCCCGATCTCGTCTCCCCTGACTCACCGACCCAGCGCGTCGCCGGCCAGCCGCGACCCGGCTTCATCGAGGTCGAACACACGGCTCCGATGCGCAGCCTCGACTCCGGGGCCAGCGAGGACGGCGTGCGACGTTTCGCTGCCCGTGTTCGTTCCGCTCTGGGCAACGGAATCGTCGAGTACGTGGTGGAACCGAAGCTGGACGGGCTTTCAATCGAGCTCGTATACGAGGATGCTGTTCTTGTGCGGGCGGCGACCCGTGGTGACGGCCGCGTCGGCGAGGACGTCACAGCCAACGTGCGCACGATGGGGTCGGTGCCGCTCAGGCTGAGGACGGGAAAGCGAGCCGCGCCCCGGGTTCTGTCGCTGCGCGGCGAGGCGATCATGCTGGTCGAGGAGTTCGAACGGCTGAACGCGCGGCTGACGCAGCAAAACAAGCCGGTGTTCGCCAACCCGAGGAACGCTGCTGCGGGCTCCTTGCGCCAGCTCAACCCGAGCGTGACGGCCGAGCGTCCACTCGTCTTCTACGCCTACGAGGTGATGACCGTTGATGGAGCGGTTTTCGCGACACAATGGGAGGTTCTCGGCGCGCTGGGCGACTGGGGTTTCAAGGTCAGCCGCCACGTTCAGAAGGCCGTGATCATCGAAGACGCCGTTGAGCTCCACCACGAGCTGGAGCGACGGAGAGACGAACTGGAATACGAGATCGACGGCGTGGTGATCAAGCTCAACGACCTGGCGGCACGAGATAGATTGGGCGCGACTTCTCACCATCCCCGTTGGGCGTTCGCATACAAGTTCGAGCCGCGACGGGAAGTCTCGGAGATTCTCGAAATCGTCGTCCAGGTCGGCCGCACCGGCAAGCTGACCCCGGTTGCCATGCTCCGGCCCGTGGATGTCGGCGGCGTCACCGTCTCGCGGGCATCGCTGCACAATCGGGAAGAAGTCGAGCGTAAGGACATCCGTAAAGGAGACAAGGTTCGCATTCAGCGCGCCGGTGACGTGATACCACAGGTGCTGGAGCGGATCGAGCAGCCCGGGGTTAAGAGAGGCCGGGCGTTCAAGATGCCCGATCGCTGCCCGATCTGTGGGGCCGTCGTCGTGAGCCGCGGGCCTCTGGATTTCTGCACGAACGGTTTGGCTTGCTCCGCCCAGCTCAAGGGCCGGATCCAGCACTTCGTCTCACGCGACGCGCTGGACATCCGTGGCCTCGGCGAACGGACGGTCGAGCAGCTGCTTGAAGCGGGGCTGGCCGGAAGCGTGGTCGACCTGTTCGGCCTGACGGAGCGGGACCTTCTTCGGCTCGAAGGTTTCGCCGATCTTTCGGCCAGGAACCTGGTCGAGGCGATCGAGAATGCCAGGCATGTCACCCTGGACCGCTTCCTTTACGCTCTTGGCATTCCGGAAGTGGGGACTCAGACGGCCAGAGATCTGGCTCGACACTTCGGTACGCTGGACGCGGTCACGAGAGCCACGCGGGAGGAGCTGGAATCGGTCCCGGGGATTGGGCCGATCGTAGCCGAGGCGGTGCTCGACTTCCTTCAGAGTTCCAGCACTCGAGACATCTTGAGCGGCCTGAAGAAGCGGGGCCTGCTTCTTGTCGAAGCGGACGCACCCACGCGAAACCTCTTCGCCGGCCTGACATTCGTTTTCACCGGCGGCCTCGAGTCCATCACCCGAAGCCAGGCTCAGGAGTTGGTGCGCTCACTGGGCGGCCGCACGTCCTCCAGCGTCAGCGCGAAGACCGATTACGTCGTGACCGGCAGCGACTCGGGCAGCAAGTATGACCGCGCGGTGAAGCTGGGCCTCAAGATTCTGTCGGAAGAGGATTTCTTGAGGATGCTCCCGAAAGGGGCTCGTTGACGTGGAGAACATCGACTACGCGCACGTCTTCGAGGAGATCGCGGACCTGCTCGAGATCCAGGGCGCGAACCCGTTTCGAGTGCGAGCGTATCGCAACGGCGCACGAACGATCGAAACGCTCCCACAGCCGCTCGATTCGCTGCTCGAGGACGGAGAATCCCGGGCCGAGGATCTGCCGGGGATCGGCAAGGACCTGGGTGCAAAGATCCGCGAGCTCTACGAGACAGGCGAGTTGCAGTTCCTGATCGAGCTGCGCGAGGAGGTCCCTGCCTCCCTCGTGCAAATCATGCACATCCCCGGACTTGGGCCGAAACGCACGCAGCAGCTCTGGGAGGGGCTCGAGGTTACGTCGCTGGACGAACTCGAGGAGGCGGCTCGCGACGGCGCCCTCGAGGCGCTGCCCGGCTTTGGCAAGACCATGCAGGCGCGAATCCTCAAAGGCATCGACGAGCTGAAGGCGCGAGCGGGCCGTTTCAAGCTCTCCGATGCCGACATCTACGTACAGCCGCTGCTCGCCTACCTGAAACAGGCCGAAGGTCTTGTCGATCTGGAGGTCGCGGGCAGCTACCGGCGGCGCTGCGAGACGATAGGCGATATCGACATCCTGGCGACGACAGCCGAGGGGTCGCCTATCATGGACCACTTCGTAGCGTACCGGGACGCGCGGGAAGTGGTGGCCCACGGCCCAACCAAGAGCTCGATCCGCTTGAAGAGCGGGCTGCAGGTCGATCTGCGCCTTGTCTCGCGCGAGAGCTATGGAGCCGCCATGGTCTATTTCACCGGCTCGAAGGCACACAACATCGTGATCCGGGGCATCGGCCGCGAGCGTGGCCTGAAGATCAACGAATACGGTGTGTTCAAGGGCGCGAAGCTTGTCTGCGGCGAGACCGAGGAGGCGGTGTACGTCTCTATCGATCTCCCCTGGATTCCCCCGGAACTGCGGGAAGCGCGAGGCGAAGTCGAAGCCGCGTACGAGTCGCATCTGCCGGAGATCATAGAGCTCGAGCACATGCGTGGCGACCTTCAGATGCACACGCGGTACAGCGACGGAAAGAACACCGTGGAGGAAATGGTGGAGGCCTGCCGGCAGCGCGGCTACAAGTACGTGGCTATCACCGACCACAGCCCGGCGCTGGCCATGACGGGCGTCAAACCGTCGGACTTCTGGAGGCAGTACGAAGAAATCGATAAGATACAGGAGGAATTCGACGATATCCGTATCCTCAAGTCCGCCGAGGTCGATATCTTCGATGACGGATCGCTCGCTCTGGATGACGAATTGCTCGACGCGATGGATGTAGTAGTCATCTCGGTGCACTCGAAGTTCAACATGTCCCGCGATGAGATGACGCGCCGCATCACTCAAGCCATGCAGCACCCGGCGGTGAACATACTGGCGCACCCGACCGGCCGGCTGATCAATCGCCGCGAACCCTACCCGGTGGACATGGAGGAACTGGTGAAGGTGGCCCGGGACACCGGTGTGCTGCTGGAATTGAACGCCCAGCCCGACCGGCTCGACCTTCACGATTCCCATCTGCAGATGGCCCGGGAAGCCGGGGTCAAGATCGTGATCAGTACAGACGCGCATCGGGTTCCCGAACTCGACTACATGAGCTATGGTGTGGACCAGGCACGCCGCGGCTGGCTGGAGAAGTCGGACGTGGCCAATACGTTTCCGTTGGGCAAGTTTCTCAAGCTGTTGAGTAAGTAGGTTGCTGCCGTACGTGATACTGGAGGTGAGCCATGTCAGTCGCGCCTGAAGTGGAACGGTTGCTGAGTGACGAGGGTGTGAAGTACGAGGTCATCAAACACCCCACTGCCTACACGGCTGCCGAGGAGGCAGCGGTCTCACATGTCTCCGGGTACGAGTGGGCCAAGACCGTGATCTTCTTCACCCAGGAAGATGAAGCGATCATGGCGGTCCTGCCCGCATCGTATCACGTGAACCCCGAACTGCTCGAAGACCTTGTCCGGTCCGGTGAGCTTCGCCTGGCCGAAGAATCGGAGTTTTCCGGCCTCTACCCGAACTGTGAGCCGGGCGCCATGCCGCCGTTCGGCAACATTTACGGCCAGAGGGTCTTCATCGATAGCCGACTGGCCGAGGACGAGGAGATCGTCTTCAACGCCGGCAATCATCAGGAAGCGGTTCGTTTGCGCTACGCGGATCTTGAGCGGTTGGTGAACCCCGTGGTGGGCACCTTCGGTGAGCAATAGCGGAAACCGGCGGTGAGCCCCTGATTGAACCTCAGATGCACGAGAGCGCCTACTTCACTTCTTCCTTCTTCGGCGCTTCCACCTGGGCCACCTCCTGGTCACCCGTCGCTACCTCCACGTCGTCATCCGTAGAAGTCAGCGACTTCTTAAACTCGCGGATTCCTTTCCCCAGCGACTGCCCGACTTCCGGCAGCCGACGGGCGCCAAAGAGCAGGAGGAAAATGCCCGCGATCAGAAGCCCCTCGGTCCAACCCATGTTGCCGATGCCGAAGAGGGAGGCGGTCAGTACGCTATCAGTGCCCATAGTACCAGTATCCCTGTTTGCCGCGCCAAGGCCGCGCTGTACTCGCTTGCTCTGTGGTAAGTTACCGTCACGCCGACGGAAACAAAAGGGGGAGGTGCGTCCCGAACGGCGGGCCCTCGGCTCAGCCGAGCCCAGAATCAGGCGGCTCATCGCTGTCTGGCGGGCCCCCGGCGCGCTCCTCCAGAACGCCAGCGCGCTGTAGCGCTTCCTGGCCGAGGTGGCCTAACAGTTCGCGCTCGCGATCCAAAACCTCGCGCGCCACTTCTCGAGCCGCCAGATCGCCGTCCCAAGCGTCCTCGATAACCGTCCATCCGACATCGTGGGCGATCCGCTCCAGCACGTAGGCGCTGACAAGGTTATCGTCCAGATACCCGTACGGGCCGTACTCGTCTTCAGGCACTGCATCATCCGGATTGACGAAGTAGGCGATCGCCGCATTGACCAACAAACGGTGCCTTTCCTGCAGCCGGGGATCCCTGGATAGCGTCATGAGCGTCGCCGCGAAGATCGGAGCCCATTTGACGGCGTTGAAAAAGAAGCCCCGGTACTCGCTAACGTTGTCCTTGACTACCTGGGTAAAGTTACGCACGGCGGTCCTCCGCTTCTCGGCACGCCCCACTCACATCCGGCAACGTACCGCTGTCGACTGCTCGCAACCTATGGCTACTTCTCCGCCCCCTGCAACGACTCGCCAGACGCGGCCACCATAGTCATCGCTAACATAAAGCGCCCCGTCCGGACCCACCAGCGGCTGAACAGGCCGCCCCAGGATCCGGGGTCCCGCTCCCACCCAGCCGGTTATGAAATCCTCGGCCGCCACCGGTCGGCCACCCTCGATCTCCAACCTCACAACCTTATATCCTGCCGGCGCCGAGAGGTTCCGGGACCCATGCAGCGCCACGAACGCGTCACCCTGGTACTCGGTAGGAAACATCTCCGCCGTGTAGAACGTGATCCCCAGCGGAGAGGAGTGGGCCGGGAATAGCATGACCGGCGGCTCTGTCACATCACAGCGTGCCGGGTCTGCGTACTCGGGGCTCGGTATCCGGGAGCCGTAGCAGTAGGGCCAACCGTAGTTCCCACCCTGTACGACCACATTCAACTCGTCGGGCGGCAGATCGTCACCCAGCCAATCGCGACCGTTCTCGGTAGCCCAAAGCTCGCCGCTGACCGGGTGGAAGGCCAGGCCCATCGAGCTGCGCAGGCCGCGCGCCCAGACCTCTTCTTCGCTGCCGTCCAGGTTGTAGCGAAGGATCACCGCGCCACGCGGGTCTTCCTCCCGGCACAGGTCGCACGACGAGCCGATCGACAGGAATAGGGTTCGCCCGGACGGCGCCAGTACCAGGGACCGCTTGGCCGTTCCGCCGGCGGGAAGCTGATCCACTACCACGGCGAAGTCGGATCGAGTATCTGAAGTGAAGGGGCCATCCAGCCGGATCACCCGGGCCCACTCAGCTACCCACAAACCGCCGTCCCCCCATTCGATCCCGAACGGGCGATCCAGATCCTCGATGACGGTGGTCACGCTGTCGGCCCGGCCGTCCCCATCGTGATCAACGATCCTGAGCACTCGGCCCCGGCGCTGCTCCGTCACGTACAGGCGGCCGTCCGTTCCGAACACCATACCCGTGGGAGCGCCCAGGCCCTCGGCGAATACCTGGACGCGGAATCCATCCGGCACGACGAGATCCCGCCCCGCTTCCTGACCGAACGCCTCGGCCACAATACCTGACAGCACAAGACCCCACAGGCAGATCAGCGCCTGCAACGTTCGCCGCCAAGACCGGTTCTGGGAATGCATCTCTCGCTCCGAAGCTATATCGTGGGCGCCACGTCCTGCAATATTTCGTTGGGGTCAAGCCCCCACTGCACCCAGCCGCTGGTCAGGACCTCGAGGTAGGCGGCAGATGGCTCGACTCGCTCGAAGTCCCTGACCTTCACCAGCAACCCCGCCCGGACTCGCTCACCAACCGCGTTCTCGACGGAGGTGAGTGCCCAGACGTAGCCGTCCGGCTTGCCGGAACGCTCGATCTCGGCCCGGCCCGCCGCGTCAATCTCATACAGGCCGCCCCACAGGTCGCTGCCGGGAGCCTGCCCGATGGTAGCCGTGCCCCCACCCCAGACTTGGGAGTGGCCGGTGAAGCAAAGGGCATGATCGGTGATCTTGGCCGGGCTCACAGGTACGGCTGCCGGGCACAACTCCAGCAGCTTATCGCGATTGACCAGAGAGCCGTAAGCGTAATAGAGCATATCCTGAACCACCGGTTGTCCGCGGCTCATCCCCAGAAACCAGCTCCCGTACTCCTCCAGTAGAATACAGAGTTTACGTCCGGTGGGTTCCAGCACGTGCCCGGCAGGTCTCCAGCAGGCTCCGAGCCGGCATTCATCCAGCGACCGGAACAGCGGCCCGACAGGCTTGACCTTGGAGCGCCTCTCCGCGCGCCCTGCGTCGTCCGAGCAGGCCGGAAAGTCAATGCAACACGCTTGGAAGTGACTGAGGATTCTGTGCAGCTTCTGGCGCTACTGCACAACCGACATACCGGGCACCGGTCCGGGCGGGGCCTGCGACTGGAATAACTGCATCTCCAGTTCCTCCATCCGGTCGATCTCGGCGGTTCGGTTGGGTTCGAGCTGTCGCATTCTGGCAAACAGCGCCGCCTGAAATTCCAGATATCCTCCGACAAACTCGGGGCGCTGGAACTCCTGGCTCCTCACTCGCGCCATCTCGATCTGGATGTTCTGATAATACCGGCCCAGCTCGGCCAGCTGCTCCTGTGACAGGTTCTCGCCTCCCGGCCGTTGTGACTCCGCGACCAGCGACTCGATCTCATTGCGGCGCTCAAGGATCTGACGGTGGAACGCGGAATTTGCCAGGATAAAGGCGTCCACTTCGCGGACCATATTGGTCCACAACGCCGAAAGCTGAGAGTCCGCCATCGCTCTCATCTGGATCTGTCTAAGAGATCGTAACAGCTGATCGTATTCTCTCTTGATCGCCTCGACGTCGGTCTGCGACTCACCGGCGCCGGATTGACTGGCCTCTGCGCGTCGACCCGCGCTGTCCGGCATCTCCCGCTCCGCCCACCCCACGTTCTCCGAACGGCCGCACGAGAGCGTCACCGCGGCCAGCGCCACAGCCAGCGTCTTCACGGCCGTTCTCCTCACCTATCCCTGCACCAGTCGGCTTCCTCTCCACTTGCCCAGCAGCGACAGTCGATGTATTGGATCGTGCAAGACCACCAAACCTAGCTCGAGGAGATCGTCCGGCGCAAATGCTCTGCCAGATGCCGGGAACGGAGAGAGTGGATGAGATGAGTACGTCGCGGGATATGCCGGTTGAGGAGTTCAGGCGCGCCGGGGCTCGCATAATCGACTGGATCGCAGGTTACCTGAGTCACCCCGAGGACTATCCGGTGCTCGCCCAAGTCGCACCCAACGATGTGAGATCGGCCCTGCCTAATAGCGCTCCGCGTTCCGGCGAGCCGATCGACATCATACTGGACGACTTCGAGCGGATCGTCGTACCGGGCAATACCCACTGGAACCATCCCGGTTTCTTCGCCTACTTCAGCATCACCGGCTCGGCGCCCGGCATCCTTGGGGAATTGCTGTCAGCAGCGCTCAACGTGAATGGCATGCTCTGGCAAACCTCGCCGTCGGCCACCGAGCTGGAGGAAGTGGCCGTCGACTGGCTGCGGCAATTGCTGGGCTTGCCCGAGGGCTTCGAGGGGGTGATCATGGATACGGCCTCCGTATCAACGCTCTGCGCCATCGCAGCCGCCCGCCATGCACTATCCGACCTCGCCATCCGGGAGAAGGGGATGGCCGGTCGCGCAGACCTTCCCCGTCTGTGTCTCTATACATCGGAGCAGGCTCACTCGTCAATCGAGAAAGCTGCGATTGTTCTCGGCTTGGGAAAGCAGGGTGTGCGCAAGATTCCTACCGATGAGCGCTACCGGATGGATGTCGCCGGGCTCGAGGCGGCCATCGCCGGCGACCGTGCCGCCGGACACCGGCCCTTCTGCGTGGTGGCCACCGTCGGGACGACCTCTACCACCAGCATCGATCCCGTCCCCGCTATCGCCGAGCTTTGCCGCCGCGAAGACCTCTGGCTGCACGTCGATGCCGCCTACGCCGGCAGCGCGGCGGTCATTCCGGAGTACCGCCACGTCCTCGACGGCTGTGGGTCCGCCCAGTCGCTCGTCGTCAACCCACACAAATGGCTGTTCACTCCCATCGACTGCAGCGTGTTCTACACCAGAGAGCGGGACACTCTCATCGGAGCCTTCAGCCTGGCGCCCGAGTATCTCCGCACGGGAGTGGACAGCGAAGTCAGGAACTACATGGACTGGGGCGTCTCGTTGGGCCGGCGCTTCCGGGCACTGAAGTTGTGGATGGTTCTGAGGACCTTCGGGTCCGAGGGGATCGCCGAGCGCCTCCGCGAACACATCCGCCTCGCACAGCTATTCGCCGGGTGGGTGGACGAGCACCCCGACTTCGAGCGACTCGCGCCAACGCCCCTCAGCGTCGTGTGCTTTCGCGCACGCCCATCCGGCTTGGAGCCGGAGGCCGCGGGCGGCGCGGAGGGACCGGATGCCGCACTCAACCGGTTTAACGAGGCGTTGCTCCAGCGTTTGAACGCCGGCGGGGAAATCTATCTGTCTCACACGAACCTGGAGGGGCGCTACACGCTACGCCTGGCAGTCGGCAACTTGCGAACCACGGAGAAGCACGTGGCCCGCGCCTGGGAGTTGATCCAGACAGAGAGCGCCGCCCTGGCAGCCGGCGGCGATCAAACGGCATGAAGCCGGAGCCGCGAACAACCCTCCTCAACGCGAACCGGTCATGCTATAATAGTTGGTATGGATACGATCACTGACCGGCACGAGTTCTTCGGCTCCTCCACGTTTCCGGACGCGCAGACCGAGCTCCGCTGGCTGGACTCGGACTTCTGGCCGGTGCGGCGACCCTACCCGATCGAGATCCCGTGTCCAGCGTGTGGAGCTTACGTACGCTGCGATTTCTTCGGCCGGCAACGCTGTCCCCACGGACATCTCTTCGGTCAGCGAGCGTTCTGGAGCGGCCGCGCGAGCTTCTGCTGCCTGCTGCTGGAGGACATCCGCGCCCGCCGCGTTACGATCATCCCGGAAGCGCCACTCCGCTGGCGCGACGATGGCCGGCTGGTGGTAGGCGATCCCCGTTTCGAGCCGGCTCCGCCACCGGCTACTGAAGCACCTCTCTGATCGACTCGAGAGCTTCTTCCAGAATCTCCCGCGTGATCACGAGCGGCGGGGCGAACCGCACGACCTGCTCGTGGGTCTCCTTGGCCAGGATACCCCGCTCCATCAGACCCTCGCAGAAAGGCCGGGCGGTACCCGACGACTCGTTGACGACCACGCCGATCATGAGTCCCTTGCCCCGAACTTCGGCTACGTGCGGAGAGTCGATGGCCCTAAGCTGATCCATGAACCATGCGCCGAGCTCCGCGGCGCGGTCCGGCAGTTTCTCCTCGACGATGACATCGAGAGAGGCGCGACCCACAGCGGCAGCCAGCGGATTACCTCCGAACGTGGATCCGTGATCGCCCGGCGCGAAGGCGTCCATGACTTCTTCGTCCGCCACCGCGGCCGAGACCGGGTAGACGCCTCCACCCAACGCCTTGCCCAACATCACGACGTCGGGCCTAACGTCGTCCCACTCGCTGGCCAACATGCGGCCGGTGCGACCGAGACCGGTCTGAATCTCATCGGCCATGAGCTTGACGTTGGTATCCTGGCACAGCTCAGCAGCCGCCTTCAAGTAGCCCTCGGCAGGCACGACTACGCCGCCTTCGCCCTGGAGAGGCTCGACCAGGAAGCCCACAGTGTTCCCGGTAATCGCAGCCCGCAACGCCTCGATATCGCCGTACGGGATCAGCTTGAACCCGGGCGTAAAGGGGCCAAAGCCGCTGCGGTACTGCTTCTCGCTCGAGAAGCCGACGATAGTGGTCGTGCGACCGTGGAAGTTGTTCTCGCAGACGATGATCTCCGCGGCATCCGCGGCAACGCCTTTCACGGAGTAGCCCCACTTGCGCACGGCCTTGATCGCCGTTTCCACCGCCTCGGCGCCGGTGTTCATCGGCAACGCCTTCCGGTAGCCCACCAGCTCACACACTTGATGCAGAAAGGCGCCCATCTGATCGTTGTGGAACGCACGGGAAGTCAGCGTCAGGCGATTTGCCTGTTCGTTCAGCGCAGCGATGATCCTCGGGTGGCGGTGGCCCTGGTTAACAGCGGAATACGCGCTCAACATGTCCAGGTACCGGTTGCCGTCCACGTCCCAAACCCAGCAGCCCTCGCCGCGCTCGATGACGACCGGTAGCGGGCGGTAGTTGTGCGCGCTCCACCGGTCCACTTCACGAATCAGTTCTTCCGTACGCCCCATCTTGCTCCTCGTCCCCCTCCCTCTAGTGCCTGCCCGGCTATCGGGCCCGTGCTTCCGCTCGAAAAGCTTCCTCGTCGCGCCGATAGAGGTCCATCGCCAACCTGGTCATGTCTCCCGGGACACCGGCGCCCACCTTCTCCCCGTCGACGCGCACGATCGGCAGCACTAGCGTGGTTGTGCCCACGATGAAGACCTCGTCAGCAGCCCTGAACTCGTCCAGCGCAACGCCGACTTCCTGGACGTTGACAGCTTCTGATCGTAACGCGCTGATCAAGCACCTTCGCGTGATGCCCGGCAGGATGTTGTCGATGGGATGCGTGTATACCGTCTCGCCACGAACGCAGAACGCGGTGCTGTGGCTACCCTCGGTCACAACGCCGTCGCGAACCAGGATCGCTTCATGACAACCCTGCGCGCGAGCGCGCTGCAGAGCCAGGACGTTGGGCAGGAGGCCGATCGTCTTCACCTCACAGTAGCCCCAGCGCAGGTCGGGCTCAGTGGCCGCCGACACTCCGCCTTCTCGCTGTTCTTCAGTCGGTCCGGGATACGGACGAGCCAGCATCACGAGCGTCGGGGTGGCGCCCTCAGGAAACGGATGGCCTCTGGGTGCGGCGCCACGAGTCAGCTGAACGTAGATAGTACCCTCAGTGATCCCGTTCGCGCGGACCACGTCCAGCATCGCCGTGCGAACCTCTCCGCGCGACAGCGGCAAGTCGATCTCAAGAGCGCGAGCGCCGCTCTCGAACCGATCCAGGTGGTCTTCCACGCGGAAGGCGCGTCCTTCCAGGACACGCACGACCTCATAGATCCCATCGGCGAAATTGAAGCCACGATCCTCCACCGAGATCTTGGCCTCGCCGTACCGCACCAACTCACCGTCCAGATAGACCAACTCACCACTCGGCATTCGCCACCTCCGCTACTACCATATCGGAAACCCCCGGCTCTCTTCCGCGCCCGAACCTACAGCTTCGCCTCAAGTCGGGAAAGGGGAAAAACATGGCCGAAGGCCGGGCCGCCGCACTTCAGATCAGTGCACCCATGAGTGCGAACCCGAGTATCGCCACAGCGGCCGCCGCAAGCGCGTAGGGCAGCTGCGTGCGCACATGGTCGATCACATCGGTCGCCGAGGCCAGCGACGCCACGATGGTCGTGTCACTGATCGGGCTAGCATGGTCGCCGAAGATGCCTCCGGAAAGCGAAGCCGCCAGGAACGGCGCGATAGGCAGGCCCAACGTTTCCGCCGCCGGAACAGCGATGGGGATCATGATCGCGAAGGTGCCCCAGCTAGTGCCCGTGGCGAAGGCGATCAATGCGGCCGCAACGAAAGTGGCAGGGATGAGCAGGATCGGCTCGCCGATACCGCGGACGAGCTCCGCTACGTAGGGGCCGGTACCCAGCCTCACGCATACATCGCCCAGGGTGATCGCCAGCAGAAGGATGAGCACGAGGCCCAACAACGCCTCGACCCCTTTGAGCCCCAGGCGAACCAGCTCGTCGAGCGACGCGAACCGCTGAGCCAGCATCAACACCCAGGCTGACATGTTTCCAGCTATGACCGCCCACAGCGCGCTCGTCGAGCCGGACCCCTGCCCCAGCACGCCGTCACCGGTGATATAAAGCCCCACCGGCATCATCAACACCATCGTGAGGATGGGCACCACCATGTTGATCGCCCGCGGCGGCACCTCCCGAGAGAGCCGCACCTTGAACAGAGCCTCATCGACCGTCGATTCGCCTTCCGAGCTCAGCACGATGCCTTCCGCCGCCCGCGCCTCGGCCTCCTTCATCGGGCCGATATCGAAGCCGCGCCAGGCCGTGAATCCGGCAAGCGCTACTGCCGCGATCGCGTACAGGTTGAGGGGAATGGCCTGCAGGAACACGCCAAGCGGGTCGCTGACCGCCAGGCTGCCCAGGATCCCGAGTACCAGGGCGCCCCACGCGTTGAACGGTATGAGGATACTTACCGGCGCAGATGTCGAGTCGGCGATGTAGGCCAACTTCTCGCGGGCGGCGTGATAACGGTCGAAGAGTGGGCGACACACCGCTCCTGTTACAAGCAGCGTGACGTTCGACTCGATGAAGATGGCCAGGCCGATAAACCAGGCAAGCACTCCAGCACCCCGGGCGCTTCTTACCAGGCGGCGACGCTCCAGCCATCTCACGAACCCCTCGACGCCACCGGACGCCTCGACGTAGATGACCAGCGCACCGATCAGCAGGCTGAAGAGCAGGACCCGCGTGTTCCCCGGCTCGCCCAGCACGGTCACCGTGCCCTCGATCGATGCGGCCAATCCTTTGAGCGGATTCCAACCGCTGAGGATAGTCCAGCCAAGCCAGATCCCCACGGCCAGCGCCACATAGACCTGCCGTTTCCACACGGCGAGCCCGATGGCGACCAGCGGCGGAAGCAGCGACAGCGCAGAAAGCTCTACCTGGGTTCCGTTCATTCGGCGACCAGTTTTATCGGCCTTCACCCACCCGGGAATGGCGCAATCGCGTCCGGCTTCCCAATATGTCAGGCGAGCGGAGCAAGAGACGTTGACTATTATGGCCGCGCGCCCCACGGCACAACCCAGCCGCCGGGAGAGCCTCCGGGCTGGTACGGTGCGGCCACCGCTCAGGCCACTGAAAGGAGGGACACCGTGATTGTTTGGAGGAGAACGGCGCTGCCACTCGCCCTCGCGCTGCTACTGGCAGGGTGTGGAGGCGGAGAACAGAAAGGAAGCGATTATCAAATGTCCACCAGCCAGCCGCCGCCCCTGCCACCGGATATGGGCAGCCCGATGCCTCGCGTGGTGCTCGAGACAAACATGGGGCAGATCGTCCTGGAACTCGACCGCGAGAAGGCGCCGAAGACAGTCGACAACGTCCTCTTTCATGTTGAGAACGGTTATTATGACGGCCTCACGTTCCATCGCGTGATCCCCGGCTTCATGATCCAGGGGGGAGGCTTCACACCGGAGCTCAGCCAACGGCCGTCGCCACGCCCGGCGGTGCCAACGAAGCCAACAACCGCCTCAAGAACGCCCGGGGCACCGTGGCCATGGCCC
>FXBF010000254.1_pt1 | contig 17624 bp, 17 predicted proteins | sample 5335321 | NCBI WGS metagenome assembly FXBF01 (sample SAMEA103928391, study PRJEB20085) | sediment metagenome | isolation source: sediment
ACACCTGGATCGGCGACGTACGCGGCATGGGGTTGCTTGTCGGTGTTGAACTTGTCCGCGACCGTCAAACCCTGGAGCCAGCGGAGCCCGAGACCGAACGTGTCCTCAACCATATGCGGGACAATTTCGTTCTGGTGGGGCGCGAGGGCCCACACGGCAACGTACTCAAGATTCGCCCGCCGCTCGCTTTTCAATGCGAGCACGCCGATATCGTGGTGGATGCTCTCGACAAGGCGCTTGCGGCGCTGTGACAGCAGGCGTCCATACCCACTATGAAAAAAGGCAGTTGTCTGTGAAGTAGTTGTGACCGCTCTCGACCGGGTCACCCTCGATGACTTTTTCGGACTCCAAATGCCCCCAGAACGGGAGGCCCACACCCTCGGGTCCGTCACTGTTCAAACGAATAACGGTGTTCTCAGCCATGTTGCACTCTCCCACTCGACTATTTCCTCAAAGGGCCAGCAACACAAATCTGACCCCTCCACTAAACCGATGGCTCCAAGGCGATGTGTTCGCGGCGGAACGGCAGGTCCGGCTCGGACGGCTCGGCATCGAGATCGCGCGCCACGCGATGGCCATCATAGACCGCCGCCGCGATCGTCGAGGGGCTTCTACAGTCACCGATCGCAGAGACGGATTCGACACCCGCTGCGGTGAGCTTCGCGGAATCCTCCGTCAACGTCAGATAAAGTTCGTTGTTCGGCCGACGGGACGTGACCATCACCAGCGAAGCCGCCGGCACGGCCCGCCGGCGGCTCGTGTATACGCATGTGAGCTCGACCTCGTCCGCGCCGATTTCCGCGATATTGTGCGCTGTGACGATCTCGATGCCGAGCTCCAGTATGCGAGCCTGAATGCGGTGCTGCTCGAGCGTGTTACGCGTCCAAGACGACACCTCCGGCGCCGTCGTCACCAAGGTGACCGCGTGGCCGTCGTTCCGCAGCTTCTCGGCGACCAACGCGCCCAAGTAGAAATTATCGTCATCGAACACGACGACCGGACCGGCGAGGTCGATGCCGGCAAAGATGTTCTCCGGCGTAACCACATGGGCCTGGTCCGAGCCCGGAACCGGCTGCCAGTTGGTAACGCCGACCCCGTCCGCGCGCCATTGGGCTCCGGTTGCGAGGATCACGTGATTGAAGCCGAATCCCAGAATGTTTTCCGGTGTAAGCTCGCTGTCCAGGTAAACCTCGACGTTGGCCATCTTCCGAATGCGCCCGACGCGCCACTCGCGCACGCGCGCCCACGCGTTCAGACCCGGCAGGTTGCTCTCCGCTGTCACACGGCCGCCAAGTTCGGTCGTTGCCTCGGCGAGGGTGACCGCGTAGCCGCGCTGGCCGAGTGCCCGGGCGGCTTCGAGACCCGCCGGTCCGGCCCCCACGACCAGTACGGTGGCGTTCGAGTCTTTCGGCGCGATGTGTTCGGGGTGCCAACCCCTACGCCATTCCTCACCAACGCTCGGGTTCTGGGTGCAACGCATGGGGGTGAAGGTAAGCTGCCCCGAGACGCAGATGTTGCAGCCGATGCATTCGCGGATCTCGTCCATGCGTCCTTCTTCGATCTTCTTCGGCAGGAACGGATCGGCGATGGATGGCCGCGCCGCACCGATCATGTCCAGCACGCCACGCTTGATCTGGTTGACCATAGTGTCCGGTGAGGTAAACCAGCCGACCCCGACCACGGGCTTCGTGGTGACTTTCTTGACGAAAGCGACATAGGGTTCCTGCAGGCCCTCTTCACCGAAGCGCGAGGTGACGGAGTCGTTTTCCCAGTTACTGACGTTAACGTCCCACAGGTCGGGAAGCTCGGCGAGCAGCTCGACGGTCTCGCGGCCTTCCCCTTCGCAGGCGATGCCATCGGGCCCTCGCAATTCGTCCACCGCCAACCGGACGGCTACAGCGCAACGATCGCCTACCGCCTCCTTGGTCTCTTCGATCACCTCTCGCAGCAGTCGGGCCCGATTCTCCAGGCTGCCCCCGTACTCGTCGGTGCGCCAATTGCGCCGGCGCGACAGGAAATGCATCAACAGGGTCGAGTCGTGGCCCGCGTAGACGTAGACGATATCCGCATCGGCCTGCTTCGCACGCAGCGCAGCATTGCGGTGCCAACGTCGGAACTCGCGGATGTCGCCCTTGTCCATCCCCCGCGTCTGGGTGGGGATCCCGATGATGCCCGCCTGGTCCGAGGGTCCGATGGGCGTTAACCGCGTAAACAGGTTCTGGCTGCCAACGCCGTTATGGGCGAGTTGCACGCCGGCCAGCGCATCGTGCCGATGCACCGCTTCGACCATCAAGGCCAGGCACTCGACGTCATATCCATCCCATAGGCGCGCTTGGGGCTCGGGCGAGTAGTCCGACGACGGGTGAATCATACACTCCTCGGTGCAGACCACGGCCCAGCCGCCTTCGGCTTTCGACTCCCGCATCTTCGCGTGCGTTTGCGGCCAGTTGAAACCCATGCCGCAGCAATGGGGCACCTGGTAGAAGCGATTCTTGGCGGTGACCGGGCCGATCTGCACCGGTTCGAACAGCACGTCGTAACGCGGGTCTCGGGACATGATGGTGTCTCTCTGGTAGGCGCATCAAGCGGCCGCGCCTGAGTGTGGTTGCAGTGAGCGGGCCGCCCTTAGTCGCTCAACAAATTACAATCTTCCGCGTTCCAGCCGACCACAACCGGATCGTCTTTCTTGAAACCGAACTTTTGGTCAATCCGGCTTTGGACCCGGCCGACCACGGAATCCCCCCCGCCTAGAGTTAGCTCCAGCTCGGTCACGTCTCCCAGATATACCTTTTCGATAATCGTGCCATCGAACTTGTTGTCGCCCTGCCAATTCCAGCCCTTGGGAAATACCCGGACAGCTTCCGGACGAACCGAAAAACTGATGGCTGCGCCGGAAGATATTTCTCGATTGTTGCGGCTGAACACCGTAAACCCCGTGTCAGTCTCTATATGAACAGTGTCGGTAGAAGCGGAGTCCGCCGCCCCCCCGCTCACAGCAGTAGCCCTACCAGAGAAAATATTGGACGCTCCCATGAATTCGGCTGCAAATCGAGTGCGAGGACGTTCAAAAATCTCCTGCGGGCTTCCGATCTGTTCAAAATTCCCGTTTCGCATCACCGCAACCCGGTCCGACATGCTCATTGCTTCTTCTTGATCGTGGGTCACGTAGACGAAGGTAATGTTGACCTCCCGCTGGATCCGGCGAAGTTCTATTTGCATGGTCTTTCGAAGTTTTCGGTCCAGAGCTCCCAAAGGCTCATCCAAAAGCAATACCTTGGGGTGTAAAATCAGGGCCCTTGCCAAGGCAACGCGTTGCTGCTGGCCGCCGCTGAGCTGGCTGGGGCGACGCGTTCCGAAGTCTTCCAGGTGGACCAGCTCCAGGGCTTGCGCCACCAGCTTTTTGACCTCTGGCTCCGGTGTCCGTCTAGACTTCAATCGTAAGCCGAAAGCGATGTTGTCGTTAACGGTCAAATGAGGGAAAAGAGCGTAATTCTGAAAAACAATATTGGAGCTGCGCTCATAGGGCGGCCGGTCGTTGACTATTTCTCCACTGATGAGGATTTCGCCGCTATCGGGAGTCTCCAAGCCCCCGATCAGCCTCAACGTGGTTGTCTTCCCACACCCACTGGGCCCCAGCAGCGAGAAGAACTCCCCTTCGCCGATAATCAAGCTCAAATCGTTCACGGCAACCACTTCACCGTATCGCTTTACGACGTGTGCTAGCTCAACGCTTGCGACTTCTTGCATCACACTTTTCGCCTTTCTAACAGGAGCCCGATTACGACCAGAATCAGCGGTATCACGACGATCAAGGTCCCGAGCGCGTTGATCACCGGGGACACGCCGAGTCGAATCATGGAATACACCCGAATCGGCAGAGTGGAGGAGCCTACACCAGAGACAAAGAAAGTAATCACGAAGTCGTTAAACGACCAGGGGAAGGTCAGTAACGCGGCCGCCAGGATCCCCGGCTTTAACAGCGGCAATGTCACTTTACGCATGGTCGTCCACTCATCGGCGCCAAGATCCATGGCAGCATCTTCCAAGGTTCGATCGATTCGCTGCATGCGGGCGATAATCACCAGAGTGGTGAGAGGAATCGAGAAAGAGACATGAGCCAGTAGAATCGTAAAAATACCGAGCTCCAACTTGATGGACGTGTAAAACAGTAGAAGTGAAATTCCGATGACGAGGTCAGGCATGATCAGCGGGATATAGAGAATACCTTGATATAGTGCCCTACCGAAAAATCTGGACCGGTATAGGGTAAATGCCGTGATCGTACCGATGGCCGTGGAAATCAGCACAGTAGGAATCGCCACGATGAGACTCACCTTCAGGGCGGCCCGAATATTCTTGTTATCAAATACAGCCTGATACCACTTTAAGGTAAACCCCTCCCAGCTCACACCGTATTCGGTAGGTGTTAGGGAAAATACGATTACCACCAATAAAGGCGCGTACATGAACACGAATAAGAAAACGCATCCTATGGATAAAAGACGAGGTGACGTCTGGTTCATCGCTGTTCCTGGAAGGCTTCCTTACCGCCTCCAACCCGCATGTAGACATAGAGGAGGACCAGGGTCATCGCTAACAGCAGGAGAGAATATGCGGATCCCAGCGGCCAGCTGCGCAATCCGATGAATTTCAGCGCGATGAACTTTCCGATCATCATCGCCTTGGCCCCGCCCAGCAACTCTGGAATCAGGTATTCGCCTATAGCCGGAGTAAATACCAACACCGACCCGCTGAGCATACCTCCTTTGGTTAACGGTAGGGTGATCTGGAAAAATCGTTCTTTCGCGGTGGCTCCCAGATCGGCAGCCGCCTCCAAAACCGAACGGTCCAGTCTCTCGAGAGAGGCATATAGGGGCAGGATCATAAACGGCAGGTACGTATACACGAGACCGACCAACACGGCCGATTCATTGTGGAGCAGGGGTAAAGGTGTATCGATCAGACGTAACTTGATCAGGAAGTTGTTGATCAGGCCGTGATCGGACAAAAGGGCGATCCAGGCATAAAGTCGCACCAGGTAACTGGTCCAAAACGGCAGAATTACCAGGAACATTAAGAAGTTTTTGCGCTTTCCACCGTAGAACGCAATCCAGTACGCGATCAGATACCCTGCCACCAGGCAGATGGCGACCGTCAGAACCGCCAACTTGATCGAACGGGCGAAGATCTTGAGAAACAGCGGATCCAGAATTTGCCGGTAGCTATCGAGCGTAAACTCGTACAGGACGGTCCCCCAAGGCCCGCGGGTCAGAAAACTGTAATAGACTACGATTCCCATCGGGATCAGCGTGAAGATCAGCAACCAGAAAGCCGATGGGCTCAAGGCGGCGCCTATCCTGAAAGCAGGGTGATTTCTGAAAAAGCGGAGGAGGAATCTTCTCAACGTATACACATCAAATACCTTCATTCGAGACAAAAGCGATCGCTGTTGGCGATTTATTCAGCCGACGCATCGCCACCGTGGCAAGGGTGGACCCGATCGGATAAATCAGTGATCGCGATGTGTCTTACCCCCGCGCCAGCGGATTCCCTCCCCACCGCGCTCGAGTGTGGCAAAGTCGTGAGCATCCACTAAAGTAGCCTGTCGACGTGTGTCGCCCAAAAACCGCCCGCGGGCAGAACCGCGCCCGTGCGCTCGGTGCGCTTGATTCTCGGGTAACCGGCCGTAGCAAAATTGAACCCCCGGCCATTCCGATCCCGGGGGTTCGGTTACCCGTTTACCGAGTCATGGCCCTTCCCTTAATGAGCGACCCTGACTCTTCTCAGGCTGCTAATAACCGGGTCCAAATGTCATCGTAGATCGGCAAAATGTCATCTGGGATAACTGCAAGAAATTCAAGTCGCGCGAGTTCTTTATCTGTAGGATAAATTCCCGGGTTTTGAGCGATCTCCGCGGGCACGTATTTCTCAACAGCCACAAGATTAGGCGTAGCATAGCCGCCTGCGTCCGAATTGTTTGCCGACACATCCGGTCTGAGCATGTAATTGATAAACGTCTCTGCCGTAAACTTGTGAGGCGCATCCTTGCCGATCGCCATATTATCAAACCAAGCGGTTCCTCCCTCTTTGGGCAGAAGCCATTCAACGGCTGGGTTCTTCCTATTGGCCTTGACGACTTCCCCGTTCCACTCGTGACCAACAATGATGTCTTCCGTAATCAGGGCCTTTGTCATGTCTGCCCCGGGATAGAAAGCTTTCACGTGGGGTTTTGTTTTTATCAACAACTTTCCGGCTTCCATCAATTCATTCTTATCACGGCTGTTAACCGAGTACCCTAGATATGCGAGCGCGGTTGCTATGACCTCTTCCCTTTCGTCCGTAAATCCCAACTTCCCGGAGTAACGTTTCGGGCCGCTTTCGAACATGAGCGCCCAGCTATCCTTATTGGGATCATCTTTGGTGTACTTGGTGTTGTGAGCTAAAGCGGTCATCCCCCAAAGATAGGGCACTGTATATTTGTTGCCGGGATCGACCGAGGTATTAAGGAATCTGGGAGTGATGTTTTTCAGATCTGGGATATTTTCATGATTCAAAGGGGCCAGGAGCCCCTGGCCAATGTGAATAGGCACAAAATTGTGAGTGGGAAACACGACATCATATCGTGAGCCACCCGCTTGGAGTTTGGCCAGCAATTGTTCGTTTCCCGGGTAGGTATCATAGGTAACTTTTACACTGAACTCCTTTTCAAAATTGGGGATAGTGTCCGGGTGAATGTATTCCTCCCAGTTGTAGACAAATAGTTCTCCTCCCTCATTTTTTATCTTTTCCAGAACTTTGGGAGACGGGCTTTCCGCTGCAGATGCATTATTGTGCAGAGTTAGAATATCCGACAAAAACACTGCTGAAATTCCCAAGGCGGTCCCACGGTGTATGAATTTTCGTCGGGTTATCTTGTTCTGGGAGAACTCTTCAACCAATGTATCCAACTCTCTTCTGTGTTTTCGGTCGTAAATTTTCATCGCTCCTCCGTACTAGGACTCGTCCCCGCTCATAAACACGGGCAACCCTCGTAAAGCATATGATTGTCGTTTCCCATCTTGACTTGATCTTGCTTCTTTGATGGGCGGTGTGTTGGAATTTTTCATCGTCAGTAAGTTAACGGCGGATCGAGGCGGACTACGCGGAAATCCGAGAGTTACTGGCTCGTGAACTCTTTCTCCGGTGGGCCCTTGTTCGGCTCCACCATGCGAATCCGCATCCCGCTGTTCGTCGTGTCGGCGTATTCGTATCCGCGCAGGCGCCGCCCTTCGATGCTGGGTTCCGGTTTCTTGTAGGCCGCGTTTTTCTTCAGCACCAGGGCGGCAGATTCATCGATTTCTTTCTCGGACATCTGCGCGCAGGTCTTGGCGTAGGTCCAGCTGCCGTCGGCTGCCTTGTACTTACAGAGCGCGAACGCCGTGCTCGAAAAGCTGAAAAAAACAAACGCGGCAATCAGAGCTCGCTGCATGGCACTCACCTCCGGCATCACCCCGGTTCACCAGCAGGATTCTACCCCTTCCGGGGGCTAATAGGCACGCATCTGCCCCTTTTACACAAACGGGTGAGTCAGCTCTTCAATGCCTTCTTCACACGATCCAGCAGCTTCGCCGTCACCTTGTCCTGCCGCTCCACTTTGGAGATATAGGCTTGGGAGACATTCATGCGCTGGGCCAGTTCTTCCTGTGTCATGTTAGCCTTGATCCGTGTCAGGGCAACGGGGTTGTCTACGTAGTCTTCCAGCTCGAAATGTACGTAGTCAGCGTCGTCCTTCTCAGCCAGCTTCTTCTCAATTGCCCGTTTGCGGGTCATTGTGTGTTATCCCGAAGCCAGGCTGCGAACTCTCCCTCGCTCATTTCTCCAATGGCGAGGTCGAGTACGGCTTGCGTCGCGTCCGGCTCCGAGGCAGTGAACCGTCGACCGTTCAGTTCGACAAACAGAATGCCGGTGATGAAACCGGTGCGCTTGTTGCCGTCGGCAAAGGGATGATTTTGTACAATTCCGAACGTGTAGGCAGCCGCAAGGTCGAAGATGTCCGGATCCCCATACGCATGGAGCTGCTGCGGGCGGGCGATAGCGGACTCCAATAGACCAATGTCACGAATTCCCGCCGCGCCACCGTGCTCGGCGAGCTGGCGATCATGAATGGCGAGCACCTCGAGGTTGGCGATCCATATTGGCTCGGTCACTTCGCCAATTCCCGCAGCGTGTTGCGGTAGCGGCTCATGATCTCCTCAGCCTTCTTCATTTTTGCCTCGAAATCAGGGTCATACGGCGTGATCTTGTAGCCGCCGTCCGGGGCCTCGGTCAGATAGAGGGTGTCACCCTCGTGCACGTGCATCCGATCGGCGGCTTCGCGGGGCAGAACGAAGCCGAGAGAATTCCCAACCTTTCGGACTTTCAGATTAAGCATTGCATCGTCTCTCCATGGTTGTTACCACGAAAGTTATAACATCATGCTGAGAGAGAAGCAAGGATAAAGCCACCATCGCGGAGAGCACGGTCTGTCCCGACGAGCTGGTGCAATGCGTGGTCGTCGCTGCTTCGATCGGTATCAGGCGACCATGGTCTCGAGCATGACCTGCAGTCGGAAAACATTCAGATAGATTCAGTTACCTTGCTTTCTCGCGACCGACAGGGGCTAGTAGGCACGCATCTGCCCCGTTACCACGCCCTGGATCCGCACCCGCTCGGGCGCGTAGCTGAGCGGCGCAAGACCCGCATTGGCGGGGTGCAGGATGCAGGCGCTGGGGGTCTGCTCGATGCGCTTCAGGGTCGCCTCCTCGCCGTCGATGAGGGCGACGACGATTTCACCGTCGCGGGCGTGATCCTGCTGCTCGACCACTACCCAGTCGCCGTCGAGGATGCCTTCCTCGATCATGGAGTCGCCGCGCACCTCGAGCACGTAGCAGCGGCCGTTGCCGCGGAGCTGCCTCGGGACCTCCAGATCCTGCGGGTTCTCCAGCGCTTCGATGGGACGCCCGGCGGCGATGCGCCCGAGCAGCGGCAGGGTGAGCGCGTCGTCTTCGTCCAGCTCACGCAGACGCACGCCGCGTTGTTTGCCCGACAGGGGCTCCACATGACCCGCCTTCACCAGCGCCTGGATGTGCTTGTGCATCGATCCCCGGGAACGCAGCCCGAGCGCGCGGCAGAGCTCGTCGAGGGTCGGCGGATGCGCCTGCAGATCCGGGTTGGCCCGCAGGTGCTCGAGGATGGCCCGCTGGCGGCGTGTCAATACTTCTCCCATGGATCCGCTTGTCTGTTCTCCATTGGTTCTCTAGACTCAGCATAGATAACGGCCGGGGAGACCGCAAATGCAAGAGACGCTGGAGCGCGCGCGCGAGGCACCGCATGGGGGTGGCGGGCGCGCCGCGACCGCGAGCGTCGAAGCGCTGATTGCGCGACTGGAAGCCGACCACGGGGCGCGTATCAGCGCTCGCCTGGCGATGCCGGCGCAGCCCGCCCGCTACGCCGACATGCCGTTGGATCTGGACCCACGCCTGGCGGCGGCGCTCGAACGGCGTGGCATCGCGCGGCTCTACTCGCACCAGCGCCAGGCCTGGGAACAGTTGCGCGCCGGCAGGCACACGGTCGTGGTCACGCCCACCGCCTCCGGCAAGACGCTTTGCTACAACCTGCCGGTGCTGCAGTCGGTTCTCGAGGACAAAGCCAAGGCGCTCTACCTGTTTCCCACCAAGGCTTTGTCCCAGGATCAGGTGGCGGAGCTCACCGAGCTCAATCGCGCCGCGGATCTCGGCATACGCGCCTTTACCTTCGACGGCGATACGCCGGGTGACGCGCGCAAGGCGGTGCGCACCCGCGGCGACATCGTCGTCAGCAATCCCGACATGCTGCACCAGGGCATTCTTCCCCACCACACGAAGTGGGCGCAGTTTTTCGAGTGTCTGCGCTACGTCGTCATCGACGAGATGCACGCCTATCGCGGGGTGTTCGGCTCGCACATGGCCAACGTCGTGCGCCGGCTACGGCGCGTCTGCCGCTTCTACGGCGCGCATCCGGTATTCGTTCTGTGCTCTGCCACCATCGCGAATCCCGGCGAGCTGGCGGCGCGTCTGATCGAGGATGACGTCGAGACCATCGACGACAGCGGCGCGCCCCGCGGTGAGAAGACCCTGCTGTTGTGGAATCCGCCGGTGGTGAATCCCGATCTGGGGATCCGCGCCTCGGCGCGCTCGCAAAGCACACGCATCGCTCGCCTTGCGATCAACGCCGGACTGAAATGCATTCTGTTCGCGCAGACCCGCACCATGGTGGAAGTGCTCACCAAGTACCTGAAGGACACCTTCGACAACGATCCGCGCCGGCCGCCACGGGTAAAGGCGTATCGCGGCGGTTACCTGCCGACCCAACGCCGGGATACGGAAAACAAGCTGCGTGCCGGTAGCGTCGACTGCGTGGTCGCTACCTCCGCCCTGGAGCTCGGCGTCGATATCGGTGCCCTGGACGTGTGCGTGCTGAATGGATACCCGGGCACCATCGCCGGCACCTGGCAGCGCCTCGGCAGGGCGGGCCGGCGCAACCGGCCATCGCTCGGCGTGCTGGTGGCCACCAGTCAGCCGCTGGATCAGTTCATGGTGCGGCATCCGGACTTTTTCTTCGGCGCCTCACCGGAGCATGCGCGCATCGATCCGGAACAATTGCTGATACTTCTGGACCACGTGCGCTGCGCCGCTTTCGAGCTGCCCTTCAACGATGGCGAGCGATTCGGGCGCGCCGACGTCGGCGAGTTGCTCGCCTATCTCGAAGACCAGCAGCTGTTGCATCACGAAGGCGGTCGCTGGCACTGGATGGCCGACAGCTATCCGGCAAACGCCGTGGGCTTACGCACCGTGGCCGAGGGTAATTTCGTGGTCGTCGACATCACCGACGGCGCCAAACGGGTGATCGCCGAGGTCGATTATTCCGGAGCGCCGATGACCCTGTACGAGGGCGCCATCTACATGTTGCAGGCACGCCCCTGGCAGGTGGAGGAGCTGGATTGGCAAGGACGCAAGGCATACGTGCGCGAAACCAACGCCGACTACTACACGCAAGCCATCGACTACACCCGTCTCAAGGTGCTGGAGACTTTCGAGGAGGAGCACGCGCAATCCGCCGCCAGCGCCCACGGCGAAGTGCATCTGGTGCGCCGCGTGGCCGGCTACAAGAAGATCCGCTACTACAGCCACGAGAACATCGGCTACGGCAACGTCAATCTTCCCGACCAGGAGATGCATACTACGGCCGTGTGGTGGAGTCTCCGCCCCGAGGTGCTCGATCAACGCTTCGCCTCGCGCTGGCAGGCGCTCGACGGTTTTCTCGGCGCGGCCCATGCCATGCACTTCGTGGCGGCCGTGCTGTGCATGTCCGAGCCGCGTGACCTGGGCCGCGCCGTCGGTGCCAGCGACGCCACCTGGTTCGCCACCGTCGGCGTCGCGGGCCGCGGCGAGACCCGCTCGTCCGCCGGTGAGGATCTGGACCCGGACGCCGCCGGCAGCCGCTTTCAGCCGACGGTGTTTCTCTACGACAACTACCCCGGCGGGATCGGTTTGTCGGCGCCTCTGTACGATCTGCGTGCCCGGGTGGTTGCGGGGGCAGAGCGCATGGTGAGTGCGTGCGTCTGTGCGCAAGGATGTCCGGCCTGTATCGGCCCCATTCTGGGTTCCGACGAGCAACGGCAGCATTCCCCGAAAAAGCTTGCCCAGGTCGTGTTGTCGTTGCTCATGGACGAGATCGACCATTCATCGTGAGCGATCTGCGCTCCAGGTTGGGCGCCTTGCGGCATCAGTCGGGGATCCCCTCTGTGGACAATCAAGATGGAAACTCACCGGACTCCATCGATGCCCTGCGGCACCGGTTGCAACGCGTCGGTGCCGGGCGGCGTCTCCGCACGGCACGGCGCAAACGCATGAGCGACGAAACGCTCGCCGCCAGACTCGGCGGGCACGTGCTGCGCGATGGCGTGGTGCTCATTCGCGAGCGACTGCCGGTTGCTGCACGCCACGGCGAGTACCCGCTGGGCGAGCAGGAACTGCCCGCGGCGCTGCGGCTATTCGCCGATGGGGACGGCGATGAGCCGCGAAGCTGTGTGTTCATGGACACCGAAACCACGGGACTCGCGGGCGGCACCGGGACACTCGTGTTTCTGCTCGGCCTGGCGCGTTTCTCGGACGGCGCGTTGGAAGTCAGCCAGCTGTTTCTCACCGGCTTTCAAGGCGAAAGCGCCATGCTCGATGGGGCGCGCGAATTTCTCCGCGGCGCCGACACCCTGGTCACGTTCAACGGTCGCAGCTTCGACAGCCCGTTGCTGGCGACGCGCTACCGGCTGTCGGGATTGGCTGATCCGTTCGCCGGATTACGGCACGCGGATCTGCTGCATGCCACGCGGCGCACCTTCAAGCACCGCTGGCCGGATTGCCGCCTGCAAACCGTGGAACGGCGCCTGCTCGGGGTCGAGCGCGTCGGCGATCTGCCGGGTTCCGAAGCGCCCCGGGCCTGGTTCGACTGGGTTCGCCACGGCAACCACGGCACGCTGTCAGCGGTGTGCGCGCACAATCGGCTGGATCTGCTATCTCTTGCGGTGCTGCCCGCCGCGCTGCGACGCAGTCACGACGACCCGGTCGCCGCGGGTGCCAATGTGCTCGCCTGCGCCAGACACTGTTCTCGCGGCCTTGGTGACCAGGCGGCGATCGAGTACCTGCAACGCCACCGCGCGGGGCTCGATGTCGAGGGCAAGCTCGAGCTGGCGCGGCTCGCCCGGCGCCGGCGCGACTGGAGTCTTGCCGTTGCGCTCTGGGAGCAGTTGGCCGCCGTTGGCGTGGCCGCGGCAATCGAGCATCTGGCCAAATACTACGAGCACGAAAAGCGGGATTTCGAGCGTGCCCTACGCGCCACCCATCGGCTGATGGCTTGCGCCCCCCACGACCAGCGGCACCGCCGGCGCGATACGCGGCTGCGTTCGCGGCTTGGCCTCGGGCGGTGTTGAGGCTTTGTAATTCGCTATCATCTATGCAGATGCCGAAGCGTCGGCGAATCAGATGGCGGGACAGGCAGACAGAATGAAGCGCAAGGTAGAAACCGAAGGGCCGGAGAAGGCATACAAGAACGAAGAGTTTATCGACAGCCGGGATGCGCGGCCCCTGCGGGTCCTGGCTGAGTATATCGAGCCCGGCGCCCGCTTCGAGCGGTTGCACGTTCACGACACCATCGTGTTTTTCGGCTCGGCGCGGTTGTTGCCGCAGGATGAAGCGCGCGTTGCTTTGAAGGCGGCCAAGGCCGAGGGCGGCGATGTGCAACGCGCCGAGATGCAGCTGCACATGGCGCGCTACTACGAGGACGCCCGTGTGCTTGCCCGCCGGCTGAGCGAGTGGTCGAAGAATCTGGACGACCGGGAGCGCCGATTTCTGGTCTGCACCGGCGGCGGACCGGGGATCATGGAGGCGGCCAGCCGCGGAGCGTCGGAGGCCGATGCGCTCAATATCGGACTCACCATTTCGATGCCCGCCGCGGAGTTCAACAATCCCTACGTCACTCCGGATCTCTCCTTCGAGTTTCACTATTTCTTCATGCGCAAGTTCTGGTTCACGTACATGGCCAAGGCCGTGGTGGTGATGCCCGGCGGATTCGGCACCCTGGATGAGTTTTTCGAGCTCATGACGCTCATTCAGACCTTGAAGATGAAGAAACGCCCGCCTATCGTGCTCTTCGGCAGCGAGTTCTGGGACAAGGTGATGGACCTGGAAGCCATGGCGCATTTCGGCACCATCGACAAAAAGGACCTCGACCTGTTTCTGAGAACCGACTCGGTGGATGAGGCCTTCGACTTCATTACCAGTGAGCTGGCGACCATGGGCATGAACGACGCCGGGCCGTCCCTCTAGCGATGAGCAGCGAGGAGCGCGCCGCCATCGAAAAGCAGTACGTCAGCGCCGAGCAACTTCTGGACGATTCGTTTCGACTCGGCATGCAGATTCTGGAGAGCGGCTTCCGGCCTCATTTCATCGTCGGCATCTGGCGCGGCGGTGCGCCGGTGGGGATCACCGTGCAGGAGCTGCTCGACTTTTTCGGCATTCACACGGATCATATCGCCATAAGAACCTCCTTTTACAAAGGCATCGAGGAGCGCGATTCACGCATTCGGGTTCACGGCCTGCAATATGTCATCGACAATGTCGATGCCGACGAAGGCCTGCTGATCGTCGACGACGTGTTCGACACCGGCTTGAGCATCGAGGCCGTGATCGCGAACCTGCAGCAAAGGGCGCGCCGCAATACACCGACGGAAATTCGCATCGCCACCGCCTACTTCAAGCCCGAGAGCAACCGTACCGATCGCGTGCCGGACTACTTCATCCACGAGACCGACAAGTGGCTGGTATTCCCCCACGAGCTGAACGGACTCAGCCGCGAGGAGATTCTGAACAGAAAACCCGGCGTCGAATCCATCGTCGCCAAGCTGAAATAGGTGCCGGTGTCGCTTTAATGATCCATAAGTGGACGGCTTGCGAGAACCATCATGCTCAGACGATTTCAGCCAAAGGCGGTGCCTGTGTCGAAAGCGCCGTTCAGCCAGGTCGTAATGGATGACCATTACGCCTTTCTCTCAGGTCTGGTGGCCGCCGACTTTTCCGAGGGACGCGCGGTGCTCGGTGACGTGGGCGCGGAAACCCGTGCGGTGTTGACGGCGATTCGCGGCATACTCGCCGAGATAGAGCTGGGCATGGACCGTATCGTGCGGGTCGACGTTCACCTTGCGGATCTGGACGACTTCGAGGCGATGGATGGTGCCTACCGCGAGTTCTTCGAGGCTGGAAGCCAGCCGGCGCGCACCACCACCGAGTCCAAGCGGCTGTTCGGAAACAGCCGGGTGGAGATCACCTGCCAGGCGCGTCTTTGAGCGGCTCGTCTCTTCGGACCCTCGCCAGGCGCGCGACGTGAAAGGACAATAAGTCATCCATTGAACGCTGGGGTAAGGCTCAGCCGTACCGGAATGAGGCAGCTCTGAATCACTACATCGATGGGCTGCGCAAAGCGGGATTGCCGGAATAGCTACGATTCCTACTCCCCATCAGAAGGTTGGACCGCGATGCCTTCCACAGCGGACATTGGCCCGATGGTGTATCGAATGACGGGGTCGGGTCGTTTCGAGCCATTAGCGACACTGCCTGTCAGGTCGAGTACCGTCAATACAATTTAGGCAACACCGGTACCTTCACGCATGACGAACATCCCCCGCCTGGAGCTCAGAAACATCACCAAATCCTACCCGTCGGTGGTGGCCAACGATCATGTCAGTCTGCGCGTCATGCCCGGCGAAATACACGCCGTGCTCGGCGAGAACGGTGCCGGCAAGAGCACCTTGATGAAAATCATCTACGGCGTCGCACGAGCCGACGAGGGAGAAGTCTTCTGGAACGGCGATCCGGTCAGCATTTCCAACCCGGCCGAGGCACGGCGTCTGGGGATCGGCATGGTGTTTCAGCATTTTTCCCTGTTCGAGACCCTGAGCGTGGTGGAAAACATCGCTCTCGCGGTGGAAGGCCGGTTCGACCTCGATGCGCTGGCAACGCGCATCGACACGGTATCCGAACGCTACGGCCTGCCACTGGATCCGGGGCGGCTGGTGCACTCGCTCTCGGTAGGCGAGCGACAGCGCGTGGAGATCGTGCGCTGTCTTCTGCAGCAACCCGAGCTCCTGATCATGGACGAGCCCACCTCGGTGCTCGGCCCCCTAGCCGTGCGTGGCCTGTTCGAGACGCTGCGGCGTTTGTCGGAGGACGGCTGCAGCGTGCTCTATATCAGCCACAAATTGGAGGAGATCCGCGCGCTGTGCCATCGGGCGACGGTGATGCGCAACGGCCGCGTCGCCGGTAGTGCCGATCCGGCGCGCGAATCCGCTGCCGGGCTCGCGCGGCTGATGATCGGTCACGAGCTGCCGGTGTGCGGGCATTCGCCGCCGCGCCAGGGGGGCGAGGCGCGGCTCATCATCGACGGGCTCACGCGCCGCGCCGCCGATGCCTTCGGTACCGACCTCGAAGACATCCGTCTTCGTGTGCACAGCGGTGAAATCGTCGGTATCGCCGGCATATCCGGCAACGGCCAGCAGGAGTTGCTTGCCGCGTTGAGCGGCGAGCAGCCGCTCGCGCGCGATCGATGCGCGCAGATTCGCATAGACGGCAGACGGGCCGGCCACCTGAATGCGGCGGCGCGACGGGGTTTACGCTTGAGCTTCGTGCCGGAGGACCGGTTGGGGCGGGCCGTCGTTGCTTCGATGTCGCTCAGCGATAATTGTCTGCTCACCGCCCACCGCAACGCCATGGTGCGCTTCGGTATGGTGCTTTCCGCCAGGGTGAATGCTTTCGCCGAGGATTGTGTGCGCGACTTCGACGTGCGATGTGCTGGCATCGACGCCGAGGCTCGGAGTCTCTCCGGCGGCAATCTGCAGAAGTTCATCGTCGGCCGCGAGATCCTGCAGCAACCCCGGGTGCTGATCGCGGCGCAGCCCACCTGGGGCGTCGATGTCGGCGCGGCGGCGGCCATTCGCCAGGCCCTGATCGATCTGCGCGACTCCGGCGTGGCCATTCTATTGATCTCCGAGGAGCTCGAGGAGCTGTTCGAGATCGCCGATCGCATCGCCGTCATCAGCGCAGGCCGACTGTCCGACGCTGAACCGATTGCGGACGCCGACAGGGAACGGATCGGTCTGTTGATGAGTGGTCCGTTTGGCGGCGCCGAGGAGGGTACCGCTGGTGCTTAGGCTCGAAGCACGGCCGCAGGCCTCGAAACGCATGCGTTATCTGTCCCCCGTCATCGCGGTGGGTCTGACGCTGGTGTGTGGAATCGTGTTCTCGGCCCTCATCGGGCTCGATCCGTTGAAAGCTTTTCGTGCCTTCTTCATCGCGCCCATCGACGACCTCTATGGTCTGGGAGAGCTGGGCGTCAAGGCGGCGCCGCTGATGCTCATCGCCACCGGACTCGCCATCGGTTACCGCTCGAATATCTGGAACATCGGCTCCGAAGGACAGCTCACCTTCGGCGCCATCTGCGGCGGCGGCCTGGCGTTGTATTTCTACCAATCCGAAAGCGCCTGGCTGCTGCCCGCTATGATTGTCGCAGGCGCTCTCGGCGGCATGGCCTGGGCGGCGGTTCCGGCTTTTCTGCGCACCCGGTTCAATACCAACGAGATCCTCGTGAGTCTCATGCTGAACTATGTCGCGGTGCTGTTTCTGGGTTATCTCGTGCACGGCCCATGGCGCGATCCGGAGGGCTTCAATTTTCCCGAGTCGCGCCTGTTCCCCGACGCCGCCATGCTGCCGGTGATTGTCGACGGCACCAGGCTGCATCTGGGGTTGCTCATCGCCCTCGCGGTCGTGGTGCTCGGCTGGGTATTCGTGCGCAAGAGTTTCATCGGTTACCAGATGCGCGTAGCGGGCCTCGCCGATGGTGCTGCCCTCTACGCCGGCTTCGATCGCAAGCGCATGATCTGGATCGGTCTGCTGGCGGGTGGGGCGGCTGCCGGAATCGCCGGACTCGGTGAAGCGGCCGGGCCCATCGGCCAGCTGCTGCCGACGGTATCGCCGGGTTACGGCTACGCTGCCATCATCGTCGCCTTCGTCGGGCGCCTGCAT
>FXBF010000255.1_pt1 | contig 17584 bp, 8 predicted proteins | sample 5335321 | NCBI WGS metagenome assembly FXBF01 (sample SAMEA103928391, study PRJEB20085) | sediment metagenome | isolation source: sediment
TGGCGGGGTCCGTCAGCACCTCGATGGATTCGATGTCGTACGGATTGATCCCGGTCAGGCTCCCACCCGGTCCCGCCAGGATGGGGAGACCGTCGATCACATACAGCGGCTCGTTGCTGCCGTGGATCGACGTGGTGCCTCGGATGCGTACCGCTATGCCGCCGCCAGGCGTTCGTGTGACCATAACGCCGGGGAACCGGCTTGCGAGCAACTCTTCGATAGGCCTGCCGGGGTTACGCTGGATGTCTTCCGCCGTTACCGCTGGCTCGCGCAGCCGGCTCGGCTCCGGCGCATCCTCGACGTCACCTTGGCCCGTGCTGGCGGCCTGGGCGCACCCGGACAGGAACCCGGCGAGCAGCAGGGCGCGCGACGAGAACATGATGTAATATACCTCGTTCCTCGTGTCGGCGCATGGACCCGGTACGGCCTCCTGAGAGGTAGAGAAATGAGACCGTCTAAAAAAGTCGGTTGAAGGTGGTTAGGGTTTGCGACAGGAAAGTAAGAGATGAGATGAGCCAGTATCCACTTCGTCAGACCGATTTTCTCACAGGCTCTGACTTCACGAAGTGAATGGAGAGACACATGTGGATGCGCTACACCATTCGCCGCTTCACGCTTGCCGTCACCGGCGCGACGCTGATCGCCGCGACCGCCTCTGCCCAAGACCAGGTCCGCGTCGCCTCGCCGGATGGTCGGAACGAGGTCACCGTCGAGATCCGCGAGGGCAAGCTCTACTACAGCCTTCAACGTGATGGTCGAGCGGTTCTCTTGCCGTCTCAGCTCGGTTTTGAGTTCCGGGGAGCGCAGCCGCTGCGCGACGGCCTGCGCGTCGTCGAGACTGCCCGGAAGACGGTCGATCAGACATGGACACAGGTGTGGGGCGAGGTCGCACGCGTGCGGGATTACCATCATGAGCTGAGACTCGCGGTTGTCGAGGACGGGCCTGCTGGCCGGCGATTCGCAGTGGTGTTCCGTGTGTTCAACGACGGCGTTGGCTTCCGGTACGAACTTCCGGAGCAGCCTGGACTGGGAGCCTTCGAGATCACTGAGGAGCTGACGGAGTTCGCTCTGGCGGACGACGCGCGGGCCTGGTGGATCCCGGCGTTTCGGCCGAATCGTTACGAGTACCTGTACCGTGCGTCGCCGGTGAGCACGCTGGATACGGTGCATACCCCGCTCACGATGGAATTCCGGGATGGGCTGCAGGTCGTCATTCACGAGGCGAACCTCACCGACTACGCGGCCATGAACCTGGCCGGCTCCCCGGACCGGAAGCTACGGGCAACATTGGCTCCCTGGGCCGACGGGGTGAAGGTGCGGGGCCGCACCCCCTTCGTAACCCCATGGCGCACCATCCAGCTGGCCGACCGCGCGGCGGATCTGGCGCCGTCGGTGTTGGGACTGAATCTGAATCCGCCCAACGTTCTGGAAAACACCGAGTGGATTCGGCCGATGAAGTACGTGGGCATCTGGTGGGGTATGCACATCGGTATCATGACCTGGGGCTCCGGACCCAAGCACGGCGCGACAACGGAAAACGCGAAGCGGTATATCGATTTCGCGGCCGCGAACGGGTTCGGAGGCGTGCTGGTCGAGGGATGGAACCGCGGCTGGGACGGGAACTGGATAGAGAATGGGGACGTGTTTTCCTTTACGGAGCCGTATCCCGACTTCGACCTGCCAGCGGTCGCCGCCTACGCGAGCGAGCGAGGTGTGGAGCTGATCGGCCACAACGAGACGTCGATGGGTATCGAGAACTACGAGCGGCAGTTGGAGGACGCGTTCGCGCTCTACGAGTCGCTCGGCATGAGCGCCGTGAAGACGGGCTACGTAGGGGACCTTACCCGGGAGGGCGACGCGCACCACGGGCAGTACATGGTGCGGCACTGGAGGAAGGTGATCGAAACGGCGGCGCGGTACGGGATCATGATCGATGCGCACGAGCCCATCAAGGACACCGGGGAACGCCGGACCTATCCGAACATGCTGACGCGTGAAGGGGCGCGCGGGCAGGAGTACAACGCCTGGTCTGCCGACGGGGGCAACCCGCCGGAGCACGAGACCATCCTCTTCTTCACGCGGCTGCTGGCCGGGCCCATGGACTTCACCCCGGGGATATTCGACATCCTGATCGAGCGGGCCAGTGGAACGCCCCGGCGGCCGGAGGAACCTCGGGTGCGCACGACGCTCGCGAAGCAGCTGGCGCTCTACGTCGTTATCTACTCGCCGCTGCAGATGGCGGCCGACCTGCCCGAGAGCTATGTGGACCAGCCCGCGTTCCAGTTCATCCGGGACGTGCCGGTCGACTGGGAGGACACGCGCGTGCTCGATGGGAAGATCGGCGACTACGTGGTGGTCGCGCGCCAGGAGCGTGACGGCGAGAGTTGGTATGTGGGCGCCATCACCGACGAGGAAGCCCGCACGCTGGAGGTGCCGCTCTCGTTCCTCGTCCCTGGCCGGAGCTATGTGGCCGAAATCTATGCAGACGGGCCTGGGGCGCATTGGCTGCGCAACCCGCTGCCGATCGAGATCTCTGAGCGTCCCGTCGATGCGGGGTCGCGCCTCACCCTCTCGTTGGCTCCCGGGGGAGGACAAGCGATTCGGATTCGGCCGGCACGCTAGTCCACCTTTTCACAAATACGATAACGTATGAGAAGGGAGCAAAGCCCTTACTTCGACCTTGCTTGCGCCGAAATTCAAAAATTCAAGAGGAGTCCTAATTCACATGACGATATCCCGTCTATCCTGTCCAAAAACCTCTGCGATCTCTGCGTTCTCTGCGGTGAGCGCTAGGCAACATGTCACCGGATTTGTGACACGCAGGACTCTGCCCCTGCTTGCTGCGGGCTTGCTGGCACTGACCGGCTGTGACCGCACCCCGCCGCTGTTCGAGCTTCTCTCCGCGGAAGTGACCGGGGTCACGTTCGTCAATGAGTTACCGGAAGCGCCCGAGTTCAACATCCTCAATTATCTGAACTACTACAACGGTGGGGGCGTGGCCGCCGGCGACGTTGATGGCGACGGCCTGCCGGACCTGTACTTCACGTCGAATCTCGGTCCCGACCGGCTCTATCGGAACAAGGGCGATTTCCGGTTCGAGGACATCACGGAGCGGGCCGGTGTGGGGGGGGCGCAGGGCTGGACGACCGGCGTCACTATGGCCGACGTCGATGGCGACGGGTACCTCGACATCTACGTCTCGACGGTCACCCATCTCACGCTGCGCGGCCGGAATGTGCTGTACATCAATGACGGCGACGGCACCTTCACCGACCGGACCGCGGAATACGGGCTCGAGCATGTGGGCTATTCGACCCAGGCCACCTTCTTCGACTATGACGGAGACGGCGACCTGGACATGTACCTCTTGAACCATTCCACCCACGAGGCGCGCGGGAGAATCTGGAACCCGCAGCGCAAGATCCGCCACCCGGAGGCAGGCGATCGCCTCTTCAGGAACGACGGCAACCGCTTCGTCGATGTCAGCCAAGCGTCCGGCATCTACGGCGGCGTCGGGGGGTACGGCCTTGGCGTGATCGTCAGTGACCTGAATCTCGATGGTTGTCCCGACATCTTCGTGGCGAACGATTTTGATGAGAATGACTTTCTCTACTTCAACAACTGCGACGGCACGTTCACCGAATCGATCGCCACGTCGACGGGGCACACCAGCCGTTCCTCGATGGGCGTCGATGCCGCCGACTTCACCAACGACGGCAGACCGGATCTGATGGTCGTCGATATGCTTCCGGAACGGGAGGATGTCCTCAAGAGCGCTGCCACCGCCGAAAACTTGAACGTCTATCGCCTGAAGCTTCAGGCTGGCTATCATCCCCAGTACGCCCGGAACACGCTGCAGGTGAATCGCGGCCAGGGCCGATTCAGCGAAATCGGCTATCTGGCCGGCGTGTATGCGACCGACTGGAGTTGGGCTGCGCTCTTCGCCGACTTGGACAACGATGGCTACAAGGACCTCTTCGTCACGAACGGCATCTACCGGCGGCCGAACGACCTAGACTACATCAGCTACGTGTCCGACCGCACCGTCCAGGCGTCGCTGGAACAGGGGATCACCGAAGAGCTCCTGACGGAGCTTCTGGAGCGCATGCCCCAGATCCCCCTTCCCAATTACGCGTATCGGAACAACGGGGATCTGACCTTCACGAACGTGGCTGACGCGTGGGGCCTGGCCCAGCCGGGGTTCTCAACCGGCGCCGTCTACGTGGACCTGAACAGCGACGGCGCGCTCGATCTGGTGCTGAACAACATCAACGCGCCTGCCGGGATCTACCGAGGCCGTGCGCGGGAACTCAACGGGAACCATTACTTGGCGGTACGCCTGCGGGGATCCGGGGCGAATACGGCCGGCATCGGCACGAAGGTCATCATCGCACATGACGGCATGATGCAGCTGCTGGAACAGATCCCAACCCGCGGATTCCAGTCGTCCGTCGATCCTCGCCTGCATTTCGGCTTGGGGGCTTCCTCGCGGATAGACTCGTTGGTCGTCATCTGGCCGGATCATCGCTATCAGGTACTGACGGATGTGGCGGTCGACCAGACCATCACGCTCTCTCAGGAGGATGCCGCCGGCAGGTATGCGTATCAGGAGGAGCCTGCGCGGCAGCCGCTGTTCGCGGACCTCACGACCCGGCTCGCTATCGACTTCAAACACAATGAGAACACGTTCTTCGACTACAGCCGCGAGCCGTTCATCCCGCACCAGCTTTCCACCGAAGGACCCGCCCTCGCCATCGGTGACGTGAATGGCGACGGCCTGGACGACATCTACGTCGGCGGCGCCAAGTGGCAGGCTGGACAGCTGCTGGTCCAGCAGGGTGACGGTACGTTCCGCCGCACCAATGAGTCCGTCTTCCAGGCCGACAGCCTGCACGAAGACGTCGACGCGGTCTTCTTCGACGCCACCGGCGACGGGTATCAGGACCTCTACGTCGTGAGCGGCGGGAACGAGTTCTGGGGAGATCACGAGCCGCTGCGGGACCGCCTCTACGTCAACGACGGGCAGGGCGAGTTCCACCGGTCCGAGGGTCGCCTCCCGGTGTTTTTCGCGAACGGCTCCAGCGTGGTGCCGGGTGACTTCGACGGAGACGGCCACCTCGATCTCTTCGTGGGCAGCCGGGTCGTGTCGCGCGAATACGGCCTCATCCCCCGAAGCTACCTGCTGCAGAATGACGGCACGGGGCGGTTTCGCGACGTGACCCTCGAGCAGGCGCCGGCGCTGGCCGAGGCCGGGATGGTGTCCTCGGCCGCATGGGTGGATTATGACGACGATGGCCAGCTCGACCTGATCGTCGCCGGAGAGTGGATGCCGATCCGTGTTTTTCGGCAACAGGACGGCCGTTTCGTGGACCGCACGTCCGAGGCTGGGTTCTCGGGCACGAACGGCTGGTGGAATAGCGTGACGGTGGTCGACCTGCGGGGAAACGGGCGCCCGGATCTCATCCTGGGCAACCTGGGGCTAAACTCTTATCTGCGGGCATCACCCGAGGAACCCGCGCGGTTGTACATCCAGGATTTCTCTCGCAACGGCGCGTTGGAGCAGATTCTGACCATCTATAGGAACGGCGTGAGCTACCCGCTGGCGGATCGGGACGAACTGCTCCGAGCGATTCCGCAGCTGCGCAGCCGGTACGTCTCCTATGCCGATTTCGGCGCCAGCCGGATTCAGGACATCTTCCCAGCGTCGGAATTGCGGCAGGCGCAGGTCCGGGAGGCGTATCTGTTCGCCAGCTCCGTGGCCCTGAACAACGGAGACGGCTCGTTCGACCTCCAGCCCCTGCCCATCGAGGCCCAGTTCGCCCCGATCTATGCCGTGCTGCCCGGAGACTTTGATGGCGACGGGCACACCGATCTCATCATCGCAGGCAACTTTTTTGGGGTCACGCCCGTGCGCGGGCGGTACGATGCCAGCTATGGCCTTTTGCTTCGCGGCGACGGAGCAGGCGGGTTGGCATCGGTGGACCTGGAGGCAAGCAATCTGGTGATCCTCGGCCAGGTGCGGGACCTGGAGCTACTGCGGTATGCGGACGGCGGCCGACTGATAGTCGTGGCACGGAACGACGACCGTCTCCAGGTCCTCCGTCCCCTGGCGCTGGAATGGCCCTGATCTGTTCACCGCAGCGCGGACCAACTATAAGATCGCGGAGGACGCGGAGATGAACGTGAATGAAGTGATTTAACTTACGAAAGGTCTCCCTCGGTTCGTTAGTGACTTTCCACAGTGATCTCAGCGATCTCTGCGCGCGCGTCGGGCTGCCCTGCCCTCACCTGGGAGGTCCACCACATCTCGACGAGCAGTGCAACCGGCCCCACGAGGAAGAGGGCGTAGAACGGCGCGTAGATGACCTCGGCCAGCCGGAGGAGCATCTCCACGAACGCGACGAGGCCCACGACCGCGACGGCGCCCCACCTGGACGACACGGTGGTCTTCGGGTCGGTGACCATGAACAGCGCGAAGAGCTGGTACATGGGACCTGTGATCGGGGCGACCTCGGTCACGAACGAGCTACCGGTGACCAGGCTCCGTACGAAGGCGAAGAAGAAGAAGGACGCCACGTAGGCCCCCGTGATGTGCGCGCGCTTGGCTGCCCAGATCGCACTCAGGCCCAGCGCCCAAATGACTAGCATCGGCCACAGGTCGTTCCCCCACTGCACGCTCAGCGGCGCCACGGCAAAGGGCGCCAGAAAAAGCAGGGCGCAGATGCCGAAATTGGATGGGTTCCAGAGGTGCCGCCCCTTCACTCGCAGGACGTACTTCGACATGATGGAGAGCACTCCGCCGAGCGCGTAGGGCCACAGCACGGGCGAACGCACGAGGATGGCTATGCTGATGCCGGTGATGTAGGCGCTGGCGAGCCGGTACTGCTGGCCCGTGAGGAGTCGCCGCAGCACGAGTTCCGTGGCAGTGGCCGACAGGACGGCGAGGGCGATCGCCTCGTACCCGCCCAGCGCCCCGTATAACCAGTGGGCGCCGATCAGGATGAGCGTGATGAGTAAGAGAGTCAGGCGCTGGTCGTACCTCACTCAGGCTCCACGAGGGCGTGCAGGGTGTTGATGGCGGGCGACGCAATCGTCTGCACTGCGCCGGAGGGCCAGCGGATCACGACCGAGTCGACCTGTGCAGCCGGGCCGAGCCCGAAGTGTGCACGGCGCTGGTTCTGCGCGGCGAAACCGTTGCCGCCTTCGATCTGCTGGACCTGCTCCATGCCCGCCCAATAGAGGCGGATCTCCGCTCCGATCGCGCTCCGGTTGCTCCGGGTGCCCTCCAACGAGAACGCGATCCAGCCGTGCTTCGGCGTGACCGTGTTCTTGTAGACCGAGAGCGGCCCGCGTTGGTACGCCACCACGGCGTCGAGCACACCGCGGTTCCACAGATCGGCGAACGCCACGGCGCGCCCGTCCTGCGGGCTGACGGCCCCCACGGCCCAGGTGACGTCGCGGAAGCGGCCGGTGCCATCGTTCAGCCACACGCGGTCCTCCTGGTAGCCGGAGAGGCTGCGGCCGCGCATGGCCGGCCAATTGCGCGCGTCGGCGATGATGTTGCGATGGCCACCGGCGACCATGGAGTAATCGTACCAGTAGCTGTCGCGCGTCTCGCCGGAGACGAAGCCGTTCGTCACGAAGAGATCGAGCCAGCCGTCGTTGTTCAAGTCGCCGAACTGGGCGCCGAAGGCAAAACCGGCCAGCTCGACGCCCATGGCGCCGGCCAGGTTCCGATAGCTGGGTACCTCGCCCGAGTCATGCGCGGGCACCCACAGGTCGTTGCCGTGGATCAGCACCCCGGGCTCCGAAATGTTGGTCACGTAGAGGTTCCACTCGCCGCGGTTGAGCACATCCCCGAACGAGGCGTTCATGCCGCTCTTGGGGGTGCGAGCCACGTTCGCCGCACGGCCGACCTCGCGGAAGCCCCTGCCCCGCTCGTTGAGATAGAGTTCGTTGACCCCAAAATCGTTGGCCACGAAGAGATCCGGATCGCCATCGCGGTCCACATCCGCCGACGCGGCGGCGAGCGTCCAGCGCCTGCTCGTCAGACCCGCGGCCTCCCCGACCTCTTCGAAGGTGCCATCGCCACCGTTGCGGAAGAGATAGTTGCGCCCGCCGTTCTGCGCGTATTCGAAGCTCTCCGGCATGATGCGGGTATGCGCCAGGTTCCACAGATCGAACTCCGCCGGGTAGTAGCCGCCCACGAAGAGATCGAGCCAGCCATCGCGGTCGTAGTCGAACCAGACGGCCGTGTTGGCGTTGATCCAGGCAGGAAGGTGGGCGCGCTCGGTCACGCGTGTGAAGCCCCGGCCCCGGTCGTTGTGGAACAGCTCGGGGCGACCCCACTTGTAGAGGAACAGGTCTTCGTAGCCGTCGTTGTCGTAGTCGCCCCAGACGGCGCCCATCGAGGCGCCGGTGGCCCGGTGATTCACATCCGCCACGCCCAGCGAAGCGGCCACATCTTCGAAGGTGCCGTCGCGCCTGTTGCGGTAGAGCGCGTTGTGGCTGCCCGCGGCGCTATTCGTCACGTACAGATCCTGCCAGCCGTCGCGGTCGAAATCCGTTACCGAGACGGCGGCACCGAACGATGCCACCGCCGGCATGATAGGCTCGAGTTTGGGGTCGAGCACGGGGGGCTGGTGGGTGAACCGGATGCCGGCTGCATCCGAAACCTCCTGGAGCACGAAGCCGTACCGCTCGAGGGCCGCCGGCGCGCTCAGTCCGGCATCGGCCACCCGGGAGATCGACGAGAAGTGCCGAACGGCAAGCGGCGTGGCGAGGAGCGCTAGGAAGACGAGTGCTACGAGGACCCGAACGAAGCGCCGCGCCGCCGCCGCGGCTCTCTCACTGGTCGCGTTCGGGGACGAGCGCACGATGGAAGTCCCGCGGCGTCACGTAGCGGGTGTGGAAGACCTTCCAGTCTTCCGGGTTGCGACGGTACGCCGGATCATCCTCCAACCGGCCCGGTGGGCGGGTGTAGTCCGACATCCCATGATATGGCAGCGGGAGGACCGTGGTCGAGAAACCGGTGTTGTAATCTCCGTCTTTCACCCAGCCGTCGCCGATGAGCACGAAGTCGCGCGTCCAGCCACCGCGCGGGGGAGGCGGGGCTGGGAAGCGGAGCACCAGTTCGTCTCCCGCGTTCATAATAATATAGCGGTCATCGACCGCCTCGTTCAACGGACGCACGTCACCGAAGCGGGTGTAGAAGCCCACGAGGTCCCGCCACCGCGGTGCCGCGCCGGCAATCCTGTTGTAGTCGGGGAGCTCGGGCGCGGTGCGGCTGGCCTGAGCCACTTCCGAGAAGCCACGGTACCGCAGCTCGGCAGTCGCGGGGAGGAGCCGGCGCATGGTGACCGGGGCGTCGGGCTGCCCCACGGCCCACGCGATCTGGTCCCAATAGATCTCCATATTGGTGCGGAGGCGGACGCGGCGCGCTGTGCCGGGCCGGAACGCGTCCTGCAGGTCGATGAGAATCGTTTTTGTTTTCCCGGCCGGGAATCCGAGATCGGCCTCGACAATCGCCCACCCCCCCTCGCCGTCCGGCACCTCGAGCTGCAGGCCGCGCGGTAATTGATGGTCGCCCTGGCTGACGGCGACATTGATCGAGGCGTCGGTGGGATAGACCCATCCGGATGCCACGAGCCACAGCGGCCCCTCGGTTGGTACATCGTCGCCGAGCGCGACTTCGACGTAGTGCTCCTCAGCGATGCCCTGATAGGGACCCAATTCGAACGTGTCCAAGAAACGCTCGTCGCGTGCGCCGATCAGTGCGGTCACGTCGCGGCCCACCTGATCCCAAGCCCGCGCCACGGGGCGAAGCGGTTGCATCACATAAACGGCGGGCTCGGGCGCCGGAAGCGTGAAGCGCTCGTCGACGAACATCTCGGTGCCCTCCGGATGGTCTACGACCATCAGCGCGACGTGGTCGAAGAAGTGCGTCTCCCACAGCTCCGCCGTGATGCGCACGTCGTAGAACCCGTCTCGGGGAGCCAATTGGTCGCCCCGGATCTTGATCCAGTCCTCGCTGTGGATCACCGCCGCCTTCCCCTGCGCGTTGATTCGCAGGCCGAGCGCCGTACGCCAGAGGAAATCCGTGACGAATTGCATCTCCTCGCCGTCGAACGTGAACACCCAGGGACACGAGCCCTTGAGCCGCTGGCGCGTCAGGATGGTCTCGTTGGTGGCGGAGAGGTTGAACTCGGCCTGAACGGTCCCGTTCGGCCAGATGATGCGGGCGACGTCGACCCGCGGTTGCTCCCCCAGTCCGAAGCGGACGGTAGGACCCCGGATCAACTGCTTCTGGTAGAGCAGGCCCGCCCGGACCTCGATCTCGCCGCCAATGCCGAACGAGTTGATGCGTTGATCCCCGGTGGCTCGTGCTGCCCGTGGGCGGATGTTCGCCGAGTAATAGTCCATGGTGCCCCGGTTGGCGAGCCACCGCGGCTGGCCGTCCGACGACACCCCGATGAGGTCGAGGCGACCTTCACCGCTGATGTCAGCGACACTCGTGATCTGGATATCCATCGGCGGGAGCGGCCGCATCCCGGACGCAGTGCTCAGCCACGCCCGTGCGCCCTCGCGCGTGGAGGCCACCAGATCGAGGTCGCCGTTGTTATCCAAGTCAGCGACGAAGAGCCGCGTCGATCGAGCGCCGGCCGTGGAGAAGTCCGGCCACCGCGCGAGCACTTCGGCGTCCCAACCGCCCTCGTCCAGCGAGAGGCGGCTCAGCGACCCGTCTGCCCGCAGGAGGATCAGGTCGAAGGTGGCGTCTTGGTTCAGGTCGGCGACGGCGATCGCTTGCACGGAGCCGAGCGTGTCCGGCAGTGGGTGTGGCTGGAACTGGGGGACGTAGTAGCGCCGATTGAGGAACACCTGCAGGCGCCCCGCAGCATCGAGGAGAGCCGCATCGGGGTCACCGTCGGCATCCAGATCGGCCCACACGAAGTCGCGCAGCCGGGTCACGCCCCCGCCCCCAAAGGCGGGATATGGCTCGAATGTCCCGTCGCCCCGATTCCGCAGCACGACGGGTGCGCCCTCGACTCCGGCGAGCACGAGGTCCAAGTCGCCCTCCATGTCCAGGTCGGCGGCCCAGGCACCGGCGTAGGCGGCACGAGCCACGGCTGGCGCGACCGCCTCGCCGGTCACGTCGGTGAAGGAGCCGATCCCGTCCTGACGGAGCAGGCGAAGTCCGCCAGGAGCCGCCAGCAGGAGGTCCATCCGGAAGTCGTAGTTGTAGTCGAGGGGAGCGACGGCAGATGGCGAGAGCGGCGCGGCGGACGCTCCCCCCGGGAAGACGAACGCCTCAGCCTGATCGGGGTCGGTTGAGATCCAGACGGTCCCGCGACTTGCGGCGACCAGAGCGAGCGGCACCTCATCGCTGAGCGACAGCGCGCGCACCCACGCCACGGGCCCCTCACCCACCGAAAGCGTCTCCGGCACAAACCTGAGACCCGTATCCGGCGGCGCCGACTGCGCGGAAGGGGTCGGCAGTCGCACGAAGCGCGTCAGCAGGACGTCCGTTCGGCTCGGCGACGTGAGCACGGCGTCCCGGTCGTCCCGGTAGGCGGGCAGGGGCTGCAGCTCGTTCTGCAGAAACGCGATCAGCGTGGCGGCGCGGCTGAACTCCCCGGCCTCTCCAGCGGTCCGCACCTCCCGGAACTCGGCGGTGAGGGGGAATGACAGGGCATCGGCCCGGACTCCAATGCGGTCGAGCGTCTGGCGCAGTGTCTCGATGTCGCGCAGTTTGGCGGCGAGGCGCGCTCGCTCGAGCAGGGCGGCCAGATTCCCGGGCTGCACGGACAGAACCCGGTCGATCAGCTGTTGCGCCTCGACTGTGCTCTCGGGGCTATCCTCCTGCTCGACGACCCGGGCCAGGAGATAGAGCGCGCGCAGGCTCCGGGGGTCGAGTTCGACGGCGCGGCGGAGGTGTTCCGTTGCCGCGTCCAGGCGGCCCCGCTCGTGCTCGACGAGCGCAGAAATGAGCTGGATGCGGCTGTTCTCGGGCGCCAGCATGCGCGCTTCCTCCAGCCGATCGGCCGCCTGTTCCAGCTCACGCCGCTGGAGCGCGATCAGGCCGAGGTCGGCCCAGCCGGCCGGCTCCCGGGGGACGAGTTCGGTGACGCGCTGAAACGCCGCCGCGGCCAGTCCGCTCTCGCCCGCCTGAGCGGCGGCCAGGCCCCGGTAGAAGGCCGCAACGGCCTCCGCGTAGGTGGGAGACGAGGGGTCGGGCAGGTCGCGCTCGCAGGCCGCAACGCTCAGGGCGAGAGCGAGCACGGCGGGAAGAGGAAGAGCGAATCTCAATGGAAAGTTGCTCAGGGAAACTGATTATGCTAGCTCCTGGGGTTATGAAGCGCAAGGCGACGTACCGGCGCTCCGTGTTCGAGCACCACCGCACAATGGCCGGCATGCGGCAAGCATTTCGTGACGACGCAGATCGGCGTATACTGGGCCGGTTTGGCGCGGGAATCCTGATTCCATACGCCACCGAAGCTGGCGCCCACCGTCCGTGGGATCCCGCCACAGACCCTGAGCCCGAGAGGTGCCCGTGAGCTTACTGGCGAGCGTGGACTGGGTGGTGATCGGAGGGTACTTCGTCCTCGTCTTCGGCGTCGCGATCTGGGCGACGATGCGGGAGCGGTCGAAGCGTGGGACGTCGAAGGACTACTTCCTGGCGGGCCGCAGTGTCGGCTGGTTCCTGGTAGGCGGCTCGCTGTTCGCCTCCAACATCGGATCCGAGCACCTGGTTGGGCTGGCGGGAACGGGGGCTGCGAGCGGTGTGGCCGTGGGGCAGTTCGAGATCCTCGCCTCGCTGATCCTCTTGATCCTCGGCTGGGTGTTCGTGCCCTTCTACCTGTCTAGTGGCGTCTTCACCATGCCGGAGTTCCTCGAGCGACGCTACTCCGAGGCCACCCGGTGGTATCTGGCGGTGATCTCCGTCATCGGCTACGTGCTGACGAAGATCTCCGTGACGATCTACGCCGGTGGCATCGTCTTCGAGGCGATCATGGGGATCGACTTCTGGACCGGCGCGCTGGTGGTCGTGGTGATCACCGGCGTGTACACCATCTTCGGCGGTTTGCGCGCGGTGCTCTACACCGATCTGCTGCAGATGTTCGTCCTGATCGGGGGCTCGGTGGCCGTCACGCTCCTGGGGCTCAACGCCCTGGGCGGCTGGGGGGCCATGACGGACACGGTGGGGCCCGGGTTCCTCAGCTTGTGGAAGCCCATGTCGGACCCGGACTTTCCCTGGACCGGCATTCTCTTCGGGGCGCCGATCCTGGGCGTCTGGTATTGGTGCACCGATCAGTTCATCGTGCAACGCGTGCTCGCGGCGCGCGACCAGGATCAGGCCCGTCGCGGGACCGTGTTCGCCGGATACCTGAAGCTGCTGCCGCTCTTCATATTCGTGATCCCCGGCGTGGTCGCCTACGCGCTGTCGCAGCAGGGCCGGCTGCAGCTCGGCGCGCCGGACCAGGCGCTGCCCACGCTCATCGGGACGCTGCTCCCCATCGGGCTGCGCGGGCTGGTGGTGGCCGGGCTGCTGGCGGCGCTCATGAGTTCGCTTTCGTCGGTGTTCAATTCCACCTCCACGTTGGTCACGCTGGACATCTACAAGAAGCTCCGCCCGGAGGCATCGGAGCAGCGGCTCGTGCTGATCGGGCAGGTTACCACCGGTGTGCTCGTGGTCTTTGGCCTGCTGTGGATCCCATTCATGCGGCTGATCTCCGGGCAGCTCTATCAGTACCTCCAGAGCGTGCAGGCATACATCTCGCCCCCGATCGCGGCGGTGTTCCTTATTGGCGTGCTGTGGCGGCGCGTCAACGCAAATGGCGCCATCGCAGCCCTGATCACGGGATTCGTGTTGGGAATGGGGCGACTCGTGGTGGAAATCAGCCAGCCGCTCCAGAAGGGGTTCTTGGTCGCATACGCCGACATCAACTTCCTGCACTTCGCCATCATCCTCTTCGTGATCTGCACGGCCGTCCTGGTGGGGGTGAGCCTGCTGACGCCACCGCCGCCCGTCAACAAGGTGGCCGGTCTGACGTTCGCCACTCAGGAGCCCGCGACCGCCCAAGAATCCGATCGTCGCTGGCGCCGCACGGACCTCCGGCTGAGCCTACTGCTGCTGGTCTGCGTTGGGTTAGTGTGGATCTACTTCTCGTGAGGAGGACCGGGCTCTTCGCATGAAATCGACCTGGAAGGTCCGCGTTGCGCTCGCGGTGAACTTCTTCGTCTTCGCCATCTTGCTCAACACGGTGGGCATCGTCATCGCGCGGGTGATCGAGGACTATGGCGTGGCGGGCACCACGGCCGCCACCCTGGAGGCCTTCAAGGACCTCTCGATCGCCGCCGCGTCGTTCCTCCTCGCCTCGTACGTGCCCCGCTTCGGATACAGGCGGACGATGCTCGCCGGCCTGATGGCGGTGATGCTGGCGAGCATCCTCGTGGCGGCCGTCACCGGGTTCTGGGTGACGCCGGTGCTCTATGCCACCATCGGCATCAGCTTCGCCCTCTTGAAGACGGCCGTGTACTCGACCATCGGCCTCATCACGGAGACGCAGGCCGAGCACACCGGGCTGATGAACACCCTCGAAGGCATCTTCCAGGTCGGCGCGATGTCCGGGCCGCTGGTCTTCGCCTTCATGATCGACTTCAGCCGGTGGACGGACACGTACTGGCTCCTCGCCGCGCTCATCCTCATCGCGCTCGTGCTCATGTGGTTCACCAAGCTCGACGAACACGAGATCGAGGAGCACGCGGCCGAGACAGGGTTGCTCGAGATGCTCAAGCTCCTCAAGCGGCCGATCGTGTGGACGTTCGTCGTCTGCGCGTGGCTGTACGTGATGATCGAGCAGAGCTTCGGGACGTGGATGCCCCGCTTCAACGAGCAGATCTTCGGGCTCTCGGCGGCCCTCGCCTCGGGCTTCATGGTCTTCTATTTCGGCTCGATCGCGCTCAGCCGCTTCGCGGCGGGATATCTGTCGAAGCGGGTGCCATGGGTGGTGCTTCAGCTGACCTACCTGGGGCTCGCCTTCGCCGTCACGCTGGCCGTGGTGCTCCTGACCTCCGAAGGCGACCCGACGACGGTCACGTCGTGGCTCGAGGCCCCCCGGCTGGCATTCCTCTTCCCCGCCGCCGTCGGCTTCTTCCTCGGTCCTATCTATCCGACGATCTCGTCGATCGTGCTCACGAAGATGCCTAAGTCGCAGCAGCCCGCGATGACGGGGTTGATCATCATCTTCTCGGCCCTCGGCGGAACCACCGGCTCGCTCGTCACCGGCCGTCTCACCGACATCCTGAACACGCACGACGCCTTCTACTTCCCGCTCATCCCGATCGGGCTGCTCGCGCTCATGCTCCTGGTCTACAAGCGCTTCGCCGATCGCGACGACGACGGGGGCGTCTCATGAGAATCCCCGTCGAGGACACCTTCCGCCGCTTGCTCGATCAGGAAGACACGGACGGGGACAATCAGATCACCGTCAAAGACGAGGGGCCGAAGCGGTTTGTGGTGACGGACGAAGACGCCGGGACGTATGCGGTGGAGGGGACGTATCCGCTCTCGAACCTGCTTCAGGAACTCGCCTTCGCCCGGGATGCGGGGGCCGGGGCGCTCGAGCTCGACCCGGAGCGGCTCCACGAGAACCCCGTCCGGCGCATCTCGCGCATGATTCAGGAAGTGTTCTGGGACGGCCTCACGCGCACCGTCGATGCCGAGGGCCTGGCACGCGTGGCCATCGACCAGAAGGGAGAGGGGACCGACCTCGATCGCCGGCCCCGCGTCTATGTCCCGCACGGCGATGCCAGAGCGCTCGCCTACTTCGAGGGTGTGGCGCGCGAGCAGCCCGAGCTGGGCCTCGAAGTTCGGCGGCTGCCCGAGACGATCACACCCGAGCACGTCCTCGGCCTAAACGAGCGGCCCGGCATCCTGAGCCTCGAACTCGTCGAAGACGAAGACGGGCGTGTGCGCGGCCTGCCGTTCGTGGTGCCGGGGGGACGCTTCAACGAGCTGTACGGGTGGGACAGTTACTTTATCGTCCTCGGGCTCCTCCACGACGGCTTTGTGGAGTTGGCGAAGGCGATGGTGGCGCACTTCCTCTACGAGATCGAGCACTACGGCCAGATCCTCAACGCCAACCGGAGCTATTACCTGACCCGCTCGCAGCCCCCGTTCCTCACCGCGATGGGCTGGGCCATATGCGAACACCTTCCCGCCGGCGAGGACCGCGACGCTTGGTTCGCCGAGGTCATCCGCACCGCCATCCGCGAGTACGAGACCGTATGGACGATCCCGCCGAAGGTCACCGAGACGGGTCTGAGTCGGTACTACGCTACCGGCATCGGCATGCCGCCCGAGACCGAGGCCGACCACTACGACAGCCACCTCGAGCCCTACGCCGAGGCCGCCGGGATGGACGTGGTGCGCTTTCGGAAGGCCGTCTGGCGGCGCGACGTCGTCGATCCCGAGCTCGACGCGTATTTCGTGCACGACCGAACACTGCGCGAGTCGGGTCACGACAACAGCTACCGGCTCGAGGGCCGCGCCGCCCACCTCTGCACCGTCGATCTCAATTCGCTCCTCTACCGCTATGAGACCGACATCGCCCGCGCCCTGAAGGAGGTGTTCGGCGGCGCGCTCGAGACGTCCGACGGTACCGTCCATACGAGCGCCGCGTGGGAGGAGCGCGCCGAGGGCCGCCGGGACCTGATGAGCCACCTCTGCTGGAACGAGGAGCGCGGCATGTTCTTCGACTACGACTTCGTCGAGCGCGAGCAGACTGGGTTCGAGAGCGTGACCACGCTCTATCCGCTCTGGGCGGGCCTCGCCAAGGGCGAGCAAGCGGCGATGCTCGTCAGGCGTGCCGTGCCGCTCTTCGAAGAAGCGGGCGGGATCGTCTCCACCACCGAGGCCTCCCGCGGGCCCGTGTCTGAGGACCGCCCGCAGCGGCAGTGGGACTACCCCTTCGGCTGGCCCCCCCACCAGATGCTCGCCTGGCAGGGCCTCATCGACTATGGCTACGAGTCGGTCGCGCAGCGCCTCGCCTATCGGTGGCTGTACATGATCACGAAGAACGCCGCCGACTACAACGGCACCATCCCCGAGAAGTACGATGTCGTTCATCGCACCCACGATGCGTTCATCGAATACGGCAACGTGGGTACCGAGTTCGATTACATCACGCGGGAGGGCTTCGGGTGGATGAACGCCTCGTATCAGCTCGGCCTCTCGCTCCTGCCCGACGACTTCCGCGCCGCCCTCGAAGCGGGCACCCCGCCGGAAGAGCTTTTTTGACCCGCGAGGACGTCGACCCATTGACAGGGGTGCGGATACGCTGCCGCGGATGATTGTGGGGACGCGGATGCGCGCCATGAGCAATCCGCGTTCTAATGGTCATCCGTGGCAGTCCGGATACGCTGCCGCGGATGATTGTGGGGACGCGGATGCGCGCCATGAGCAATCCGCGTTCTAATGGTCATCCGCGGCAGTCCGGATACGCTGCCGCGGATGATTGTTGGGACGCGGATATGCTGCGGTGAATTATGGCGCCGAGTAAGGATACGCTGCCGCGGATGATTG
>FXBF010000256.1_pt1 | contig 17576 bp, 21 predicted proteins | sample 5335321 | NCBI WGS metagenome assembly FXBF01 (sample SAMEA103928391, study PRJEB20085) | sediment metagenome | isolation source: sediment
CCGGGTCTGGTGGTTTCCAACAATTGCTACTACCACCGAAAGGTACGTCGCCTTCTTTCTTATTTACACACTCTTTGAATCTACCTCCCTCCGCCGTGATCATCACGCTATGTGGCGGCTACTTGGCGCTGCGGAACTTTCTCGACTGGCGGATCCCCACCGGCATCTTCATCACGGTGGCGGTGCTTTCCGGCCTGCTGCACCTGCTGGATGCGACACGGTCTCCAAGCCTGACGTTCATGCTCTTCTCGGGCGGGCTGATGCTGGGGGCCTGGTTCATGGCCACGGATCTGGTCACGTCGCCGGTGACGAAGAAAGGCAGCTGGATCTTCGCTGCGGGCGTCGGGGCCCTGATCGTCATCATCCGGGTGTGGGGCGGGCTGCCGGAAGGTGTGATGTACGCGATCCTGCTCATGAACGCCCTGGTGCCGTTCATCAATCGATCGACCCAACCGCAGGTGTTCGGTACGCGTGTGCAGGAGGCGGAATCGTGAGCGGCGAGGGGTCCTCCGGCGCTAAGGGTTCGGGCGGCCGCAGCCTCCCGATGGCGCCTCAGCAGGCCGAGATCCGGTCCTGGCGGTTGCTGGTGACGTTGGGCGCTGCAGGGGCCCTGGCCGGCCTGCTCATCGTCTTCGTGTACCAGGGGACGCAGCCCCGCATCCAGGCCTACAAGGCGATGATGCTGAGGCTGGCGGTCTCGGAGGTGCTGAAGGCGCCCGACCACTGGGACACGCTGTACGTCAGCGAGGGCGGCCTCACGCCGACGCCGCCGGCCGAGGCGGACGTGGGGAATCTGGAGATGGTGTTCATCGGTCATCGCGAGGACGGCAGCCGGGTCGGATTCGCGATCACAGGTGGGGAAGCCGGGTTCCAGGACGTCATCGACCTGATCTTCGGTTACGATCCGGAAACGCGCACGGTTCTCGGAATGAAGGTCCTGTCGAGCAGGGAGACGCTGGGGCTGGGTGACAAGATCGAGCACGACAGCGCCTTCGTCGCTGAGTTCGAGGGGCCCGAAGTGCCGTTGGTGGGAGTGAAGTCCGGCCGCGCTACGGGCGCGGCCAACGAAGTTGACATGATAACGGGGGCCACGATTTCATCGCGCGCGGTGATCAGCATCATCAATCACCGACTGGAGCGGTTGGGGCCGATGCTGGAAGCGTTCATCGAGGAGAGAAGCTGACGTTCTTTCGGTTGTCGCCTTCGCCGCTCTGTTCGTGACCTTCGGTATCATCGCGTGGGGTGGGGGAGGAAAATCGGGATGCGAATCCTGTGATGGGAACCGCAGTCGCTGATCGAATTGTCCGAGCCAGGAGCTAGAGGATGAGTCAGACCGAGCGTCCAGAGCGCTCTTTCCCGAGTCGCCGCGAGTTCGTGGCGCTGGGGATAGGCGCCTTCGCTATCGTCGCTACACTGCCTGCCGCCCTCGGACGCCGGCGCCGGCTGATACGCCGGAGCGTTCCCGTCATGGGAACGATCGCCGACATCGCCGTCGCGCACCGGGACGAGCGCTACGCGCAGGCGGCTATCGACGCCGCGATCGAAGAACTGCGCTACGTCGACCGGACAATGACCCGCTTCAATGCCGAATCCGATGTGGCCGGGCCAACCTGAGGGCAGCGGCGGGCCCGGTGGCCGTTTCAGTAGAGACGGCCCTCGTGCTGGAGGAGGCGCTCCGTTGGGCGGAGGCGAGCGACGGTGCGTTCGACCCGAGTCTGGGTAAGGCGCTGGTGTTGTGGGACGTGGGGCGCCGCCGGGCGCCGCCTCCTGCGGGTGAGGTTCGAAAGTTCGCCGGGCGCGGCCTGTACCGGGAGCTGGAGCTGGGCAGCAGGGCGGGGGAACCGGTCGTTCTGTTCCGCGACGAGGATGTGGCCATCGACCTGGGCGGGATCGCGAAGGGTTATGGTGTGGACCGCGCCGTCGATGCACTGCGTGCGTACGGCATCTACGACGCCGTGGTCAACGTGGGCGGCGACCTCTACGCCCTCGGCCTTTCCGAGGACGGCGACCCCTGGAAGATTGGCATCCGCGACCCGGACGATCCGGACAGGCTGATCGACACCGTCGAGGCCGGCGATCGCGCGGTGGCAACTTCCGGCGACTACCTCCAGTACTTCCAGTACGGCGGCCGCCGCTATCACCACGTGCTCGACCCTGAGACCGGTGAGCCGAGGCGCTCGCCGGCGCGAAGCGTGACGGTGGCGGCCGACAACTGCATGGCGGCGGATGCCGCGGGTACGGCGGTGTTCGGTGCTCCGAGGGCCGAAGCGGAGAGGGTACTGCAGGCCGGGGCTCCGGGTGCGCGGATTGTGCATACGGCGTGAGGGTATGGGAACAGTACCGGGGCACTGATTACTGAACACTGACTACTGCGAAGACTGGTTATCGTGCCGGCTGGGACTTAGATTATATACGTGACCTGACTTAGAGTGGGAGGCTGAGAGAATGGCTCCCGGATTGGGATTTCTCGAATTGGCCGGCGGCGCGCTGATCGTGCTCGGCATCTTCACCGCTTTTATGGTTTGGGTTGTCTTCCCGCTGCTCCCCTTCGCAATCGCAGGCACGGCCTACGCTGTGGTCCGCTACGGCGTACCGGCTGTGGCGCGTGCGGCGGTGGCGGCGGAGCACGGCGTGGTGGGGGCGGTCCGCTGGGCTCTGTTCCCGGTGGCGGTCTGGGCGCTGCGCGGACCGGAGCCGGCTTACGTGGTGCGCGGCGGCGGTAAGCGGAAGCGTTAAGCGCGCCACGAGCTGAACGGCGATAACTGAACTTGCGGAGGCATCCCGCGCAGCCTCTCCGGCCAGAGGTGCGGGGTGTCTCCGTTTCGCCTGAAGTCACCCTGTTATGGATTGTCTCGCAAAGACGTACCTGACAGGAGCCTCGATACCGATCCTGTGGACGTTCAGTATCGCGTACTCCGTGACGTCTATCCCCAGGCGCTACATGATTAGCTGGCTGTAGTTTCTTCTTCTCCTCCTTAAACTCGTGGGTGCGGGAAGGCTGCGCCCACGGCACTGTCCGAAACGCTGGTCTGGCGATATGGTTGCGCGCAGGCGACGGATCATGCAAGTCGAATTCCTGGGTACCGGTGGGGCGATCACCACTCCGCGCCCCGGCTGTAGCTGCCGGGTCTGCGTCGAGGCGCGGCAAAAAGGCGTCCCTTACAGCCGCAGCGGCCCTTCGGTCTTCGTGCACGGTCCCGACACCCTCATCGATACTCCGGAAGAGATCAAGGACCAGCTGAATCGTTCCCGAGTGAAGAATATCGCGGCCTGCTTCTACTCCCACTGGCACCCCGATCACACCATGGGCCGGCGCGTCTGGGAGATGAACCGGGACTGGCGAGGCTGGCCTCGCAAGGATAGACGGACCGATATCTACATCCCCCAGCAGGTGGCCGTCGACTTCGGGGAGCGGCTGGGCACCTGGGACCACCTCGATTTCTTGGAGCGGCAGGGGCTGGTTCGACTGATCCAGCTACGGGATGGGGAGTCGGTGCGCGTCAACGAGACCGAGATCCGCCCGCTTCGTCTGGCGGAGGACTACGTCTACGCCTTCTTGCTGGAGGGGCGGGGGAAGCGTCTGCTCATCGCGCCCGATGAACTTCTCGGCTGGGAACCGCCCGCCGAGGCGCGAGGTGTGGACCTCGCGGTCATCCCGATGGGGATCCTGGAGTTCGATCCGTTCACCGGAGCGCGCCGAATACCGGAGGAGCACCCGGTGCTCGAGCACGAGGCCACCTTCCGGCAGACGCGGGAGATCATGGGTGAGCTGGACGCCGGGCGGGTCGTGCTGACTCACATCGAGGAGCCCGACGGCCTTTCCCACGATGATCTCGAGCGGCTGGGGCGGAAGCTTCGCGATGAGGGGCTGGACGTGCGTTTCGCCTTCGACACGATGCTCGCCGACGCTTGACAAAAACCTACCGGGGATTCAAATTTTGAAGGTGCATTCAAAACCCTGGATAGGGGCTGGCTCACATGCCGAACAGCCACGCGTCAACTAAGTCCTCGCCCCATGTGCGCGAGAAGCGGCAGCGGCGGCGGGAAGAGATCCTGCACGCGGCGCTCCAGGCGTTCCGTGAGAACGGCTACCACACCACTACGCTGGACGACATCGCGGAAAGGTTGGGTATTGGGAAGACGGCGCTCTACCATTATTTCCCGGACAAGGAATCGATTCTCTACGAGTGCCATCGTGAGTCGCTGGCGGAGATCACGCGGCTGATCGACGAGGCCGCCTCGTGCTGCGATTGGGCCAGCGAGCGGCTCGCCTACCTAATCCGCGAGCACGTGCGGATCATGACGGAGACGCTGGAAGGGTCGCCGCTGGCGTTCGAGGTGCCGGCCCTCTCTCCCGAGCGGCGGGCCGAGATTGTCGCTGCGCGCGATCGCTACGAGCGAGCGCTACGCGACCTGATCATCCAGGGTATAGAGGATGGCGAATTCCGGGACGTGGATCCGAAGATCGCGGTGTTCGCCATCCTCGGCGCGATCAACTGGATCGCCAGGTGGTACCGGCCGGAGGGCGCAGTTCACGCACCCGAGCTTGGAGCCCAGTTCGCGGACTACCTGGTAAGTGGACTGAAGTGTCGGTGATCGTGATGAAAATAGAACTCGAGATGCCTCGTGCGGCACAGATTCGTGTTCAGAAGCCCCGTCAAGGCGGCGAGAGTGAATCATGAAGGCCATCCAGCTCATTGCAGCAGACGCGCCCCTCGAGGTCAGGGATGTTCCTGGCCCCGAGCCGGGTGAGGATCAGGTCGTCGTTCAGGTTGCCGGTTGTGGGGTGTGTCACACCGACATCGGTTTCTGGAAGGATGGTGTGCCGACGAAGAAGCCGCTGCCGTTGACGCTGGGGCACGAGGTGAGCGGTACGGTGGTGGAGGCCGGCTCGCAGTATCGGCAACTTCTGGGTCGGGAGGTGATCGTCCCCGCGGTGATGCCGTGCGGCGAGTGCGAGCTGTGCCGGCAGGGACGCGGCAACATCTGCCGGCACCAGATGATGCCGGGGAACGACATCGAGGGCGGCTTCGCGGAGTACGTCGCGACGCCCGGCCGTGGGCTCTGCATCATCGAAGACCGCGGCGGATACGATCTGCCGGAACTGTGCGTGATCGCCGACGCGGTGACGACGCCCTATCAGGCGATCGTTCGCAGTGGCCTGCGGGAAGGTGACCTGGCGATCGTGGTTGGCGTGGGCGGTGTGGGCACGTACTGCGCGTGTATCGCGGCGGCTTTCGGCGCGCACGTGGTCGCGATCGATGTGGATCAGAAGAAGCTCGACGCCGTCGCCGGGCACGGTGCCGGGCTGACGATCAACTCATCGGAGACGGATTTGGGGTCGATCAAGAAACAGATAAGAGCACAGTTGAAGGACTGGGACTGTCCCGCACATAGCTGGAAGATCTTCGAGTGCTCCGGCCACCCGGGTGGGCAGGAGACGGCCTACGGTCTGCTGACGTACGCATCTACGCTGATGGTGATCGGTTTCACGCTGGCCAAACGGGAATTCCGCCTGAGCAACCTCATGGCCTTTGACGCCACGGTTCAGGGGACGTGGGGTTGCAAGCCGGAGCTCTATCCGGAGGCGTTGAAGCTGGTAATCGATGGGAAGATCACTCTGAAACCGTTCATCGAGATCTATCCGATGAGTGAAGGGCCTGAAGTGATGCAACGGGTCGCTGATCACCAGATCGAGAAACGCGCCATTCTGGTTCCGGACTGGGCGTCGTAGGGAGGGACGCGCGATGCTGAAGAGCCACACACTCGTAGCCGAGAGCGAATTCAAGGAGATCCTGTACGAGCTGCGCCCCGTGATGGACCCGGCGGGGAATCAGGTCGACGGGCTGTTCAACGCCTGGATCATCCTCAACAACCCAGAGCAGTACAACAGTTACACCACCGATGCGGTAAAGGAAGTGATTCTCGCCTTTCGCCAGGCGAGCATGGATCGGAGCGTCGTCTGCTGCGTATTCGCGGCGGTTGGTGACAAGGCGTTCTGCACCGGAGGCAACACGAAGGAGTACGCGGAGTACTACGCGGGCAATCCGCAGGAGTACAAGCAGTACATGCGGCTGTTCAACGACATGATCGATGTCATCCTGCGCTGCGACAAGCCGGTGATCAATCGCGTCAATGGGATGCGTATCGCGGGCGGGCAGGAGATCGGCATGGCGTGCGATTTCAGCATCGCCGCGGATACGGCCCGCTTCGGCCAGGCGGGCCCCAGGCACGGGTCGGCGCCGGACGGCGGCTCCACCGATTTCCTGCCCCTCTACGTCGGCTTGTCGAGAGCGATGGAGAGCGGCGTTCTGTGTGAGATGTGGACCGCTCACAAGGCCTTGTATCTGGGTCTGATCAACCAGGTCGTTCCGGTGCTGAAGGTGGATGGGGAGTGGATCCCCAACCCGATGGTGGTCACGGACCGCTTCGTCGATGATTTCGGGAATATCGTCTATGGTGACCCCAAGACGGGCGCCGAGAAGGAGGCCGCAAAAGAGGTGCTCGCCAAAGCCTCATGTGACTTCAGCAGGCTGGACGAGGCAGTGGAGGCTCTCTGCACCAAGATCCTGATGCTGATGCCGGACTGCGTGTCGAAGACGGTGAACAGTCTGCGCAAGCACAAGCAGTGGCATTGGGACAACACGAACGTGACGAATCGTGAGTGGCTTGCCCTGAACATGATGACGGAGGGCAGGGCCGGTTTCCGCGCCTTCAACGAAGGGCCGAAGGGCAAGCGCGAGGTGGATTTCATCAAGCTGCGGCAACTGCTGGCAGAAGGTCATCCCTGGGATGACGAGCTTTTGCGGGCGATCTCGCCGCAATATCAGCAGGAAAGTTGAGTTTTGGTCGTTGGGATCTCGCTAGCGGCTGGGAGCAGAAGGTATGGACCTAGTACTGCAAGGTAAGAACGCCGTCGTCACGGGAGGCAGCGTTGGCATAGGCTCGGCGATCGCCGTGACGCTGGCGCGTGAAGGCTGCAACGTGGCCATCAACTACCGCCGGCATGACACGGAAGCGAAAGAGGTGGTCTGCAAGATAGAAGAGTTGGGCCGCAGGGGACTGGCGATCAAGGCGGACGTGAGCAGCTATGATGACGCTCAGAACATGGTGCAGACTGTGGTCAGGGAGTTCGGCGGTCTCGACATCATGGTCTGCAACGCCGGCATCAACTGGGACGGCGTGATCTGGAAGATGTCGGAGGAGCAGTTTGACACGGTCATCAACGTCAACCTCAAAGGCTACTTCAACTACAACAAGGCCGCCGCCCTGGTCTTCAAGGATCAGAAGGGCGGCAAGATCGTGAACATCTCTTCCATCAACGGCATGAGAGGCAAATTCGCGCAGGTGAACTACTCCGCCTCGAAGGGCGGTGAGATCGCCATGAGCAAGTCGCTGGCGCGGGAGCTGGGTAAGTTCAACGTGAACGTCAACGTTGTGGCCCCCGGTATGGTCATGACCGAGATGGCCCACAGCATTCCGCCGGAGTTCCTCACCAAGGCGATGGACGAGACGGCTCTTGGCCGGTTCGCGACTCCGGACGAGTGTGCGGATCTGGTGGCCTTCCTTTGCTCCGACAGGGCGTGCCACATCACGGGAGAGGTGATCAAGATCGACGGCGGCCAATACATGTAGGGCGGTGCGGCTATGACTAGAGTTGGAATCATCGGTGTTGGACACGGCGTCTTCGGCCGTCGCAGCGACGCCACCGTGCAGGAGCTGGCCTTCGAGGCCTTCAGGATGGCGATGGAGGACGCCGGCATCGATCGCGACGCCGTGGACGCCTCGGTGATCGGTTCCGTGCCGGAATACCACAAGCAGCGCTCACTCGCCGGCGTAGTTCAGGAGTATCTGGGACTCGTCCCCAAGCCCACGTGGCTCACCGAGGTGGCCTGTGCATCTGGCAGCGCAGCCATCCGGACGGCGTGGATGTCGATCAAGGCGGGCCTTCACGAGATCGTGGCCGTAATCGGGTGCCAGAAGATGACCGAGCTCTCCACTCCGGAGATCCTCGGTCTGATGGGACGGGTCGGTGAGGTGCAGTGGGAGTCCGGCTTCGGCACCACGTTCCCGGCCTACTACGCCATGTTCGCCAAGCGGCATATGCACGAGTACGGTACGACGCGCGAGCAACTGCTCGACGTCGCCATCAAGAACCACTACTACGGCGCCAAGAACCCCAACGCTCTCTTCAGAAAAGAGATTACCATGGAGAAGGCCATGGCGTCCGAAGAAGTGGCCACACCGTTCCAGGTGTACGACTGCTGCGCGAACGCCGACGGCGCCGCGTGTGTCATCCTGGCGAGCGAGGATAGGGCCAGAGAGATCTCGCAGAAGACGGTGTGGCTGGACGGCATGGCCTGCGCGACGGCCAGCATGTCGGTCTTGAGGAGGCCCAGCCTGGTGGGCCTTCCGAGCGCCGAGAAGGCCGCCGCGGTTGCCTACGAGATGGCAGGAGTGGGACCGGATGATGTCAAGGTGGCGGATGTGCACGACTGCTTCACCGTCGCCGAGATCATGGCCTACGAGGATCTGGGATTCTGCAAGAAAGGTGAAGGCGGGCCGTTCGTCGCGGAGCGCCAGACCTACGTGGGAGGGAAGGTGGCTGTGAACGTGGACGGCGGCCTGAAGGCCAAGGGCCATCCCATCGGGGCCACCGGCGTGTCGATGACCTACGAAGTCGCCAAACAGCTACGGGGCGAGGCGGGGGAGCGCCAGGTCCCCGACGCCGATGTCGGACTCACGCACAACGTCGGCGGGATCGGGCAGTACTGCTTTGTCCAGGTGCTGAAGAGGGATTGAGCCATGTTCAAGTGGTTTGGGAAAGTCAACTACACGCCGTACACCAAGGTCAGCGATTTCGCACGGCACCTGAGAGACGGCTACCTCATGGGCTCCCGTTGCAGGAAGTGCGGTGCGACATCCTTCCCTCCGCGAGCCGACTGCGATCAGTGCATGAGCGGCGACTTCGAGTTCTTCGAGCTGAGCGGGAAAGGAAAGCTGCACACGTTCACCAAGATCGTGGCCGCGCCCACCGGCTTCGAGGACGTGGCGCCCTACGTGGTGGGCGTTGTGGATCTGGAGGAAGGCGGCAGGGCCCTGGCGTGGTTCGGCGACAGCATCAGCGAGGAGGAGATCCAGATCGGCATGGGTGTCCAGGTGGTCCCGCAAATCTTCGAGGAGTTGGAGGAGATCAAGGTCTACTACAGCCTGGAGCAACCGGGCACGACCTGGAGCAAACGCGTATGACTGTAGAGGCGTCGTTCAATGAAAACGAAGAGGAGGGGATCGGCCGGCTCGTGCTGAACCAGCCTCCGCTCAACATTCTGACCCGAGAGCTCATGGCTCATCTGCGTGAGCGGCTCGCCGAATTGGAGTTGGAAGAGTCGCTACGCGTGCTGGTCCTCCAGGCGGAGGGGAAGCACTTCTCGGCTGGAGCCGATGTGGGCGAGCACCTGCCGCCCGGCTTCGAGGAGATGATCCCCGAGTTCATCGACACGGTGGCCGCGATCTACAACTTCCCACTTCCGGTGATCGCTGCGGTGCGGGGCCGCTGCCTGGGCGGCGGCTTCGAGCTGGTCCAGGGAGCCGACCTGGTGGTGGCCGGCGAGAACGCCGTGTTCGGACAGCCGGAGATCGTGTTGGGTGTGTTACCGCCCGCGGCGTGCGCGTTGTTGCCCGAGCTGTGCGGTCCCTCGCTTGCGGCGGAACTGGTTTTGACAGGCGGCACGATCAGCGCGCAGGAAGCGGCGGCGGCGGGCCTGGTGCGGCACGTGGTGCCCGACGAGCGAGTGGAGGAAGAGGCGCTGGAGATCGCCGGCCGGATCGCCAGGCACAGCGCGGCAGCACTGCGCCGCACGAAACTCGCACTGCGAGCCGGTAGAACCGGCCGCGTGCGCGACGCGCTGGCGCAGGCAGGCAGGATCTACGTCGAGGACCTCATGGCGACGGAGGATGCGGTGGAAGGTTTGCAGGCTTTTCTCGAGAAGCGCCAAGCGGTTTGGAAACACCGATGACGCCGCGGGAAGTATTCAGCGAGTGGCAAGGCCGGCCGCTGGACGAGATCCTCTGGCATTGCCGCGAGCTGCTGGAGGACATCGAGTTCCCGACGGTCAAACGCTGGACTGAGGCCGGTGGGAAAGTTGTCGGCCACTTTCAGGTCTATTTCCCCGAGGAGATCGTTCACGCCGCCGGAATGCTCCCCTTCAAGGTCCGAGGCGCCCCGTTGGAGCCGCTCCACGCCGATTCGCGGTTCGGCTCGTATCTCTGCTCGATCATCAAGACCTCGCTGGAGCTGGTGCTGAGCAAGCGTATCGAGCTGGAGATGTTCGTGACGCATCCGATCTGCGACGCGGCCCGCAACCTGGCGGGCGTATGGGGCCGCAACTTCTCTTATCCTTGCCAGATACTGTACCTACCGCAGAACGCCAACTCGAGTCATGCGGCCGCCTACCTGCGTGACGAGTATGCGAGGCTTAAGCGGGGCGTGGAAGACATCGTCGGCCGCGAGATCACGGACGATGATCTGCGCAGCTCGCTCGCCGTGTTCAACGAGAACCGTGCGCTGCTCAGGGACCTGTATGTCATCAAGCGCGAAACGCCGTGGCAGGTGTCGGCCGATGACGCCTATGTGTTGATGGCGGTCGGCGGGCTGATCCCCCGGGAAGAGCACAACGCGCTGTTGAGAGCGGTGCTGCCGCTGATTAACGAGCGCTCTGCGAAACGCCAGGACAGGATCCGGGTGGTGTTCGAGGGCGGCTTCTGCGAGCAGCCGCCGCTCGACCTGATCCGCGCTATCGGCCGCTCCTGCTACATCGTGGACGACGACTTTCATATCGGGCTCCGCTGGATTCTCGAGGACGTGCCGCTCGACGGGGATCCGCTGCTGAGCCTGGCGCAGGCCTACCTGGAACGCTCGTCCTACAGTCCCGTGCAGCACGACTTGCGGAAGCCGAAGGAGAAGATGCTGCTGAAGCGTATCCGGGACTCGGGAGCGCAGGCCGCTATCGTGACCGCCGCCAAGATGTGCGAACCGGGTCTGGAGGAGCAGGTCGCGTATACGCGCTTCCTCGATGAGGCGAACGTCCCTTACTTCGTCAGTGAGTTCGAGGAGAACATGACGAGTTTCGACCACCTGGAGATCCAGCTCGAGACTTTCGTCGAGAACATTTTGTTCGAGTGAGGAAACGGAGCACCAATGGCTGAACCGATAGCTGACGAAACGATCGTAGGACGTGGCAACAAGGAGGGCGCACGCCTGTTCCGCACCTGGTTCGAGGAGCTGACAGAGGCCGCGGAGCGGGACCGGCGAGCGGCCTACGTCTTCGTCATGGGCAGCCTGACGGAGCTGTTGCGGGTGTTCGACTTTCCGATCGTGTTCCCGGAGATCAACTCGCTGCAGACCGCGGTTCGGCGCGTGGCGCACGAGTATCTCGACGAGGCCGAAGATTACGGGTACTCGCCGGATATCTGCGGGTACGTGAAGGCCGACGTGGCCACGCAGCTACGCGGTGGCGAGCTGCCCATGGGCAGGATCCCCAAACCGGCCCTCGCGGTCTATACCAACGCCTGCAACACCTACATCAAGTGGGCGGAGATCTGGGAGCGCATGTACGGAATTCCCACGTTCGTGCTGGACGTCCCGGGCACACGGGCGGCCGGCGCCCAGACCTGGCCGGGCGATCACGACTTCGAGAACGATCGCCGCTACGTGGCGGCCCAGATCAGGGAGCTCATCCCCGTGTGTGAGGAAGTGAGCGGCGTCAAGTTCGACATCGATCGGTTGCGCGAGACGATGGAGCACGCCAATACCATGAGCCGGGAGTGGAAGCGCGTGTTGGAGCTAAATCAGGCGCGTCCGTCGCTCTTCAATGCCCTGTCAGACGGCACGATCTACCTGGGTGTTGCCAACGGTCTGCGGGGCTCGGAGACGGGTGCGAGGTACTTCACCGAGTTGGTGGGGGAGTTGGAGTACAAGCGCGATCGCGGCATCGGCACCCTGGTTGATGAAAAGTACCGGCTGCTGTTCGTCGGAGTCCCATGCTACCCGATCTTCCGCCGCTTCACAGAGATGTTCACCGAGCTGGGTGGCACCTTCGTCAACTCGACTTACTTGTGGTTCGCCTCCGGTGGCGCGAATGCCGGGTTTGAGTACGACCTCGGCGATCCGCTGGAAAGCCTGGCGGAAGGACTCCTCATCAGCGTCCGTGACGCGATGGACAGCATGTTCTTCCAGACCGGGATACTGCTCGACATGATCGAGCAGTACCAGGCCGACGGCGTGGTGTACCATCCCATCAAGAGCTGTCGGACCGTCTCGACCGGCTTGGCCGACAGCCGTCGCGCTCTGATGGAGGAGCGTGACGTTCCCAGCCTGTTCGTCGAGTCCGACATGATGGACCGACGGGTGGTTTCCGAGGCGCAGCTGAAGAACAGGGTCGATGCCTTCTTCGAGGGGCTGGAGGCGCGCAGACATCGGGCCGCCGCCGGCACGGCGTAGCTCGTCCGGAAAGGACACATATGGCATATGCAGCCGGCGTGGACGTCGGGTCCACCCAGACCAAAGCGGTGATCATCAGCGAGGACAAGGTGATCGTCAGCCGGTCCCTGACGGAGACCGGGGCGAACGTGGTGCGGGCGGCCGAGAGGTCGTTCGAGGAAGCGCTGCGCAACGGGGACCTGCGCGAGGAGGAGGTCGAATACGTGGTGGGGACGGGCTACGGCCGCTACAAGGTCACCTTCGGCAATACGCAGGTCACCGAGATCAGCTGCCACGGGCGCGGCGCGGTGCGGATGTTCCCGGGCACGCACACGGTCGTGGACATGGGCGGGCAAGATACCAAGGCCATCCGCGTCTCTCCCACGGGTGAGATCATCGACTTCTGCATGAACGACAAGTGCGCGGCGGGCACGGGACGCTTCCTTGGCGCCGCGTCGAACGCGCTGGATATCCCGTTGGATGAGCTCGGTCCAACCGCGCTGCGCGGCGAGCGGCCGGTGAAGATCAGCACGACCTGCACGGTGTTCGCCGAGTCCGAGATCCTCTCCTGGCTGGGGAAGGGCAAGAAGATCGAGGACATCCTGCTCGGGGTCCATCAGTCGATCGCCGCGCGTTCTGCGGGCCTGCTGCGGCGGGTCGGTGTTGAGGAAGAAGTCACATTCACCGGTGGCGTGGCACTCAACCTGGCGATGATCGAGACGCTGAACGAGCGACTGGGGCTCGAGGTCAACGTGAGCGAGGAGTCACACTACATGGGGGCGCTGGGCGCTGCGCTGTTCGCGCTGGATCACATCCTGGCCGGCCGGGCACCCGCGAAGACCGGACGGGAAGCATCATGATCCACACGGGCGGGATCGACATCGGCTCGACCTACACCAAGGCGATCATCCTGAGCGCTGATGACGAGATCGTCGGTCAGGCGATGGAGCCGACGGGGTTCAAACTGGCGGAGGTGGCGAAACGCGTCTACCGGAAAGCGCTGGCGGAAGCGGGACTGGCGCCGGACGATGTGACCTACATCGTCGCGACGGGTTTCGGCCGCCACCAGGCGCAATTCAGCGACGTGCAGGTGACGGATCTAACAGCCGCCGCGCGGGGCACTACGTTCTTCTTCCCCGGGACCCGCACCATCCTGGATGTTGGCGGGCAGACGATGAAGGCGAGCCGCCTGGGCGAGGGTGCCAAGGTGAAATCGTTCCGGCTCAACGACAAGTGCGCGGCCGGCACGGGAGCGTTCCTGGAGAAGACGGCGCGCTACATGGGGTATTCGACCGAGGAGATAGGTCCCCTCGTGGCGACCTCGAAGGAGGCCATCCCGATTTCCGGTGTCTGTGCGGTGTTTGCGGAGTCGGAAGTGATCAATCATCTGTCCCAGGGCGTTGCTCCCGCCGACATCATGCACGGCGCCATCGTGTCATTGGTCGGCCGATCCGTCCAGCTGATGAAGCGCGTCCGCATGGAGCCGGAGTTCACGCTGATCGGGGGCATCCTGCGCTTCGAGAGAATGGTAGGTGTCGTCCGGGAACAGTTGGGCTCCGAGGTGAACGTCCCGAAAGGTGATCTGGTTCAGTTCACGTCGGCGCTGGGAGCGGCGATCCTCGGCCACCGCCGGCTGCGCAAGATCGAGGAAGACCGCCTCAGTTCCGAGCGCGCAAGCACTCCGGCCTGAGGGTTCTCACGCGCCCATGCCCTATAGCGATCCGAAGAAGACAGACCGTGAACGCCAGCGTGAGGTAGCGGCGTCGCTGGGGCCTCTCGTGGAGCAAGAGGCCAGGCGGTTTCTCTCAGAGGCGCAGCTTCAGGGTGATCCGGCCAGGATCGCGGAGGGTTGGGAGCGCCGCTTCATCGCCGATGCGCAGCGGGCGCAGGAGGCGATGGAGTTGTACTCCGAGCTGGGTTACGAGGTCTGCGCCGACCCCGTGCGGGCGGAGGAGATGGGTGAGGAGTGCGAGGATTGCCAGCTATTGGCGGCGCTGCGGTTCAAGATCATCTACACCCGCAAGCGCCCGTCAAGTTCAGAGTCGAAGTGAACTGCGTCCATTGAATTCGTCCATGCTGGAGGTGCGCGAGAGTGTCTTGCAGTCCCCTGCCAGCGGGCAAGGAGAACTGACGATGCGATGCACGAGATGCGGCCACGCAGCGGCTGATAGCGATAAGTTCTGTCCGATGGGAGCGTTAAGGTGACCGCTCCTTCCGAAGACCAGCTCGTCTACGACTGGGCCGAGCCAGAGGGCCAGCAGCAGCCGCGGCTGGCCATGCTCGACGATGAGACGCTGCGGGACGGGCTGCAGAGCCCCTCGGTGATCGACCCTCCCACCGATACCAAAGTCAAGATACTCCATCTGATGGACAGCCTGGGGGTGGAGACGGCGGATATCGGGCTGCCGGGCGCCGGGCCGAGACAACGGGAAGCCGTCGAAACGCTCTGCCGCGAGATTTCCGACAGCAATCTCAGGATCGAGGCTAACTGCGCCGCCCGAACGATGATCGTGGACATCCAGCCGATCGCCGACGTGGTGCAGAAGACGGGTGTGCCGATCGAGGCCTGCGTGTTCATCGGGAGCAGCCCCATCCGGCAGTACGCCGAGGAGTGGGACCTGGAGCACATCCTGCGGCACACGCGGGAGGCGGTGGGTTTTGCAGTCGGGGAAGGCCTCGAGGTCATGTACGTGACCGAGGATACGATTCGGGCTTCACCCAAGGACCTTCGCTTGCTGCTGAGCGCTGGGGTCGAGGCAGGTGCCAAGCGCGTGTGCCTGTGCGATACCGTTGGGGCCGCGGTGCCGAAAGGCGTGACGAACCTGGTCACCTGGGTCAAGCAACTGCTGACAGAGTTGGAGGTGGGAGACACGGTCGGCATCGATTGGCACGGCCATCGCGATCGCGGGCTCGATGTGGCGAACACGCTGGCAGCGATCGAGGCCGGCGCCACGCGCGTGCACGGCACCGCGCTGGGCATCGGCGAACGGATCGGCAACACGCCGATGGAGCAGCTGCTCGTCAACCTCAAGCTCCTGGGTTGGCGCGACGACGATCTCACCGCCCTGCCGGAGTACGTCGAGACCGTCTCCGAGGCGGTGGGAGTACCGATTCCCGTCAACACGCCCATCGTAGGCCGGGACGCGTTCCGCACAGCCACCGGGGTGCACGCCGCGGCGGTGATCAAGGCTAAGCGCAAGGGGCAGGCCTGGCTGGCCGACCGCGTCTACTCGGGAGTCCCGGCGAGCTGGATCGGCCGTGAGCAGGAGATCGAGGTGGGGCACATGTCGGGCGCGTCGAACGTGCAGTACTTCCTGCGCGCGCGCGACCTGCCCACGACGCCGGAGGTCGTCGAGGCGGTGCTCGCGCTGGCCAAGAAGTCGGAGCGATTGCTCACGGAGCAAGAGATCCTCGAGGCGGTCCAATCGGCGACCGGCTAAAGCAGATTATACAAAGTGCTGGCCATCTACCTGGTGGGCGCCTGGATCGGGTTCGAGGTGATCGCCAACGTCGTACTGCTGGGCGTGCTGGCCGAGTCGGTGGATATCCCCGAGGAGGTGTGGGAGGCGACCTTGCAGGAACGCGTTCCTGCGTGGCCGTTGACCCTCAATCAGCAGGCCTTCGCCGCTGGGCATGCCTCGGACCGGCGCTAACGGCGCCGTTCGCGCAGTTCTTCCAGGGCGCCCTTCACATACTCCCGTGTCATGTGCTTGCGCCACGCGAGCCCGAAATCGGTGTTGTCCATCGGTTTCGATAGTGTGAACGCGGCGTCCGCGGCGGCATGGATGGCGTCCCGATCGAGCTCGGTGCCGACGATCGCCTGCGCCGCGTCAGGCACTTCCACGGGGTAGCTTGCCACCGCGCCCAGCACGATGCGGGCCTCGGCTACGCGGGTTCCGTCCCACCTGATCCAGGCGGCGACGCCCAGTACCGGGAAGTCGAATGCTTCCCGTCGGCGGAGCTTCCAGTAGACGGCATCCCACCCGTCTGTTGGCGGGAGCCGCACATCGGTCAGAATCTCGTCCGGCTGCTTGGTCAGGTACTCGATGCCATCATCGTGGAAGAACCGCGCGGCGGCAACAATCCGCTCGCCGTCGGGGCCAGCGAGCGCGAACTCGGCTCCGATCGCCACCGTGAGGGGCGCCGTATCGCTCGAGTTCACCGCCCAGCAGCGTGGGCTCGAGGGGGCTACCCAGCAGATGGCGCCGTCCTTCTTCATGCAAAAGTCGATCGCCTTCCGCCACTCGTAGGACTGGTTGTAGTAGTTGCAGCGGCTGTCGAGGCACAGATTGCCGCCGAGCGTTCCCATGTTTCGAAGGATGGGCGTGCTGATGAGCTCGGCCGCGTGCGCGAGTGCCGGATAGCGCGCGCGGATCATCGGGCTCGTGTGGAGCTCGGTCAGCGTCACGCACGCGCCTACAGACACGGCCGATTTGTTTTTCCCACCTGCGATGCGCCGCAGGGCGCGGATGCGGGCGAGCGAGATGACGACCCTGGGCTCCTGATGCCGGCGCTTCATGTTCGGGTACAGATCGGTGCCACCGGCCACGTACATCCCGTTCGGACCTGCGTCCCGCTTGACGCGCAGGGCCTCGCGAAGCGTTCGCGGCTGGAGGTAGGTGAACGAGGGCAGACGGAGCATGGCTAGTGCTGCTGTTCTTCCGGGAATGCGGAGCCGGCGGCAACGACGGGCTTGACCTCCGTTCCATCGCCCCCTTCCCAGGGCGGCGGCACCCGCCTGGGCTCCGGCCATGTGATGTCAGGAAAAGAAGCTGGCCCAAAACGCGGCTCTTCGCCCGCCGCCTTCCGCTTGAGCGCTTTGGCGACCTTCTCCGGCGTGATCGGCACCTCGTCGATGCGGACGCCGACGGCGTCGTAAACCGCGTTGGCGATGGCCGGCGCGACCGGGAGCAGCGGACCCTGTCCCGCTTCCTTCGCCCCGAACGGACCCGCGGGGTCCGGCTCCTCGACGAGGTAAGTCACGACGTCGCACATCTCGAGCGTGGTCGGGCTCTTGTACTCGAGCATGCTCGGGATCTTGTGAACCACGTTGCGGTTGCCCCGGTAGGCCATCTCCTCCATGAGCGCCTCGCCCAGG
>FXBF010000257.1_pt1 | contig 17516 bp, 16 predicted proteins | sample 5335321 | NCBI WGS metagenome assembly FXBF01 (sample SAMEA103928391, study PRJEB20085) | sediment metagenome | isolation source: sediment
CACCGGCCCGGCGCGCTGTCTCCATCTCACCGCGCGCACGATCGAGCTCCTCTTTGATGTGTTGTGCGCCCTGGACGGCGGCCTTCTCTGACTTCCATACTTCCTCTAGATCGGCGTACTCACGCTCGAGCTTGCCGATCTCGGTCTCCAGCGCTCCCAGTCGCTTCTTCGACGCCTCATCGCTTTCCTTCTTCAGCGCCTCCCTTTCGATCTTGAGCTGGATCAGGCGCCGGTCCAGACGGTCCATCTCCTCGGGCTTAGAATCGATCTCCATGCGGATGCGTGAAGCGGCTTCGTCTATGAGATCGATGGCCTTGTCCGGCAGATTGCGGTCGGTGATGTAACGGTGCGACAAGGTGGTTGCGGCCACGATCGCCGGGTCGGTGATCTCGACGCCATGATGCACTTCATACTTCTCCTTCAGGCCACGCAGAATGGCGATGCTGTCTTCCACACCGGGCTCATCCACTATGACTTTCTGGAAACGACGCTCAAGCGCCGCGTCTTTTTCCACGTACTTGCGGTACTCGTCCAGCGTGGTCGCGCCGATGCAGTGCAGCTCCCCTCTGGCGAGCGCCGGTTTGAGCATGTTGCCGGCGTCCATCGCCCCCTCGGCTTTGCCGGCGCCGACCATGGTATGCAGCTCATCGATAAACAGTATGATTTGGCCTTCTTGCTTGGCGAGATCCTTGAGCACGGCCTTGAGCCGCTCCTCAAACTCACCGCGGTACTTGGCACCGGCAATCAATGCCGCCAGGTCCAGCGCCAGCAGCCTCTTGTTCTTCATGCCTTCCGAGACTTCACCGTTGACAATGCGGTTGGCGAGCCCCTCGACGATCGCCGTCTTTCCTACACCGGGCTCGCCGATCAGCACGGGGTTGTTCTTGGTGCGCCGCTGAAGCACCTGTGTGACCCGGCGAATCTCGTCGTCTCGGCCTATTACCGGGTCGAGCTTGCCCTGCTCGGCGCGCTCGGTCACGTCTATGGTGTACTTTTCCAGCGCCTGGCGCTGCTCCTCGGCATTCGGATCCTCGACCTTCTGCCCGCCGCGGATCTCGTCGATCCTGCGCTCCACACCGTTTTTGGACAACCCGGCCTGTTTGAGCGCGCGGCCAAGCTCGCCCTTGTCCTCCAGCGCGGCCAGCAAGTAAAGCTCCGTCGAGATGAACTGATCCCCACGTTTTTGCGCATACTTATCCGTCAGGTTCAACAGCCGGCCCAGCGAATTGGAGACCGCCACATCGCCGCCAGCGCCTTCCACGGTCGGCATCGCGTCGAGCAGCTGGCCCAGCTGCGAGCGCAAGGCGTTTACATTGACGTTACAGTTAGCCAGTAGCTGGCGCGTGGTGCCCCCTTCCTGGTCCAACAGCGCGGTCATCAGGTGTACCGGCTCGATAAATTGATGATCACGCCCTACCGCCAGGCTTTGTGCATCGGCCAGCGCCTCCTGGAACTTTCCGGTCATTTTGTCCATTCGCATAAGCAGGCTTTCCTGAATCTTAAGTTTGTATTGAATTGTACTTGGGGGGGCGGCAGGTCTATTTCAAGCCTGCCCGGCCGCGCGGCCGCGCCGCTCGTTGACGGCTGACAGCAGCAACAAACCGGCGACAAAAAACACAGTTGTCGACACCAGGGCGAGACGGTGATCGCCATCGGACCAATACGCAATGGCGCCGTAGCTCAGCGGGCCGATTATCGCCGCGAGCTTGCCGGCCAATCCCCACAGGCCGAAGAATTCGGCCGCCCGCGCCGGCGGCGCAAATTGGCCCACCAGGGCCCGTCCGGCCGACTGGCTCGATCCCAGCGCGACCCCGACCAGGTTGCCCACCAGCCAGAACACCGCCCGGCTGTCGGTGAAATACGCCACCACCAGGGCGATAATCCACAGCACCAGCGTCAACGCGAGCGTACGCAGGGAACCGAGCCAGTCCTGCAGGTAGCCGAACACGAGGGCCCCGATGGCGGCAGTGATGTTGATCACCAGAATAAGCAGCAGGGTCTCTGTTGTCCCGAAACCCATCACTTGGCGTGCATAGACAGCGGCCAGAACGACCACTGTGTAGATGCCGCAATAATATACGGTCAGACTGATCAGGAAACGGAACAGGTCTTTAAAATGACGTATGTGTTGCAAAGTGTGCTTGACACGGGCGAACCCCACGGCGATATAGCCCTGCCCGGGGGCCAGTGGCGAGCGCCTGGCACGCTCGGGCAGCCATACGAAAGTCGGCAACGCCGCCAGCGCAAACATACCCGCCGTGATCAGCATGGTCACCGGCACGTACTGAGATGCACTTTCACCGCGCGCCTGGGCCCAAGTCACGTACACCAGGTTCATACCCAGAACCAACAAGCCTCCGAGGTAACCAAGCGACCACCCATACCCGGAAATTCTACCCATGTCCCGCTGCGGGGCAATTTCGGGTAGGAACGCGGCGATCAGGTTCTCGCCTGTGCCGAACATGAAGCTTGCAAGAACAATCACGATCATACCGAGCGCTACATCACCGGGACCAACCGTAGCCAACAGCGCCGTAAAGACAATGCATCCGATTGTTGTGACCGCAAGAAAACGTTTCTTATGGGCACGATGGTCGGCAATCGCGCCGAGCACGGGTGCGCTAAAGAGCACAAGCGCGTTCGTGATGGCGATTGCAATCGTCCAATAGAGCGTGCCCGTTCCGCGCGACGAGCCTATATCTGCCGCGACCACATCCACGAAGTATTGACTGAATATCGCCGTCAGTACGACGGTCGTATAGCCCGAGTTCGCGAAGTCATACATTGCCCAGGCGAAGACCTCACGACGCGGCGCCAGCACCGCTGCCCCGGGTGACGCCAGCGTTTCAGCCGCGTCGTGGTCCACTTTGACACTGCGGTTGCGGTCTATCGACACCGCAACAAAAATCAACGGATGGGCTTGCGGAAATTGGATGCAGAGGAGTATTCAGGCGCTGGTCCTGCCATTGCCGAAAGCGAGCGGCTCGGATCCATCGTCGCCATTGACCTGGTTCGCGACAAAGCAGTGCACCAGCTCCAGTACCTCGGCGCAATAGGGATAGTTAACGCGGTAGTAGACTTCCTTCCCGCGTTTCTCACTCAGCAGAAGCTCTGCGTTGCGCAATACCTTGAGATGATGGGAAATGGCGGGACGGCTTAAATCGAACAGGCGGGCGATCTTGTTGACACAAATTTCTTCATCGGGCTCGAACACCAGAAGAATCTTCTGTCGGGTCGGATCGCCCAGTGCCGAGAAGAAATGGGCGAACTTTCCCCAGCCCTCGGGAAGGCTGTGAGCGTACTCGATTTTCATAAAAATCTACCAACGTCTGCCAACAAGGACATCTGATGGCGGTGAATCGTGCTGCAAGGTCAACTGGAACGTCGCAGGATAATGAACTGGTGCAATATGTCAACAAATGTAAACACGTTTCTCAGCCGTACCGGGCCTGTGATCACGCCTACTCAAGCGCACGGGCGTGCCAGTACCAGCGAAAAATAGCCGTTTTCCGGAGCAAAATGCTGCTCCGCAACAAAACCGCTTCGCGATAGCATGGTGTCGAGCGTCGCAGGCGTAAACTTGCGGCTGACCTCCGTAAGGATCGATTCGCCCTCGGCGAACGCGACCTCCATGTGTAAATCGCGGATGCGCACTTTCTGGGCAACGCGCGAGCGCAGGTGCATCTCGATGCGCGCCTGCGATTCATTGAACCAGGCACGATGATCGAATTTTCCGACGTCGAACTCCCCGGCGAGCTCGCGGTTAACAACGTTCAGCACGTTGAGATTGAAATCGGCGGTCAAACCCAAGGCGTCATTGTATGCGTCATGTAACACCTGCACGTCCTTGATGCGGTCAGCCCCAAGCAACAGGCGGTCCCCTGGAGCCATAACGGACCGCGTATTGCGCAAGAAATTTACTGCTTCGTCCTCATGGAAATTACCGATGGTACCCCCGAGGAACACGAACAGCCGCGCGCCATCACCGTTGGGAATCTGTCCCAGGTCTCGGCAATAGTCGCCGACGATTGCCTCGACGGTCAGCCATCGGTACTCGCGCAACAGACGCTCGCCGGCATGGGCCAACATCTCGGCGCAGACATCAAACGGGAGATAGCGGGCATAACACTCGAGGACTTCACAAGCCTCCAGAAGATGAACCGTTTTGCGTGATGAACCACTACCGAGCTCAAGAATACTCTGCGGCCGCATGTCCTTAATAACCGCATGGGCACTGCCCGCGAGCAAGGCATCTTCGGTCTGGGTCGGATAATACTCCCGCGTTCGGCAGATCTGGTCGAACAACCACGACCCGCGCTCATCATAAAAATACTTTGGCGGCAGGAACTTCGGGTATGCAGAGAATCCCGCCCTGACATCCTCGGCAATACCGGATAAGGGGCCGTTATTGTTGAGCGCTCGTACGGTAATACGCTCGCGCTGCTCGCGCGTAATCCTGCCCTTAGCAGTATGCATCACCTCTCCCTATATCGCCTTTATATTTCTTAGCCTGCTGTGAAAAAGCCCTGCGCGCGGGACAACGGCAGGGCTACAATTACGATATTAACCCCTAATCGTTGTTGATTGAACCCCAGATTTTCGATTTGCGTTATCATGACACGCGTTTCTTGCAATCTTTGACCTGGTTTGGCCGTGGATATTCGCTCGCGGCGCAGCCCGATAAGGCAGCTGAGGTTATGAAGCAGACCGGAAACGGCGCGCCCCCGACGGGATCTGAAACGGGCTTGGGCAAGGGTATGATCTACGTCGCCTGGCTGCTTGCCCTTGGCTTGCTGGCATGGATCTTTAGCGGTCTGCTCGACGCCCAGCGCAACCCGAACCGCCGCGTGCAAAGCATGACCGAACGCGGATCACCCGTAGTCGTGCTCGAACGCAATCGCTACGGACATTACAATGCCAGCGGTCAGATCAATGGGCACGATGTAGAGTTCCTGCTGGACACCGGCGCGACCACGGTCTCGGTTCCTGCCGCCCTCGCCAAACGGCTGGGACTGCGGCAAGGCTCCGCCGTATCTGTCAACACGGCAAACGGCACGGTGACGGCCTACCTCACACGGCTGCAAAGCGTGCGTCTAGGCGGGATCGAGCTGCGCGATGTCAAAGCCACGATCAATCCGGGAATGGCGGGTAAAGAGGTCTTGCTGGGCATGAGCTTCCTGAAACACCTCGAATTTACCCAACGCGGTGACACGCTTACCTTGAAGCAACTGCGATGACCCAAGACAGGCGAAACGTGCCTGCCGATGGCATTGAGGATACTGTCCGCCGGGCCCTCGCTGAGGATATCGGTCGGGGTGATCTGACCGCCACGCTGATACCAGCGGGAGCACGGGCTCACGCCACCGTGATCACGCGTGAAGATGCCGTGTTGTGCGGTGTCGCCTGGTTCGATGCGGTTTTCCGGCAGCTCGACGAGGCCGTTCGCACGACATGGGCAGTGAAGGATGCAGGGGTCATTCAGCAGAATCAGTCCGTTTGTCGCCTGCACGGTCCGGCAAGAGCCATTCTCAGTGGCGAACGCATGGCGCTTAACTTTCTCCAGCTGCTGTCCGGCACTGCGACCCAAACACGCCGCTACGTCGACGCGGTAATGGGTACCCACACCAAGATTCTCGACACCAGAAAAACCATCCCGGGGTTGCGCACCGCGCAAAAATACGCCGTCACTTGCGGCGGGGGGCAAAACCATCGCATGGGTCTCTTCGACGGAATCCTTGTCAAAGAGAACCACATCCTTGCCGCCGGCTCGATTACCAATGCAATACAGCAAGCCAAAGCCACGGCCGCATCCGGCGTTCCCATCGAAATCGAAGTCGAGACGCTCGCGGAGCTACGCGAGGCACTCGATGGGGGCGCGGAACGGGTGCTCGTTGATAATTTCGATGTCGATGATTTGAGGATCGCCGTTAAAGAAACACGCGGCCGCGCGACCGTCGAGGCCTCGGGCGGCATCACGCTCGAAAACGTGCGCGTCATCGCCGCGACCGGGGTCGACTACATCTCGGTGGGCGCATTGACGAAAGATGTGAAGGCTATTGATCTGTCGATGCGCTTCGAGATGCAATAAGGCTAAACCTTACCGTTGAGCCAGATCAGCGACGCCATGTGCCCGCACACGCGCTCACGCCGGTAGGAGAAAAACTTGCCCCGATCCGTCACGGTGCAATAATCGCCGCCAGCGATATTCACCACACCAACTGCTTTGAGTTGCTGTGTGACTAATGCGTAAATGTTCGCCAGCCAACGCCCGTTTTCCTTCCCGGTGAAGGCGGCGGCCGCCTCTGGGCCGTAGTCGGCGAATGCCTCGTAGACATCCTCGCCGACCTCGAACGCCGTCGGACCGATTGCAGGACCGAGCCAAGTTAACAGCTCCGACCCTGGTAACCCCAACTGGCGCACCCCTTCCTCGATCAGCCCGCGCGCGAGCCCGCGCCAACCGCAATGCAGCACCGCCACCCGGCTTCCCGCACGATCACAGAGAAACACGGGGCAACAATCAGCCGTTAGCACGACGCAGACCACACCTGGCTCGGCCGTGTGACTACCATCCGCTTCGGTGTAGGGCACAATTCGCGACGCATCGACTACCGTGCAGCTGTGGGTCTGTCGCAACCACACCGGGTCGGCAGGCAATATCGCACGCTCGATCAAGAGCGCGCGGTTTCGCTTCACAATCTCGACGTCATCCCCCGAGCGCAAACTGAGATTCAACGAGTCGAACGGTGGCTTGCTGTAACCACCGATACGGGTGGTCGTCAGCGCCTTCACATTCGGCGGCGCCGGCCAATCCGGATAAATAAATTCTGGCTCCTTCTTCATCCGTCATGCAGGACCGATTTTCTCATCATCTCGTCGAACGGCGCTCTTCAGCCCCCCTACCCTTGCGGGAGCGGGCCGGGGGGGAGGGCATCTTCCTCCAACACCTCTATCAGCTCTTTCATATCCTTCGGCAGCGCGGCTGTCCACACCAGAGTCTCGCCCGTCGCCGGATGCACGAGACCAAGTTCTGCGGCATGCAACGCCTGGCGCTTGAAACCCCGTAATGTCTGCGCCAGCCGCTCGCCCGCGGCCGGTGGGAGGCGCAGCCGGCCCCCGTAAACCGGATCCCCGACGATCGGATAACCGATATGCGCCATGTGCACCCGGATCTGATGCGTGCGCCCGGACTCGAGCCGTATCTGCACCAACGTATGGGCGCGATATTTGGCCTTCACCCGGTAGTGGCTGATGGCCGGCTTGCCGCGCGCGTTCACAGCCATGCGTGTCCGCTGTCGCGGGTGGCGTCCGATGGGCGCTGCTATCTCGCCGCCCGCGACCATGACACCGTTGACCAATGCTGCATATATGCGCTTGATGTCATGCTTTTGCAGTTGCTTGATCAGCCGTAAGCGCACTGGCTCGGTCTTCGCCACAACCATAAGGCCCGAGGTGTCCTTGTCCAGGCGATGCACGATTCCGGCGCGGGCAACCGCTTCAAGCTGTGGCGCATGATGCAACACCGCGTTCAGCAATGTACCGTCGCGATTACCAGGCGCCGGATGCACAACCAGTCCCGCAGGCTTGTTGATAACCAATAATATGTCATCTTCGTAGACGACGTTCACCGCGATCGGCTGGGGCTGCCACTCTGGCGCCGTCGATTCAGCAATGCGGAGCTCGACGGCCTCGCCGCCCGCAACCCTTTCAGAGCTCTTCGGTAGCCGCTGGCCCAGTCGCACGTTGCCCTCGCGGATCCACTGTTGCAATCGGGAGCGCGAAAAATCAGGGAACACGGCTGCGAGCGCCTGGTCAAAGCGCTTACCGGCGTACTCGCTAGGAATGCGGGCTGACAGTATCCTTGTCGTCACACGAGCGCCCCTGCGCGACGCCCTTGCGGGCAGCGCTTCACCTTAGCCTGGATTAACGGTAAGCTTGGTATCTTAATATCATACATTTCAATGCCTTATTGTGCTTTTTATGAGTCGACTTACTGTCCTCGTTGCAGTCTTCGCAGGCCTCATGCTCGCCGGCGGCTGCGCCAAGATCAACTCCACGAAGAGTTGGACACAAAAGGAATTCTACCAGGCCGCGCAGCAAGCGCTGGCAGACGAAGATTACAAAAAAGCCATAGGGTACTTCGAGTCCTTGGAGGCACGTTATCCGTATGGCCGCTATGCCGAGCAGGCGCAACTGGAGGTCGCTTATGCGTATTATAAAAACGGTGACGAGGCGCTCGCGATAGAAGCAGCGGATCGCTTTATCCGCCTTCACCCGACCCATCCGTACGTCGCTTATGCATATTACCTCAAGGGTTTGATCAACGTTCGGCCCGATGAAAGCAAGATCGCCAGCTTCCTCAGGCTTAGCGCCAAAAGCGCCAGTGACCGCGACGCAAAAGCGGCCCAGCGAGCCTACGCCGCTTTCCGAGAAGTCGTAGAGCGCTTTCCCGAAAGTCAATATGCCCGCAGTGCCGCCTTACGCATGTCTTACTTGCGCAACTCACTCGCAAACCACGAAATCGAGGTAGCACGTTTTTATCTAAACCAGGAGGCATACGTCGCCGCGGTGAATCGATCCAAGTACGTGCTCGAGAATTACCAGCGCACACCAGCGGTGGAGGAAGCGCTCGGAATTCAGGCCGAGGCCTACAATCAAATGGGTTTGACCGACCTGGCGCAGGACACGCTGCGAGTGCTGTCCACGAATTTTCCAACGAGCGAGTACCTGAATCCTTCAAAGGAAAAGAAAAAAAAGAAGAAGAAGAAAAAGAAGAAACCGAAGAAAGAGGAAATCATACGCTACTAGCAGGCCGCTAAGAATAGTTTTTTAGCGGCCTGCTAGTAGCGCTGTACTTGCGGCCAAAGTAGCCGCCAAGCGCTTTGGTCTGTACGCTTGGCCTCGTATCGTTCGATCGCTGAATGCGTTACGGCCTTTGCCACAAGCTATGCGCTCGCGTCGGGAACGTGCCGGCCAAAGCCGGATGTAATCGGGTAGCGCCGGTCGCGGCCGAAGGCGCGTGGCGTAATCCGGACCCCCGGCGCAGCTTGACGGCGCTTATACTCGTTGCGGTCCACCATCGTAATGACTTTTTGCACGGTGGCGTAATCAAACCCGGCAGCAGCTATTTCCTCCGGACCCATGTCGTGCTCGACATAGCGCTCCAGAATAGCGTCGAGCAGCTCGTAGGGTGGAAGTGTGTCGGTGTCTTTCTGATCTGCGGCAAGCTCCGCCGAAGGCTCGCGATCTATGACGCGCTGGGGTATTACCGGACGACCTTGATTGCGGTACTCGGCCAGGCGGTAGACCAGTGTCTTCGGTACGTCCTTGATCGCTGCGAAACCGCCGACCATGTCTCCATACAACGTGGCATATCCCACTGCCATCTCGCTCTTGTTGCCAGTCGCCAACACCATCTTGCCGGTCTTGTTGGAGATCGCCATTAACAATACGCCACGAACGCGTGACTGGATGTTTTCTTCCGTGACATCGGGCGCCAACCCGCGAAACTCCTCGCGCAGACCCTCGAGAAAGGCGTTAAATAAAGGTTCGATAGAAATAACACGGTAGACCACGCCCAGGGTCTCGGCCTCGGCGCGCGCGTCTTCCAGGCTCATGTCCGTTGTGTGGCGCGACGGCATCATCACCGCCTCGACGCGGTCCGCCCCGATCGCGTCCACCGCGATCGCGAGCGTCAAGCCCGAGTCTATGCCGCCGGACAGCCCTAAAACCACGCCTTTGAAACCGTTCTTGTCAACGTAGTCGCGCACCCCCAGCACCAGGGCACGGTAGACACTTTCGATCTCGCCGAGTTCGGGTTCGATGGTGCCCAGCGCCGGCGCCATAGGTCTGGCCGACGTATCGACATCGACTGCCAACAGCTGCTCCACGAACGCAGCGGCACGTTGGGTCAGCTTCCCGGCTGCGTCCACGACAAACGACTCCCCGTCAAAGACGAGCTCGTCTTGACCGCCCACAAGGTTGATGTAAATGATGGGCACGTTTCCCGCGCGCGCGCGTTGCGCCACAGTCTTGATCCGTTCCTCGATCTTGTTGACATGATAAGGCGATCCATTGAGGTTCACGACGATACCGGCGCCAGCGCGCGCGGACTGCTCCACCGGACCTGCCTGCCACACGTCCTCGCATATCGTTAGGCCTACGGGAACCCCGTGGACATCTATAACACAAGGCTCGCTTCCCGGCGAAAAGTAACGTTTCTCGTCGAACACACCATAGTTAGGTAAATGATGTTTTAGGTAGGTCGCGTGAACCTTACCGTCGCGGAGCAAAGAGGCGGCGTTAAAGAGCTTGTCGCCGTGTCTTTGCGGGTGTCCGACGATAACGTCAATACCCTGCACCGCACCGGCCATCGTCGCGAGTGCACGCTGCGAACGTTCCAGCAGGTCGGCTCGAAACAGAAGATCCTCAGGCGGGTAGCCGGTAAGCGCGAGCTCGGGAAACACGATGAGGTCGCCATCGATTTCCTCATGCGTGCGGTGCGCCGCACGCATGAGCCTGTTGAGATTGCCATCAATGTCGCCTACCAACAGGTTCAGCTGGCCCATGACAATTCGCAACGCCTGGCTCATGAATTACGTCACCATTTCACACACTAATTAGCAGGATGCTGAAACAGGCCATTCCTCGCTTTTTCAGCATCCTGCTAGACTTATTCTCGCGTATTACCGTCGCCGGCGCCAATCGCCCATCCGCTAGCCGTGATTCCTGTCAGGCAGACCCGCCGTCGCCATAAACGCGCCCGGCTAGAGCGGTGCATGGAGCCACCACACATCTTGGTAGAATAACCCTATGCACATCACTGTCGTCGACAGCATCGACCGCGTAGCCGCGGGCGATTGGGATGCGCTGACAGGTAAGAACAACCCGTTTGTCTGTCATGCCTTCCTATCGGCGCTCGAGCGCACCGGCTGCGTTGGCGCGCCGAGCGGCTGGCTGCCGCAGCATCTGCTGATTCACGGTAGTGACGCCGGGGGCAGCACATTGCTCGGTGCAGCGCCGACCTACCTGAAAAGCCACTCCTACGGCGAGTACGTATTCGACTGGGCGTGGGCAAGCGCGTACCAACGCGCCGGGCTGGACTACTACCCGAAGCTGGTCGTGGCAGTCCCGTTCACGCCGGTCACCGGTCCGCGGCTACTGGCAAGCCCGGGCAACCATCGCGCCGGCACAAAGCGGGCGCTCGTCTCGGCGGTACTGGCGCTCGCCCGCGAGGCCCAAGTATCTTCGCTGCACTGGCTTTTTATGCCCACACAAGATATGCCGATGCTAGTCGAGGCGGGGCATTTGCGTCGTAGCGGCTGTCAGTTTCACTGGCATAATCCCGGCTATCAGAGTTTCGAGCAGCTTCTGTCCGAGTTTGCATCGGCAAAGCGCAAAAAGATAAGGCAAGAGCGTCGCTACGTGCGCGACGCGGGCGTGAAAGTCGAGATGGTCACGGGCGAGGACGTCAAGGCCGCCCACTGGGACACCTTCTTTCGGTTCTACGAGTCTACGATTCACCGTTACGGGGCCATACCCTACTTGACACGCGAATTTTTTCTCGAGCTCGGTGAAAGCATGGGTGAGCACGTTGTAATGGCGCTCGCGCGTCAGGATGGTGCGTACGTCGCCAGCGCCCTCAATCTGCGCGGGCAAGATACTCTATACGGGCGCTACTGGGGAAGTCAAAAGCATGTGAATGGACTGCATTTCGAGGTTTGTTACTATTCTGCCATGGAATACTGTATCGCCCAGGGGTTGAGTCGCTTCGAGGCAGGCGCCCAGGGTGAGCACAAGCTGGCACGCGGTTTTCGGCCTACTACGACTTACTCGGCACACTGGCTCAGTCATCCCGAGTTCAGCCGAGCCATCACAAATTATCTCGAGCATGAGCAGATCCAGGTCGATCATTACATCGATGAATTGAACGAACATTCGCCTTTCAGACAAAGTAAATGATCTCGGCATCTTGGCGGCGCAGCCCGAATATTTCACCACAGAGCACACAGAGGACGCAGAGAAAAGAAGATTCAAGCGGTTTTGGCCTGATCTCAATGGGACTACGGTGTCAGACTTTGCACCGAGAGCTCGTTGCCACGGGCGGTCTTTAACGGTTTGTTCCCTCTGTGATCTCTGTGCTCTCTGGTGTGAGTTCATGCAATTCCGGGCTAGCCCCGACGTCGCGAATCGTGTGAAACCTCAATATACGCTATGTTCATACTTCCATCTGACACCGAAGATTTGCGCTTTCCGCCGGTAGAGCTTGCCTCGCCCGAAGGATTACTGGCAATCGGAGGTGATCTTCGCAGCGAACGGCTGCTCGAGGCCTATCGGCACGGTGTCTTTCCATGGTACAGCGAAGGCCAACCGATCCTGTGGTGGTCGCCCGATCCCAGGGCAATCCTGCTGCCGCCGCGCGTGAAGGTTGCGCGCAGCCTCAAGAAACGGCTGCGCAAGGGCGACCTTCGGGTCACCTTCGATACCCGGTTTTCGTCCGTGATCGAGGCCTGCGCCAGGCCACGCAGACCGGCCCAGGAAGGCGGAACCTGGATCACGCCAGAGATGATCGACGCCTATTGCCGGCTGCACCGCCAAGGCCATGCACATTCCGCGGAAACATGGCACGACGATGAGCTTGTCGGCGGGCTCTATGGCGTCGCGCTAGGCGGGGTATTCTTCGGTGAATCCATGTTCAGCCAACAATCCGATGCCTCCAAGGTGGCGCTGGTATATCTGGTGAAGCAGCTCGAGACGTGGGGGTTCACCCAGATCGATTGCCAGCTGCCATCACCACACCTTGCTCGCCTAGGTGCCATTAATGTTCGCCGTCGCGACTTTCTACGCATGCTGGACGTGGCACTTTCGCTTCCCGATCGCCCGGGACCATGGTGCCTCGACCCGAGCCTTGAGATCCCGTAGTTCACGTTGACGCAATGCACACAGCGATATCATGACAAGGCCTAAGGCCCCGCGATCCACAGACGACTGCCGACCTGTTGTTGTTTTTTGTGATTCGAGCCCGTGATGCTCAGACAAAAAAAACCATCGCTGTTTCTCTCCATGCCCCATAGCTGTAGTTATTTGCCGGGGCAAACGGCGACCACGCTGTTCGTGGACCCACAACACCACGTCGATTCCGATCTTCTCGGCAAACTCACGCGCCATGGGTTTCGCCGCAGCGGGGATTTCGTCTATCGCCCACACTGCCAGGCCTGCTGCGCTTGCGTGCCGGTGAGGATCGCGGTCGCGGCATTCAGACCCACTCGATCGCAAAGGCGCACCTGGCAGAAAAACCAGGATCTGACTATACGACGGGTAGAAACAACTTTCCGCGACGAACACTTCGACCTGTACGTGCGCTATCAGCGTGCGCGCCACCCTGGCGGCGGCATGGATGAGTCGGACCCGGAAAAGTACACTAACTTCCTACTGACGCAGCACGTACATACGAATTTCTACGAAATGCGGCTTGAGCGAAAACTGCTGGGTATCGCCGTGGCCGACGTTCTCTCCGATGGGCTCTCTGCGGTCTACACGTTCTTCGAACCGGCCGAAAGCAAGCGCGGTCTCGGTGTATATTCGATTCTACTGGAAATCGCGGAGGCGAGATCCTTGGGCCGGCCGTGGCTCTACCTGGGCTATTGGATCAAGCAGAGTCCGAAGATGAGTTACAAGCACAACTTTCGGCCGCTCGAACTCTACAGGGATGGGCGTTGGCTACCGCTGGAGACCTGAGCACGGGCCTGTGCAGTGTGGGACGCCCGCGAAAAAGCTTTACGGCCAGGGTGGTATGCGGCATCATACGCCGCCAAATTCACACTGCTGGCGTATGATCGGCGGTGGACATTGCACGAAGGTACATAGTGGCAAAAGAAGAGCATATCGAAATGGAAGGGACGATCATCGAGACCCTTCCTAATACCTTGTTTCGGGTCAGACTGGAAAATGACCATGTGGTCACGGCGCACATCTCGGGGAAAATGCGCAAGCACTACATTCGTATCCTCACGGGTGACAAGGTGACGGTGCAGCTGACCCCGTATGATCTCAGCAAGGGTCGGATCGTTTATCGCGCCCGTTGAAGTCCGCGCGCCGCTAGCGGGGAGCAGCGCGAGGTTAACGTGACACGGCACTGCCTGATCGGGGCCTGATCGGGTCAATGGCCGGTTTCCAACAGCGCCTTAGTCAGCCTCAGCCAACTCGAACTTCAGCTCGCCATCCGTCTCCGATACCTTTACATAGCCCCCGTTGGCGAGTCGACCGAAGAGCAGCTCGTCGGCGAGCGGCTTTTTGATCTTTTCCTGGATCAAGCGTTCCATCGGCCGGGCGCCCATAGCAGGATCGTAACCATGCAGGGCGAGCCACTTGCGGGCGCTCGCGTCCAGCTCGATCGTAACGTGCCGGTCTGCCAGCTGTAATTCCAGCTCCAGCACGAACTTGTCCACCACGTGCCCGATAGTGTCGGCATCGAGCGCCTTGAAGCGAATAGTTGCGTCGAGGCGGTTGCGGAACTCCGGACTGAAAAGCCGCTGGATATCCTGCATCTCGTCGCCACCGTGGTCCTGGTGCGTAAATCCCATACTTGCCCGCCCCAATCGCTCGGTCCCGGCGTTGGTGGTCATCACCAGTATCACGTTGCGGAAGTCCGACTTCCTGCCGTTGTTGTCAGTCAGCGTACCGTGGTCCATAACCTGCAGCAGCAAGTTAAACACATCCGGATGCGCTTTCTCAATCTCATCCAGGAGCAAAACGGCATGCGGGTGTTTGTTGACGGCGTCGGTCAAAAGCCCGCCCTGATCGAAGCCGACGTACCCAGGAGGCGCCCCAATCAGCCGTGATACCGTATGGCGTTCCATGTACTCCGACATATCGAATCGAATCAACTCGACCCCCATCACGCGTGCGAGCTGCCGCGTGACTTCGGTCTTACCGACCCCCGTGGGGCCGGAGAACAGATAACAGCCGATAGGCTTTTCCGGTTGGCCCAGACCCGAGCGCGAGAGCTTGATCGACGTGGAAAGTGCGTCGATGGCCTCGTCCTGGCCGAACACGACCAGCTTGAGGTCGCGCTCCAGATTGCGCAGCGCCCGGCGGTCCGATGTGGACACACTCTTGGGGGGAATGCGCGCCATCTTGGCGATGATACTTTCGATATCGTGTACGCCGATCGTCTTCTTGCGCTTGCTCGGGGGCAAGAGATGCAGGCTCGCCCCCGCTTCGTCAATTACGTCAATCGCCTTGTCGGGCAGGTACCGGTCATTGATGTAGCGGTGTGACAGCTCGACAGCGCTGCGCAAGGACTGATGTGTGTACCTGACGCGATGGTGTTCTTCGAATCGGCTCTTGAGACCGCGCAGGATCTGCACTGTCTCGTCGATCGAGGGTTCAGTCACGTCGATCTTCTGAAAACGCCGGGATAGGGCACGATCCTTCTCGAATATGTTGCGATACTCCTGGTACGTCGTGGAGCCGATGCACTTGAGATCGCCCGACTGCAACACGGGCTTGAGCAGATTGGATGCATCCATCGCCCCACCGGAGGCAGCCCCTGCACCGATCACGGTGTGAATCTCGTCGATAAATAGTATGGAATTCTCGCGTTTTTTCAGCTGCTGCAGCACCGCCTTCAAGCGCTTTTCGAAATCACCCCGGTACTTCGTTCCCGCGAGCAACGCGCCCATATCGAGCGCGTAAATGGAGCTTGTCGCCAACACCTCAGGGACCTCTTCGTCGACGATCTTCTTCGCGAGCCCCTCGGCGATCGCCGTTTTACCCACACCGGATTCGCCCACATAAAGCGGATTGTTCTTACGCCGACGGCACAACACCTGTATCGTACGTTCGACCTCTCTTTCGCGGCCGATAAGCGGATCGATTTTCCCCTGGCGCGCCTGCTCGTTGAGATTGACTGCGAACACATCCAAGGGGCTGCGTTCGCTAACCGGTGCCGCCTCATCGGGCTCCTCGCTTGCCGGCAGCTCACCCTGGCTTTCCTCCGGCACCTTCGAGATACCGTGGGATATGTAGTTCACTACATCGAACCGCCTGATGTTCTGCTTATAGAGAAAAAATACCGCGTGCGACTCTTTCTCCGCGAGTATAGCCACGAGCACGTTCGCCCCCGTCACCTCTTTCTTGCCCGCGCCTTGAACGTGCAAGACCGCCCGTTGGATTACCCGCTGAAATCCGAGCGTCGGGTGGGTATCCACCTCGCTTCCCGCTGGCAGCGTCGGCACGTGCTCTTCCAGAAAATCATCCAGATTCTTACGCAGCTCGTCGATGTCCCCGCCGCAGGCACGCAGAACCCGCGACGCCGTCGGGTTATCCAACAGCGCACTCAGCAAGTGCTCGACCGTTATGTACTCGTGCCTTTTTTCACGGGCGCTCTGAAATGCTGTATTCAGAGACGCCTCCAACTCTGGCGACAACATTAATTACCTCCGCCCGTCAGTCGCTGAAACTTTTCGCTAAAACTCGAGCTCAGGCGGGCTCCATGGTGCACTGCAACGGATGCTTGTTGTCATGTGCACATTCCATGACCTGTCGGACCTTCGTTTCAGCGATTTCTCGTGTATACACCCCGCACACCCCCACGCCCCGTTGGTGGACGTGTAGCATGATTTGTGTAGCCTCTTCCCGATTCTTGCGGAAAAATTTCTCCAGCACGACCACCACGAATTCCATGGGAGTATAGTCGTCATTGAGCAGAATAACTTTGTACAGGTCCGGCTTCTTAAGCTTTGGCTTCGCTTCCCGGACAACGATCCCCTCAGTGGGCTGCGGATACTTACTGCTCATAGATAATACTCAGACCTAGAATAGCCGAAAATTCTCCCCTTCCGATGACCCCCATTTTGCGATCCCTGAATAAAATTTCAACCCTGAATTTATGGCATGAATTTTGACGATTAAATCAGTGTCAATCGGCACCATACGGCGTGGCTGGAACAGGAATTACTTGACTTGGGTTAAAAAAAACGGATCATGGTTGATACCCGCGAAGCGTCCATCTAAGTCGGTCTCATGGTAACGGCCCGGTGGCCCGGCTGTGAAGCGGGGGTTGTAGCAATCGTTATAACGCGCGGCAACCTAGATCCGTCCGCGCCAGCAGTACACTAGGGGGATCGGTATGGCAACAGGAACTGTAAAGTGGTTTAACGCGAGTAAGGGATACGGTTTCATTATCCCGAACGACGGTGGCTCCGAGGTTTTTGCGCACTTTTCAGCCATCCAGATGGAAGGTTATAAGTCGTTGAAGCAGGGGCAACAGGTTGAGTATGAAGTTCAAGAAGGCCCCAAGGGCCCGCAGGCTTCGAAGATCCAAGCGGTTAGTGAATAGATCGCTGAGAATCGCGTTTCCTTGTACTTAGCAGGCCGTTGAAAAACTATTTTCGGCGGCCTGCTAGAGGGGTGCATGGATGCAGCGCACATCTTTCGACTATTCAAACGTTTGAGGAGTGGTACAGGGGCGAGCCGGAGATAAGGCGGCGATCCAGTGAATCGCCGCCCCGGCGAGC
>FXBF010000258.1_pt1 | contig 17511 bp, 14 predicted proteins | sample 5335321 | NCBI WGS metagenome assembly FXBF01 (sample SAMEA103928391, study PRJEB20085) | sediment metagenome | isolation source: sediment
ACCAGGTCCACACTTTGCCGATTTGCCGAAAAAAACGTGCAGTGGAGGGTTGAAGAAGGGGACATCCTCAACTCCGACTACGTAGCCACGTTGCCGCGATCCGACGTCGTATATGCATGGGGCGTCCTGCATCACACTGGTGACATGTGGAAAGCGCTCGAAAACGCGGCTGTGCTAGTGGCACCTAATGGAGTGTTAATCGTGGCTCTCTATAACGACCAGGGTTGGGTGAGCGAAGTGTGGCGGACCTTGAAGAAACTCTATGTTCGCTACCCACTTCTGCGGCCGGCGCTTCTGTTGGTGTCATTCATACGTTTGTTGGTGTCATTTATACTTTTTTGGGGCCGTTCGATCCTCAGGGACGCGGTGCGCCGCCGTGACCCTCTGTATTCCTGGCGGGAGAACGACGGAGACAAGCGGTCCATGAGCGCATGGCATGACCTGATCGACTGGGCCGGTGGGTATCCGTTTGAGGTTGCCATCCCGGGGGATGTCACACGGGCACTTCAGAAGTCCGGTCTTCAAGTCGAAAGGGCTCTTCTGGTGGGAGGGGGTTCTGGCAACAACCAGTTCGTCGTTCGGAAGATGGATTGAAACCAATGGCCGACAGGAAGTCGGTACGGAGAGAAGGCCCACGAGTAGATGGAGTTGGGTACTGGTGTGGAAGACTAACGATCTGAGAGATCCTGATCCCGACGTTGCAGTCTTCTTGCCTTCATTGGCTGGCGGGGGTGCAGAACTGGTTGCTGTTCGGCTCTGCCGAGAGTTCGCATCAGCCGGACTCGATGTCGACCTGGTGATCGGGACGGCAGCGGGACCGAGATTGCAGGAGGTGCCTGATTCCGTCAATCTCGTTGACCTCGAAGCCAAACGGTTTCGGTTCGTCCTTCCGAGACTCATTCAATACTTGAGGCGACGCCAACCTCCTGTCGTGCTGAGCTTTCTTGTTCAGGCGAACTTGATGGCGATAGTGGCCCGGCTTCTGACGAGAATTCCGGCACGGTTGGTCGTAAGCGAACGACTTCATGCCTCGGCCGCTGTCTCAACGCCAGACAAAAAATGGTTTCGTTTCATGCCGATTTTCATCCGCCTCCTGTACAGAAATGCCGACGCGGTAATCGCAGTTTCAGAGGGAGTAGCGACGGACTTGGTGGAGAAGGTCGGACTCCCGAGAGACCTGGTTGTTGCGATTCCCAACCCAGTTCCTCGCCGAGAAATCACCGAGCGTTCTCGCGAACCAGTGAATCATTTGTGGTTCGTTGATGGACACGATGTGCCAGTAGTCCTTTCGGTCGGCCGGCTCGTTCCGTCAAAGGATTTTCCGACACTATTTCGGGCGGTTGCCTTGCTCGGCCAGCGATGTCGCCTGCAGATATTGGGAGAAGGTCCAGAACGTGAGCGGCTGGCAGATCTGGGCAAGAACCTCGGGATTGAGTTCGAGATGCCGGGATATGTCGAGAATCCATACGCTTGGATGGCAAGGGCCGACGTAATTGCGCTTTCTTCAAAGGTCGAGGGATTCCCGAACGTTTTGGTCGAAGGCCTTGCCCTAGGCAAGCCCGTCGTAGCCACCGATTGTCTGAGTGGACCTTCCGAGATCCTCGATCGGGGGCGATTTGGATTTCTAGTTCCTGTGGGCGAACCAGAAGCGTTCGCCAAGGGGCTGGCGAAGGCGCTCAACCATCCTCTGAACCCCAGGGTCCTGCACAGGCGGACTGAGGAGTGGTCCCTGGCCTCTATAGCTGACCGGTATCTCGACGTTCTTCTTCCCGGAGACTGACACCCTTACCGTAGGCGCTGATTGCCGACGTGCTCGGCTGTGTTGAAACGGCTGCAGTCGACTGTGTCGTTAGGCTGCCAATATGGGTCGCCTGGTCCGGGTAGCCAAACGGGTCGTTGTGTCACCCCTTGCGCTTACGAACTTCATCCGATACAGAAACGGTCCTTCGAGGTATCGGACTCTTCGTCGACTTGTAGCGAGGTCTCGACCTTGCACCATCGTTGAGATCGGGGTCTGGCAAGGAGATGCCGCCCGCCAGATGATCAAGGCAGCAGGTGGCAGAAGTCGGTCCGTGCGGTACTGGGGGTTTGACCTTTTTGAAGAGCGAGCGATCCCTGAACAACTTGAGCGAGAGATCTCGCCTGATCCGCCTCCTATGCAGCACGTCTACAAAAGTCTTGCTGTCCTTGGTGTCGACGTGGTCCTAGTAGCTGGCGACAGTACCCGGACTCTTCCAGAGACAGATCTGCCCCCAATCGAGTTCGCGTTCATCGATGGCGGACACTCCTACGAGACTGTTTCCGCTGATTGGCGGAATATTCAACCGAAACTTGCTCCTGGAGCAGTCGTGGTCTTTGACGACTACACGAACCGCGATGCGGTAACGCATGAGGGATTTGGAGTTCGTCGCCTGGTGGACGAGATCGATGAAGACTGGAGAGTAGAGTTGCTGGAACCGATCAACCGGTTCCCTCGTGACTATGGCTCTTTCGAGACCCGCTTGGCAAAGGTCACCAGGCGAACAGAGTGACAAAACTCTGTCCAGCATTCTGGTGACAGGCGTGGCAAAAAGCGGTCCATGGGTCTGATTCCGGGCGCTGAGCCTACCAAGGAGCGGTCATGCTTCCCTCAGTAACCCCGAATGGATCCAGGCTCGCTGACCAAGCTGTCCGCGCGATTATAGTTCGGTACGCGGTTCTTGCCGTTGGGACGGCTATCTCCGTACTGCTCTCACGAAGCCTAGAAGCCGAGGGTAGAGGGGCATATGCCTATGTGATCGCCCTTGCCTCTAGTATCGCATGGGCAGCGCACCTTTCAATTGAGACTGCCTTGGTCGTTCGGTGGTCGTCAGCGCAGAACCGTAAGGAACTCGTGGGGTCCGCTCTCACCATCGGCCTAGTGGCGGGCGTGACAGCTGTCGTAGCGGGCGTTGGATGGGTGTTGATCACCCAGCCTGCCACTCCTTTTGGAACTGAAACCTGGATGTTGGCTGTGGCTGTCGCCACAACACCAGCGGTTTTGCTCGCTCTCTACACCAACGCAGTACTTGCCAATGACGGGCGCATCGAGGAGATGAACAGAGTCGCCCTAGGGGCGACCGCGATTCAGTTCATAGCTCTTATTGTGTTGGTCGCATCCAACACTCTGACTGTCGGGAGCGCCATCCTCCTGTGGACGTTGAGCTCATCATTGCCCACGTTCGTGCTGCTGAGGAAGATAGCCCAGTCCCCGGGGATTGCGTGGCCAGGGTGGAAAGGCGCGCGGCGACTGGTCTCCGTCGGCTTGAAGTACCACCCCGGGATGCTCGCACTAGCTCTGATTCTCAGGGTCGACCTTTTGATTCTTGGAGCGAGGGTCGCTGTGGCCGAGCTTGGTATCTATTCACTAGCGGTAGCGCTAGCAGAGTTGACGCTGGTAGCGGCATCCGCTTCCTCTCAGGTCGCGCTCCAGGTTCAGGTGCGCGGAGAGCCTGAGGAAAATGCGAAGTTTGCTGCGGCGGTCGCTCGTACCAACCTTGCTTTGGCAGGCGCCATCATGATTGCGCTTCTCGCTGTGGGACCATGGGCGATCACCTTTGTCTTTGGTGAGTCCTATGCCGGGACGCTTGTCCCGGTGCTTTTTCTAGCGCCTGGCGTCCTTGCCTTAGCGGTTTCGAGGCCGATCGGAGTGTTTCTTGCCCGACTTAATCATCCTCTGTGGATGTCATCAGGGATGATCATCGGGTTGGCCGGAAACGTCATGCTGAATCTTGTTCTAATCCCGATCTGGGGCATTCTCGGAGCTGCAATAGCGTCGAGCATCGTCTATATCGGGATCTTCGCATGGCAGTCCGTATGGTTCATACGAGTCACGAGCCTGAGTTTCTCCACACTGATCGCATCGGCCAGCGACATAACGACAGCATGGAATCTCGTCCGCGATCGAAGGTAGGGACCGATTGAGAATCTTCCTCGTCATCTGGTCCCTGGGGCCCGGGGGAGCCGAGAGGGTCTTGTCGACCCTTGCGAACGAATGGAGCGAGCATGAATCCGTGATCCTTTTCACGATCGATCATCAAACGCCCGATCATTATCCGACCTCTGACGCGATCGAACGCCTGCGTTATCGGAGCAGGACAGGTACCAAGGTGACATCAGGGGTCGGGCCTGCGACAAAGACTTTGCCTCGACCGCTCCCGCCCCTGATACGGAGTGCCGCCGGTCTGGCCAAGGAGACACGCCTTTTTTCCCAACTGCGATCCGAGCTGAGGCGTGTCCGGCCGGATGTGGTGGTGAGTTTCATGGATCGCACTAATAATCAGGTGCTTCTTGCTTCTAGGGGTCTGGGGTTTCCTGTGGTGGTGAGCGATCGTGTTGATCCGCGTTTTCATCGGATTTCGCGGAAAGCCCGGTTGCTTCGGCGGATTCTGTATCCGCGGGCGGACGCAGTGGTGGTGCAGACGGAAAGTGTTCGTTCTTGGTATGAGGCGTTTGTGGATCCGAACAAGGTTTGGGTGATACCGAACCCGGTTCAACCTTGTTCGGAAGATAGGCAAGCCCGAGAGCGCATGGTGATGGGGTTGGGGAGACTCGACCGCCAGAAGGGGTTTGATGTGTTGGTGGAGGCTTTTTCTCAGGTGTCTTCAGTGTTTCCCGATTGGAATCTTACCATTGTGGGTGAGGGCCCGGAGCGGCCGATGATTGAGGCACTGGCCCGACAGCTTGGCATTGAGGATCGGGTCTCCCTTCCTGGTGTCGTGGACAATCCCGAAGCGTATCTGTCGCGTGCCGGCGTTTTTGTTCTTCCGTCGCGATATGAAGGGTTTCCGAATGCGCTCCTCGAGGCTATGGCATGTGGTGTTCCGTCGATCGCAACAGATTGTCCATCGGGCCCGGCCGAGATCATCCAACCTGGAGTAAACGGACTGCTAGTCCCCTCAGACGACGCCGATGTCTTAGCAGCGGAATTGGTTCGCTTGCTCGGGGATGGGGAGTTGAGGCGAAATCTAGGGGAGAGCGCCAGAGTCGTCAGCAGCCGGTTTGCCCCCGAACAGAGTTTCGATCTCTGGGAAGAGGTGTTCGCGTCTCTGCGACGTCCGAGTATGCAGTGGGGTCAGAGTTGAAAGTCGCTCTCATCATCTGGTCCATGGAACCGGGTGGGGCCCAGCGTGTGATGTCAACACTGGCTGACCATTGGGCCGCAGAACATGAGGTGACTCTGGTGACTCTGGCGGGAGACACTCCCGACCACTTTCAGCTGAGGGATGCTGTTGATCGTGTCCGGCTGACCACCCCCATGAAGCCGCCTTTCCCACGCGCCATCCTTATCAACGTAGCGGTTTTGCGGGATCTGAGGAGGACCCTGAGGCGTGTCCAGCCGGATGTGGTGGTGAGTTTCATGGATCGCACTAATAATCAGGTGCTTCTTGCTTCTAGGGGTCTGGGGTTTCCTGTGGTGGTGAGCGATCGTGTTGATCCGCGTTTTCATCGGATTTCGCGGAAAGCCCGGTTGCTTCGGCGGATTCTGTATCCGCGGGCGGACGCAGTGGTGGTGCAGACGGAAAGTGTTCGTTCTTGGTATGAGGCGTTTGTGGATCCGAACAAGGTTTGGGTGATACCGAACCCGGTTCAACCTTGTTCGGAAGATAGGCAAGCCCGAGAGCGCATGGTGATGGGGTTGGGGAGACTCGACCGCCAGAAGGGGTTTGATGTGTTGGTGGAGGCTTTTTCTCAGGTGTCTTCAGTGTTTCCCGATTGGAATCTTACCATTGTGGGTGAGGGCCCGGAGCGGCCGATGATTGAGGCACTGGCCCGACAGCTTGGCATTGAGGATCGGGTCTCCCTTCCTGGTGTCGTGGACAATCCCGAAGCGTATCTGTCGCGTGCCGGCGTTTTTGTTCTTCCGTCGCGATATGAAGGGTTTCCGAATGCGCTCCTCGAGGCTATGGCATGTGGTGTTCCGTCGATCGCAACAGATTGTCCATCGGGCCCGGCCGAGATCATCCAACCTGGAGTAAACGGACTGCTAGTCCCCTCAGACGACGCGGTTTCGCTGTCGGAGGCACTGGATGCTCTGATGGCTGACCCAACAGTCCGAGAGCGACTTCGCTCCCGAGCGATTCAGTCGATCAACCGGTTCTCCGCCGAGTCAGTCTTACGAACCTGGGCAGAAGTGATGGAGAGGGTTTGAGTTAAAGGGCCCCAGGTAGCATTAGAAGGTGTTTCGCGTTCTTCTTGCTCTAACCTGCTGATGCGGTCAGGTTCAGTCGGCTCCGGCCAATGTTGGGAGATCGCTAGGTTGATGAGCCCATGCCTATGGACCTTCACACCTTGGGAGAGATACGGCTTCAAGAGTTGGCTCAGGCGACGTCTCTATTCCCTGCAAAGGCTCGCGTACTCGAGCTAGGCGCTGGGACGGGTTTTCAGGCAGCACACATAGAATCCATGGGTTATTCCGTAACCGCTCTCGACATTCCTCCTTATGACGAAGCAACATCCGAGTATGCGGCAAGCCAAGTGTTCCCAGTGAAGATCTACGATGGCAGCAAGATCCCCTACTCGGATGGATCCTTCGATGTCGTCTTTTCTTCGTACCTCCTAGAGCACGTGCGCGATCCCGTCAGCCTCCTCAAGGAGTGTGCGAGGGTTCTCGCTCCAGGCGGTCGGACTGTGATGCTGGTCCCCACTCCAGCCTGGCGTTTCTGGAGCATGGTGGCTTATTATCCAGCTCGCTTGGTGTCCGGTATTCGGCGGCTCGCTGGTTCCCTAGACGATTCAGAGGACTCGGCGAGTGAGCCATGGCGTCTTGATTCATTGTCCGAGCGAATACGGTGGGCCATCATCCCACGACGGCATGGCGAGACCGGTACCGCGGCGACCGAGCTCGTGACATATTCGCGATGGTGGTGGAGGAAGGCGATGAGAGGAGCGGGCTTGCGAGTCGTCGACGAGAGAGCGCTCGGAGTGTTCAGCACAGGAGAATTCCTCAGCAGTCTATCAATACGGCAAAGAGTGTTGCTCGCTCGTATCGCTGGGAGCGCCGGTCGTGCCTATGTCGCTACCAAGCAGTAGCTGACCCTATCCGGGTTGCCCGGGGGCTACCGTTCTGTCTCGTGTGTGGCATTGTCGGATTCCTCAGTGCAAAGCTGGAATACTCTGCTGACTCGATGAGGATCCTTGCGGAGTCGATGTCCGCGACGTTGGCCCACCGAGGGCCGGATTCCTCAGATATCTGGGTCGATGCCGCGGTTGGACTTGCTCTCGGTCACCGACGTCTCGCGATTCTGGATCTGAACCAGACCGGAGATCAGCCGATGGTGTCAAACGATTCGCGGTACGTCATTTCGTATAACGGCGAGATATACAACTTCGGAAGTATCAGACATGAGTTGCTCTCAAGCGGAGTCAGATTCAGGGGGACATCCGACACCGAAGTGCTTCTCGAGGCAATCTCGGCCTGGGGCCTGGACAAGACTCTCACCATAGCCAGCGGAATGTTCGCTTTCGCCGTGTGGGATCGTAGAGATCAGATCCTTTCACTGGCACGGGATCGAATGGGAGAAAAGCCCCTCTTCTATGGCTGGGCAGGCAATGTTCTGCTTTTCGGTTCAGAGCTAAAAGCGCTCCACGCACACCCCAAATTCTCCCCCTCCCTCGATGATGATGCCATTGCCCTATATCTTCGATACGGGTACATACCAGGTCCATATACCCCGTTTCGTGGAATGCGGAAGCTGGTTCCCGGCACGGTCATGAGCTTTAGAGCTGACAGAGTGGGATTGCTTCCTGATCCGGAGCCGTTTTGGTCACTAGAGAGCATCGTCGAGAAGGTGCGTCAAGAGCCTCCCCCCAACGAGAACGAGGTCGTCCCTCAACTCGAGGAACTGCTGACTCAGAGTGTCAAATCCCAAATGGTGGCAGATGTCCCGCTGGGAGCGTTTCTTTCAGGAGGTATTGACTCCTCCACAGTCGTAGCTCTCATGCAGACGCAAAGCGATCGCCCCGTCAAGACCTTCTCGATCGGATTCGATGAACAAGGCTTTGATGAGGCTCCCTACGCCAAGCAGGTTGCCAGACATATAGGCACTGACCACACGGAACTTTACGTCACTCCGAAAGAGGCGCAAGATGTAGTGCCGAAGCTATCGGAGATGTATGACGAGCCGTTCGGTGATTCCTCCCAGATACCGACAAATCTCGTTTCGGTCCTTGCGCGCAGAGACGTCACTGTCGCGCTCTCAGGCGATGGTGGCGACGAGCTGTTTGGCGGGTATCCGCGCTATGAACGGTTATCGAAGACATGGCAGACGGTCCGCCATATACCCGCGCCGGTGCGGAATCTGACAGCGCATGGTTTGATGGCTGTTCCGGCATCGTGGTGGGGCGCAGCCCGGCGTGGCGCGGCTTTCGTCTTACCCAAACGCGCAGCGGCCGGACTGCCATCACCTCGCGCCGCCGAGACCTTGGCCGAAATCCTCGACTCAACCCTTCCACATAGCGCTTACCACCTGCTCGTGTCCCATTGGCGCCGACCAGCGGAACTGGTGTTGGGGTCGTCAGAGCCGACTGTGCCGATCACTGCAGCTGATGGACTCAACTTCGGGGAGGATGTCACCTCGTGGGCGATGTTCGTCGATGCACTCCAGTATTTGCCTGACGATATTCTGACAAAAGTGGATCGAGCGAGCATGGCCGAGAGTCTCGAGGTTCGTGTCCCGATGCTGGATCCGAGTGTGGTTGAGTTCGCTTGGTCGCTAGCTCCATCGTTGAGGAATCGCGACGGCCGACCAAAATGGCCGCTGAGACAAGTTCTCTACCGACACGTTCCGAGTGATCTCGTCGATCGTCCCAAGATGGGATTTGGAGTGCCAATCCATGAGTGGCTGAGAGGGCCGCTTCGAGAGTGGGCAGAGAGTCTGTTGCAGGCAAAGGTCCTATCTGTTGGAGGATTGCTTGACCCAGAACCAATCAAAAGGGCGTGGTCTGAACACCTCGCAGGTACTCGCGACAATTCGTACCCGTTGTGGGATGTGCTTCAGTTGATGGCTTGGCGGCAGAGATGGCGCGTCTAAAGGTTCTGATGAGCCACACGTATTACCAGATACGTGGCGGCGAGGACGGGAGCTACGAGGCCGAGCGAGATCTCCTTCGACGTCGGGGCCACGACGTGATCGAGTTCGAGCGCCACAACGAGCAATTGGCTGCTGCTGGGCTCTTTCGGCAGGCTGCGAAGACCGTATGGAATAGCGAGGCGGCGGATGACCTCGCCGAAGTGATCACAAGAGAGAATCCCGACGTGATCCACTTTCAGAATACGTTCCCGGGGCTGTCTCCGACGGTGCTAAGAGCTGCCAAGAAGACTGGGAAGCCAGTTGTGATGAGTATTCGTAACTTCCGCTCCACATGTGTCAACGCCCTGATGTATCGGAATGGTGGTCCGTGCGAAGACTGTCTCGGGTCCATCTTTCCCTGGAGGGGGATTGTCCATTCCTGTTATCGCTCTAGATCGGCGAGTTCAGTTGTGGCTGTTATGAACGCTGTCCACCATCTGGGAGGAACATGGGATGCTGTCGACAGGTTCATTGTCCTAAGCGAGTTTCAACGGGATCGGCTCAGTAGTGTTCTACCGCCCCACAAGCTGATGATCAGGCCGAACTTCGTCTACCCGGACCCCGGGCAAGGAGAGGGCGGTGCAGAGTATGCACTCTTCGTTGGACGAATCTCAGAAGAAAAGGGCTTGGGTCCACTCGTCGAAGCTTGGGTTACTAGCGGGACAACCCTGCTTCTCAAAGTGGTTGGCGACGGGCCGACGCTCCCAGCTCTGAGGCAGAGATGGGGAAGGTCCCAAATCGTGGAATTCACAGGGCGGATGACCAGCGAACTGGTTCTTGGCGCTATTGGGGAAGCAGCGGCCCTTGTACTTCCATCACTCTGGTATGAGGGGTTCCCCCGAGTCATCGTCGAGGCATTCTCCAGAGGCACTCCGGTGGTCACGTACGACATCGGCACGCAGGGCGATGTCGTAGAGGACGGGATAACCGGCCTCGTCAGTTCATTCGGGCACCCGGAACAGCTTGTGGAGGCCTCCGCCAGGATCGCAGGCGATGGAGCCTTACGGCAGAGGTTGGGGGCCGAGGCTAGGTCCAGGTTCGAGGACCACTACACCGAGGATGCGAGCTACCGGAGGTTGATGGAAATCTACGCCGCCGCTGGAGCATGATCGATAACCTGGCGGTTATACACCTGGGTTCCGGTATATCGCAGCCGGGGTTTGTAGAAGGATGGAGAGGTCCAACCAAAGGGACCAGCGGTCGATGTATTCAAGATCGAAATCCATCCAGGTGTCGAAGCTCGAATCGTCTCTTGCCTTGATCTGCCAGAGCCCAGTGATACCGGGCCGCATTGAAAGTCGTCTTCGATGCCAAAGGTCGTACTCCGCCACCTCTTCGAGAGGCTGGGGCCTAGGGCCGACGAGAGACATGTGACCGGTCACCACGTTGATGAGTTGGGGTGCCTCATCGAGGCTGGTCCTCCTCAGCCATTGGCCGAGTTTTGTGATTCGTGGGTCGTCCTTGATCTTGAACACGGGGCCCACCCGTTCGTTCTGGCCCACCAGGTCGGCTCGCATGTCCTCAGCGCCGTCGACCATTGTGCGGAATTTGAGCATCTTGAAGGGCCGACCGTGATGCCCTCCTCTCCCTTGGCGGTAGAGAACTGGCCGGCCGTCGCTTACCAAGACCGCAAGAGAGGTCGCCAAGAACAGGGGAGACAGAATCACCAGCAAGACCGAAGCCCCGACGAAGTCGATGATCCTTTTGACGGCCAACCCCATTCTGTGCTCGGGGGTAGCCAGGACCGACCACATTGGGATTCCTCCGTACTCCTCCATGCGTCCGCGCAACGCCGTTGGGGCCACTGAATCCATTGCTAACCGCACCGTTATTCCTTGCTCGGCGCAGACTGAGAGAATCGCTTCGAGACGCTTCGGGTCGGACTCTCCGGAGACGACCACCTCGTCGATCACATGGGCCCGAAGAATCTCCGGAAGGTCGTAGATCGTCCCCAGCCACTTGGGCTTGGTACCGTCGGATGCCGATTCAGCCACGACTCCGACGATTCCAGCTCCTACGTGTGGGTGGGTATGCAAAAGATCGACCAGGGCTGCCACTCGATCGTTAGGGCCTACCACCAACCAATTCCGGAGGGCCTTGCCAGCAAGAGCAGCTCGGCGGCTCATGGATCGCAACACGAGCCGCGAAGCAATCGACCCGACGGAGAGCGCGCCAAAGGCGATGGCGATGGCGATGCGGCTCACGTCCTCCAACTTGAACAGGAACAAGAAGGCGAGGGACACGAATGCCAGCAGCACAATTCCTTTGAGGAGATCCTTGATCTCGGTGCGAAGATCCCAGTAGATCTCGCGCCGATAAACACCGGCCGTCGCGAAGGATGTGAATGTCAGAACGGCAAATAGGAGCGCTATCAGCCATACCGGCGGAAGTTCCAATTCCGATCGCCAGATAGAGAACCCTGAGCCACCGAACCGGAGAACGACGCCGACAAACACCGCGGCAAACGCCACAGTGCTGTCGACAGCGATCAAAATCGCCCGACGATCGGATAGGCCCCGCATCATCAGTCAATGGTATCGGGCGAAATCATCGGAACCATGAGTCTCAAGAATCCTTCAAAGCTCTAGGGAGGACCTCAGGCGCCGATATTGTGAGTTGGCCATGCAAACACTTTCCATTCTCATGCCGGTCTACAACGAGTCGCGCACCCTGCGGACGATCGTCGGTCGTGTGCTGGAGGCGCCGGTAGACCTCGAACTGGAACTTGTATGCGTCGACGACGCTTCGTCGGACGATTCACTAAAGGTTCTCAAAGAGCTTGCTGATCAGGACCCTCGTATTCGCGTCATCGCCCAGCCAGTCAACATGGGCAAGGGCAAAGCCATTCGGACGGCCATCGAGCACATGACCGGTGACATCGCCATCGTTCAGGACGCCGACCTCGAGTACGACCCTGGCGAGTATCCCATTGTCCTACAACCGATACTGGACGGGAACGCCGACGCCGTGTACGGATCCCGGTTCGCCTCCAGCCCCCAGCGCCGGGTGTTGTTCTTCTGGCACGCACTGGGCAATCGCCTGCTCACCCTTCTGTCAAACATGGCCAACGACCTCAACCTCACTGACATGGAGACCTGCTACAAGGCAATTCGGGCCGACGTTCTCAAGAGCCTGCGTCTCACCAGTGATCGGTTTGGGTTTGAGCCGGAGGTGACGGCCCGTTTGGCTCAGTGGGGAGCTCGGATCTACGAGGTGCCAATCAGCTACCACGGTCGTTCGTATGCGGAGGGCAAGAACATCGGCTGGCGAGACGGTGTCGAAGCTCTGTGGCTCATTCTCAAGTTCAGGTTTCTCGATACTCAGGCCACCAACGAGAGTTCGCTGGTCACACGCCAGAGTGTTGCTCGAGCGCCTCGATTCAGGCGATGGCTTCTCGATTGCTTCGGTTCCTACCTCGGCCAGAGAGTTATTGAATTTGATGCCGGACCCGGTCACACCACCTCCCATCTGCTCGACCATGAGAAACTCGTGGTAACCGATTCCAATCGATTGCACGTCGAAACACTGCAGCGTCGAATCGGTCACATGCAAAATGTGTCTGTGGTTCATGTTGACGATCCGGCACAGTTGCCCATCGGCCAACACATCGACACAGCGTTGTTGCTCGATGGGCTTCAACGCTCCGAAGACCCGAAAGGACTCCTGGCAGCCGTAGCTGGGTGCCTCGACTCAGGAGGGCATGTCCTGATCCAGGTGCCGCAGGGAGTCGACCTATACGGAGAGACCGATCGCGGAGTAGGGCATATCCAGCGATTCGAACGGACCGAACTCGAAGACATCATTCGCTCAGCAGGTCTGGAGATAGTTGAAGTGCGGGACTTCAATCGGGTCGGGCGCTACGCGTGGAAGGCTCATCATGTGACCGGCTCAGAGCCGATCACGGCGACGGAGGCTCGTCTGTTCGATCTCTTCGTTCCGGTTGCCAAACGACTTGAGCCCGTTCTGTCAACGCCCGGCCTCAGTCTCCTCGCCGTCGCTCGGGTGCCCTGATCAAGCGCTGGCAGATGATCGCGCCCAGGGATGTGAAACAAGCACCTTGGGGAGCATCGTCCACTTTGGCGTCGACCGGTGTCTCGTATGAGTTCGGCTGAGCTCGAGACGACAACGAGCAGCACCTTGGGCTTCGAATTCGACGATGAAGAGGCGCGAGTCATTGAGATGGGTGCACTCCTGTACGACGGCGAGAGATGAGAAACCGATCGTCCTTCCTCGTGGGTCTGGCTGGCATAGGGATTGGTGTCGTCATCGCTCTTCGGCTCCTTGTGCCAGCAGACTGGGACCCAACCGTGTTTTCCGCGTTTGGAATAGAAGCAGTCGAAACCACCGAGTACGCCGAAAGCAAACTCGAACGACCAGTTCTGGTCCGCAACGGGCAAGGTCATGATGGGAAGTTCTTCTTTGTGCAAGCCAACGACCCCTGGATACTCGAGCCGCAGGAGAACGCGTCGGTCCTCGATAGGCCTGTGTATCGAAGCCAACGAATGCTGTACCCCATGTTCGCCGGGGGTCTCGGCCTCTTTGCCCCTGAGGTCATTCTGTGGGCCCTTGTTCTGATAAATGTACTGATGCTCGGAGCAGGTTCGTGGGCTGTGGCCCGCATTGCCCGAAGGCATGGAGTCTCGGAATGGCTGGGTCTGGCTTTCGCTCTCAATCCTGGGCTGCTCAGCGAGCTTTTTATCGACGGTGCGGGGATCACTGCATTCGCGCTGGCGGCCCTGGGGGCTTGGGCTCTTGAAGAGGAACGAATTCCTGTGGCGGCTCTTGCGTTCGCAGGGGCGGCTCTTACCCGTGAGGCGATGGCGATCTTCATTGCATTCATAGTCCTCATTTGGTTCATCCGGCGGCGAACGGTTGTCTGGAAACTCTGGGTGCCGGGAGCACTCGCAGTCGTGGGCTGGGCTGCCTATGCCAGAATGCGGATTGATCTACCGTTCGGTACCGATCAGGTCCAGGAACTCACCTCCGTGCCTTTCTCTGGTTTGGTTGATGCCATCACATCTGGCATTGGAAGTGCCTTCGACCTCCTGATAATTGGCGTATTCGTGGCTTTGATGATCATTGTTCCGTATCGAGCGTTGAAGTCCGACGTGTACTTGACCTGGGGAGCGGTCGGCTTCGCCCTTCTGGCACCATTCTTGACACTTCAAGTCTGGCAAAAGTCATTCGACATCTCGAGAGCCCTGGCACCCTTGGTGACCGCGTTTGTGCTCGAGATGTTCGTCGCCAGTCGCCGCAAAAGCTTGGAAGGACCATCGACCGGATAGCGGGTTCATCTTGGAAGCCAATGAGTATTCTTGAGCGGAGCGCTACATGAAGGGCGCGATCAATCCAACCATTCCTGAGTTCACTCCCTCGCGGCGACGACACGCCATTGCTGGAGATTCCCTTTGAGAGCCATTCTGAGCAGGGTTTGGAGGGAGCTGATTATCGCAAGTCCCGTGATTGCAGTGGCTCTGTTCTCGCTGACTACGTCGACTCTGTCGCCTACGATCGCCACACTCTCTGCACTCGTCGCGCTTGCGCTGATATCACTCTCGATCCGAAACCCGCTTCCTAACCCGGGACCGAGGGTCCTCGTGTGGGCCGCCATGAGCACTTTGGTCGTCATGGCAGTAACGCTCAGCCCGCAAAGAGCCGAGACGCAGATGACCCTCACCGACAGGGCTTGGTGGGTGCTGCTCGTCGTCGCCATGTCTGTTGCAGGGATTGTTGGCGCCCGTACCGGAGACGTCGCCAAACGAATCTCCCTGATCCTTGGAATTGCTGGGTTTGCGGTTGCGTCGGTCGGCATCGTGGTTGAGGAATGGGACTCACCTGCCGGATTCGATGTGTACCTGGTCCATAAGGCAGCGGGTGGCGCCATTGCGGATGGGTTGAATCCATATTCGGATGCTGTCCAGGTCGTCAACGGGTCCCCAACAGCGCCCGAAGGTTCGATGATCGTGGGTTACCCTTACCCGCCGGTGATTGCCGGCACGTATGCGGTATCGTCGATCGCGACCGACCCTCGCATTGTCAGCCTGGTAGCTTGGTCGGTCCTCGTTCTGGCTCTCGCAGTTGTCGCATGGCGCCGCCTGTCTCGAGACAGCTTGCCGCTTGCCGTTTTCTTTCTGGTGGCATCGCTACCGATTTGGAGATTGATTTGGTTCGGAGCCTGGACAGAGCCTTTGATTCTGTTTCTGTTCGTCGCCGCGTTGGTGATATGGCGACGCTCGGCTCTCGTCGCAGGTGTGCTTCTGGGCCTTGGCTTGGCGTCGAAGCAGTACCTGGTCTTCTTACTACCGATACTGCTGTTGTATCGCGAGGATCAGTATTGGCGGAGACTCCTGTTCGGTGCTGGAGCTGCGGTTCTCACGTTTCTCCCGTTTCTGCTGGCCGACCCTCAGGCTATGGGGCAGGCCTTGATCGGCAATATCGCTGGCATTTCGTTCAGGCCAGACACATTGAGCCTTCCCGGCATGCTCTACGAGTTAGGGATCGTCTATGAGCTGCCGCGGGCGCTGTGGTTGGCACTGATAGCCATAACCGGCGTGATCGTCGGTCGGTACACACGATCGGCTCGAGGGCTTGCGCTGTCGTTCGCTTTCGTGCTCGGATTCGCTTTCCTGACCGGTCTCGCGTTCTTGAACTATTGGTTTCTGGTGTTCGGCCTCGTGGCCTTCGCTGTGGCGAGACCTGTACCGGGGTTCGAGGACCCGATTGGAATGGACTCAGCTGCGGCGCATGGTTGAGCTTTCCTCGAACCGACAACTCACGAGGATTGCCGGGGCGATTCCCTTCAGTGCCAAGGTTGGGTAGTGGATATAGGGCCCTCTCTTGGGTAGAAAGCGGAAGATCCCGTGCCAGCCGACGACCTGGAACCGTTCTGAGGCCCAATCGAGCCAGAAGTGCCGACTGGTTTTGTGAACGTGGGTCGGGTCGGTGTCCAACCGTGTGATTATCGGGCCCATCAGGCCGTCATAGACCGGCACGACGAAATGAAAGAAACCTTCAGGACGGATCATCATCGCTACCGCATCTCGCACTCTCATGAGATCGTCGACGTGCTCGATTACATCCCAGGCCGTGATCACATCGAAAGAAGCCGCTGGATGTGACTGCTCAGATGCAGAGGATGAGATCACGGAGGCTTCGGGCACGAGTCGCTGGGTAGCGGCGACACCGGAGGCATCCATGTCGGTTCCACTCAAAGACCAATCAGGTCTCTGCTGGCTGGCTCTTTCGAGAAATGCTCCGAGGCCGCAGCCGATGTCGAGGATGTCCAAGTTTCGGATTTTCGAATGGTGGTCGATCACCTCGATGTAGTGGTCGAGCTTTTTTGGTGGGTTTTGCTTGACGTAGTCGCGGTAGTTCTCGGAGAAATAGTCATCTTTCGACGTCGGCAGAGTCAACTCAGCCGCCTCTTGATCATCAATCGAATTGTGGCCAATGCCGTTTGTCGGACGTCCATCTTGCTGGAGCCTTCTTTATGGTCGTATCGAAGAATCAGTGGTACCTCACCAAACACAAGCCCTTGATCTCTTCTCAGCTTGAGCAGTACGTCGACCATCACCTGAAACCCATCTTGGTCAAAGAAGTCGGGATCGAGACGAGTCACATCTTGTAGGACCGACGCTCGATACGCCCTATACCCGCAGGTGTAGTCGCGCACGCCTTGAATTGGGAAGACCAACGTGAACATGATTCGAGCGGCCCAACTGAGAATTCGGCGGGAAAAGGGGACGCCACGTACCCTGCTTCCCGCCCGGAACCTCGAGGCAATCACTACATCGTGACCCTCCCTGATTGCCCTGATCATCCGGACGATCAACTCCGGTGTGTGAGAGTTGTCGGCGTCAAGTGTGATGATGACATCGTCTTCCTGCGCCATCTCGCAGGCCCATTCAAGGCCGTCTCGCAAGGTGGCGCCAAGGCCCATGTTCGTGGAGTGGCTGCGGACTTGCAGGGGCATCTTGTTGGCCCACTGCTCTGCTATCTCGGCGGTCGAATCGGTGGAACCGTCGTCGATGATCAGGATTTCGTAGCGTTGACCGGCCTCTTCCAATGAGAGGTCGATCCTTTCCAGGAGTCGAGGCAGATCCGCTTGCTCGTTGAACGCAGGCAGGACTATCCACGCCTTCCGTCGACTGGGTGGGGGCTCTGCCGCGGTCATCTCGTCAAAACTCTATTACTCGAAGACCTCATCCCAGGGTCATCGGCCACTCAGCTCGGACGCTGAATCGAAGTAAATGGTCATCTAAACGAACAGGTCCACCGATTGAATACTCGCCCGGGGTGCGCCCGTGAGCACAACGTCAAGACTCACGGTCGAATTGCCCCGACGAAAAACTGATTTGTTTTAACCGGTCTCTCCGGATCCGGGAAGTCTTCACTCGCGTTCGACACCCCATTTACGCTGGTG
>FXBF010000259.1_pt1 | contig 17505 bp, 13 predicted proteins | sample 5335321 | NCBI WGS metagenome assembly FXBF01 (sample SAMEA103928391, study PRJEB20085) | sediment metagenome | isolation source: sediment
TCCCGTCGAGCGGGCAGACCACGGACGGTCTGCCCCGGACTTGCAAGCGCAGCAGGAAAGCGGAGCGCAGCAAGGCGAAGCGCAGGGGCGGAGCGCAGCAAGGACTTTTTCAGCATGTTACTATCTTGCTGCTCACGGACTTATACGTCGGTCGCGCACGAACCCGACGAGCCGGGCGAGCACGTCGGCCTTGTCATCGCTCGACACCTCCACCTCGATGCGCCGCAGCCGCGGAACCGGTGTCGTCGCTACTTTTTCCTGCCACTGCCAGGTGCGCCCGCCGAGCTCGCTGGTGCCGCTGGTGGTCCTGGTGCGCGGCCAGTCACGACGCATACGGTGGAGCGCGATGCGATCTTGCGCGACCCACATGGCGATGGCACGGTCACGCAACGCGGCGGTGGTGTCGATGGATTGCATGATCGCGTAGGTGACGGCGCTGAGCGCGATCGCCAGTATGGCCACGGCGACCAGCACCTCTATGAGCAGGAAACCGGCGCTGTCTTTACGATGCTGCACGGGCCTCGCGTGGTTCGGTCGGTTTGATGCCTTCGGCCGTAGAGCCTGTTACCAGCCAGCGCGCTTGCCCCTTGCGCAGGGTGATTGTAAACGCGGGCAGCTGGCCGCTCGGCGGCAGCACGATGCCGGCGTTTTTCTCCTGCAGGCTGCCCTCGACCTCTACGGCGCTGATACGGATCTCGCCCGGGAGCTCGCGCGCACGCAATAGCGCGTCGCCCTCAACGGGTGCGAGCGATCCCTCCTGGTTCAGGCGTAGAAAGCGATAGCCGCGGCGCTCGAAGCTTACGGCAAACACCTGTCCTTGGAGGATGGCCTCCTGTTGGGCCGTCTGCAGCAACAGGGCGAGGCGCCTGGCCTCTTGCTGCACGTCGGCCGCGTCGTCGGGGTTGAGGTTTATCACGACTATGCCGGCCATGATCGCCAGCAACAACGTCACGACCACCAGCTCGATCAAGGTGAAGCCGCGCGATCGCGGGGCGCACAGGGCATGCTCGATGGGCGCACCCGCGCGAAGTCTGCGCGTGTCGGGGCAAGCCGCTGCGGGCGGATGAGGTCTTTTCCAGGTCATCGAAGTCATCATGCGGGCATCGCCGCGTGGTCAGCGGGGCGACGCGGTTGGCGGCGCCCGCGTTTCAATCTATGTGCTAGGCAAAACCCTATTCCCATGAGCCGATGTCGGCGTCAATGCCGTCACCGCCCGGGGCGTTGTCGGCGCCGAGGCTGAACACGTCGATCTCGCCGTTGATGCCCGGATTGAGGTATTGGTACTCCAATCCCCACGGGTCCTTGGGCAGACGCTCAACATAGCCTCCGGATTTCCAGTTGCGCGGCGCCGGACCGGTTTCGGGCTTCTGTACCAGCGCCAACAGGCCCTGCTCGGTGCTGGGGTAGACGCCGTTGTCCAGCCGATAGAGCTTGAGCGCGCTACTGATGGCGCGAACGTCGTTCTTGGCGGCGATTACGCGCGCCTCATCCGGTCGTTGCATGATCCGGGGTATCACCAGCGTGGCCAGTATCCCCAGGATCACGACCACCACCAGGATCTCGATCAAGGTGAATCCGCTCTGTGCCGGCGCATGCGGCCGTGTTGCATAAGGAAACATAAGCGCCTTATTTAATCAGTTGATTCATTTCAAATATAGGCAGCAGCATGGCGATGACAATACCGCCGACGATTGCCCCCACCACCACGATCATGACAGGTTCGAGCAGGGCCGTTAATGCCTTGACCCAGTTTTCGAGCTCGCGCGTCTGTGCCTCGGCGGCGCGTGCGAGCATGGTGTCCAGGCTGCCGCTGGCCTCGCCGCTGCCAATAAGGTGGATCACCAGCGGCGGAAACAGCTTGGCTTTGCCCAGCGCGCGCGCCAGCCCGCCTCCCTCGCGCACCTGGCGCAGGGCGTCCTCGACGGCGGCACGCATCGGCAGGTTCGTGACCACGAGCACCGCCGAGTGCATAGCCTGTAACAGCGGAATACCGCTCGCGGTCAGGATGCCGAGGGTGCTGGCGAAGCGCGCCGCATTGATTCCGCGCAACAGCCGCCCTACAAGCGGCAGGCGCAGTAGCAGGCGGTGCCAGCGCCGCCGCATGCGCGCGTTGCGTAACCCCAGGCGTGCCGCCAGCACGAGCCCGGTGAGACCGACGGCCCACCATACACCGCCGGCACGTACAAAGTCGCTCGTGGCGATCAATGCACGCGTGATCGCAGGCAACGGCTGGCCGGTGTTCTCGAATACGCGAGTGATCTGGGGCACGACGTTAACCAGCAGGAATCCGACGATGGCCACCGCCACCAGGGTCACCAACCCGGGATAGACGAATGCGAGTATCACCTTTTGCCGTAAGGCCTGGCGCTCCTCGGTGTAGTCCGCCAGGCGCGCCAGCACGTCATCGAGCCGGCCGCTCTGCTCGCCGGCATCGACCATATGGCGATAGATCCCGGGGAAGGCCTGCGGGAAGGCCTCCAGGCCGCGGGCTAATGACTGGCCTTCGAGCACGCGCCCGCGCACGCCGGCCAGCACCTTGCGTATGCGCGCCGATTCCGCCTGCTCGATCAGGGCGTTCAGGCACTCTTCGATGGTGAGCCCGGCGTGCACCAGCGTGGCGAACTGACGCGTGATCAAGGCGAGGTGGGCGCTGGAGATTCCGCGCCGATAACCGAACTGCCCGGGAGTGCGAGCGGCAGTTTCAGCACTGATTGCATCCACGCGCAACGGCGTGAGGCCTTTGTCGCGCAGGGTCGAGCGTACCTGGCGCTCGGCATCGCCTTCGATGACGCCCTTGACCGTGCGCCCGCGCAGGTCCAGTGCCTGATACTCGTAGGCCCCCATCGCTTACTCGCGCGCGACGCGCAGAACCTCTTCCAGACTGGTGACGCCGGCGCGCACCCAGCGCAACCCGTCGTCACGGATGCTGCGCATCCCCAGCGCTTGCCCGTGCGCGCGCAGTGCAGCCTCGCTGGCACCGTCGTGGATCAAGCCACGCAGCTTGTTGTCCATCCAGAGCAGCTCGAACACACCGGTGCGCCCCTGGTAGCCGCTATGGGTGCAGGCCGGGCAGCCGACCGCGGCGAAGATCTCCAAGTTGTCGGCCTCGGCCTGCTTCAGATCGAGCAACCGGCGCTCGGCCTCGTCAGGCGCATGGCCGCGGCGGCATTCGGGGCAGAGCCTGCGCACGAGGCGCTGCGCCAGCACGCCCAGCAGGCTCGAGGCCACCAGGAAGGGTTCTACCCCCATATCGACCAGGCGTGTTACGGCACCGACCGCGTCGTTGGTATGCAACGTGGCGAGCACGAGATGGCCGGTGAGGCTCGCTTGCACGGCGATTTGCGCGGTTTCGAGGTCGCGGATCTCGCCGATCATGATGATGTCCGGGTCCTGGCGCAAGATGGCACGCAGCGCCCGCGCGAAGCTCAGGTCGATCTTGCTGTTGACCTGGGTCTGGCCCACGCCGTCCAGGTCGTACTCGATCGGGTCCTCCACGGTCATAGTGTTGTTCTGTTTCGTGTCCAGTCGTGAGAGCGCGGCATAGAGCGTGGTGGTTTTGCCGGAGCCGGTCGGGCCCGTGACCAGGATGATTCCGTGCGGCTGGTGGATGAGATAATCAAGATTGGCCAGTGTCTCGTCGGCCATCCCCAACCCGGTCAGGTTCAGGCGCCCGGCCTGCTTGTCCAGCAAGCGCATAACCACGCGTTCCCCGTGCGCGGTCGGCAGCGTGGAGACGCGCACATCGACCGGGCGCCCGGCGACGCGCAACGTAATGCGCCCGTCCTGCGGGAGCCGTTTCTCGGCGATATCCAGGTGTGCCATGATCTTGATGCGAGAGACGATTACCGGGTGCAACGCCTGTTGCGGTTCCAGCACGTCTCTGAGCACGCCGTCGATGCGCAAGCGCGCCACCGAGCGCGTCTCGAACGGCTCGATGTGGATATCGGAGGCGCCGTCACGCACTGCCTGCGTCAACAGCGCGTTTATCAACCTTACGATGGGTGCATCGTCCTCGCTCTCCAGCAGATCGGCGACCTGCGGCAGGTTCTGCGCTAGCTCGGCGAGGTCCTGATCCGTGTCCAGGTCATCGACGATCTGCATGGCCTGGCTCATACCGCGCTCGTAGGCGTGGCTCAAGGCCGTATCGAATGCTTCCTGGCTCAACTCGCGCAGGTGCACCGCTTGCCCAAGCGCGCGCTGCAGTTCTGCCAGCACGACCGCGTTTACCCCCGGGCGCGCCCATACCTCGATTCCGGTATCGATCTCGCGCGCGCTGATCACGCCGTGACGTTTGGCGAAGTGATAGGGCAGGCGTTGCGTGCATTGCAGATCTAGCGCCTGGGGATCGGGTGCTGAGTGCATCGGCAAATCAATCAGAGCTAGCAGGTTGCTGTCCGCATATCCTAGTTGTCTGGGGTAAACGGGTCGGACGTATCGGCGTTTATGTTGGGCGGTCCCAGCAGCGATTCGCCGGCCTCCGGCTTCGGCGCGCGGTCCTCGTAGTCGCTCGGCGAAGCCGGGTAGCGCATCAGCGCCCCCGCAGTAAAGTCGTTGAGCACGGCCGACGCTTCCGGGTCGACCCCGCGTTTGTCATCAATCATGCGGGCATAACGATCCGCGGTGATGCCCTGTGTGTCTTGCGCCCGGCGTATGATGCTGGGGCGTATAAAAATCATCAGGTTCCTTCTTTGCCGTTGCTTTGTTCTGTTACGAAACAGCGCGCCGATGACCGGGATACTGCCCAGGCCGGTGACAGCCTGCTCGTCCTTCGTGAACTGCTCATCGATCAGGCCTCCCAGCACTACGGTGTCACCGTCGTCGACAAGCACCGTGGTCTCCAGCGTGCGCTTCTCCGTCGTGATATCGGATGCGCCCGTGATCGGCGTCTCATCGACATTGGACACCTCCTGGAAGATCTCCAGCTTCACCGTGTTGCCCTCGGAGATCTGCGGCTTGACCTTGAGCACGATGCCGACATCCTGGCGCTCGATGGTCTGGAACGGGTTGACGGTGCCGTCCGCGCCGGTCGCCTGGGCGAAGGCCCCGGTGATGAACGGTACATTCTGTGCCACGGTAATCTTGGCCTCGGCGTTGTCCAGGGTAAGAATATTGGGTGTGGATAGGATGGTGGCATAACCTTTCTGATCGAGCGCGCGCGCGAGCGCGCCGAGGCTGCGGACCACGGTGCCGTCGGGCAGTGTGGTTTCCTTGCCCAGGAAAGCCAGGGTCAAACCGGCCGCGTTGGTCAGGGTTCCCACCGGATCGATGACGGTCTGCACGATGCCGGTACCGCTCTGCGGGAAGTTTTGCAGACCGCCGATGGCGCCGCTACCGGCCCCGGTGAGGCCGGCCCACTGGATGCCGAGCTCGCGCATCTTGTCGGTGGCGATTGCCGCGATCAGGGTCTCGACGAATACCTGGGCACGGCGAATGTCGAGCTTCTCGATCACCGCGCGCAGATTGTTGTAGATCGCATCGGGCGCCTGGATGATCAACGAGTTGGTGCCCTCGTCGGCCTGAATCAGCGCGGTCGCCGAGGCGGCGCGCGCGGCCGTCGCTCTGGCCTGCGCCGGGGTCCTACCGGTCGGTGTCGTGAGGCCCGCCACGCCGCCGGCAAGCCCGCGCAGGACCTCCGCCAGCTGCGTGGCATCGGCGTTCTTGAGGTATATCACCCGCGTCTGGCCGCCGGCCCTGGCCGGCACGTCGAGCTTGCTGATCAGCGCGCGTAGCTGCGCCAAGCGTCCCGGGTTGTCGGTGCGCACCAGCAGGCTGTTCGTGCGCAGGTCCGGCACGATGCTGATGCGCTGCCCGCCAAGCCCCCCGCGCGCACCCTGCTGCCCTGCGGTGCGGCGCGCAGGGGGGCCAGCGCCCGGGGCCGATAGCCGGCCGATCAAATCCGCGATATCAAGCGCCGAGGCGAACTCCAGCGGAATAACCGTGATCTCCGAGCTGATGGGCTGATCGATGTCCTCGATGATGCTAAGCAGCCGGCGGATGTTGTTGGCATAGTCGGTGATGATCAGGGCGTTGGCGGGCGCATACGCAGACAGCTGGCTGGTCGGCGCCATCAACGGGCGCAGCAACGGTACCATCTGGGTAGCGAGCCCATTTTGCACGACCACCACATGCGTGGCCATCTGCGCGCCGCCGCGCGGCCGGTATGTGGTGCTCACGCGTGCGTTTTGTTTGCCTTCGGCGACCGGTACGACCTTGACCACGCCGGCGGGTCCGGTAACGGCGGTAAATCCCTGCGCCTTGAGCGCGGACAGAAACACCTGGTAGGCCGCCGACTTGGAGACCGGCGTGGCCGAGATAATGGTAATTTTGCCTTTTACCCGCGGGTCGAGAATGAAGTTACGCCCGGTCATCTGCGACACGGTCTTGACCACCGCCTGGATATCGGCGCGCTGGAAGTTGAACAGCACCTGTCCTTTGCGCAGGCGACCATTCCTGCCGGGCCGGCCCGTGGGTGGCTGCACTGCCGCTGGCGTTTCGGGACCGATCTGGGCTTGCTGCGCCGCTGGCTCGGTTATGTGTAAGCCGGAAGCACCGAGCACGAACGCCACTGCCAGAAATAGGGTGCGTTTGTGCATATTACTGGATCGTGTACTGCAGCTGTTCGATGCGCCCGGCACGTATCACCTCCAGCTCGACCGTATCGAGTTGATCGACGCCGCCGAGCTGCTGGTAAAGCTCCAGCGCCTCATTGGCCGAGTTGATCGGGCGCCCGTTTACCTTTCGAATCACGTCACCGACGCGCATACCGAGCTTGGCGTAGATGCTCCCGGGCTGAATCTGGCGCACGAGAAAGCCGCCGCCGGCGTTCGGTACGATCAGGGCCTGGCGGAATATGTTGGGGTTGCGCAGCTCGTTTTTTACAAACTCGCGGTCGACGGTGAAAGACTTGTCGCCTTGTGGGCGAATACCGGCCTGCGCGCTCGCGGGTGGGGCACTCGCGGCCGAGGTGTCGGCGAGCGCCGCCGCCGGGGCCTCTAGCAGCAGCGCCTCGGTGCGGCCGCGACGCTGGATAATAACTCGCTCGGGGTAGACCGCGCGCAGCACCACGCCGCGGGATATCTCGTCTCCGACGGCAAACGGGGTCTCGGGTTCAGTGTCGACCCGAATCAGCGCGCGGCTGTCAGCGCCGGCTGCGACGATCCCGACCAGTACCAGGTCGAGATCACTGGTGGGGATCTGCGCCACCGGCGTGGCGGCGGCGGAATCCGCTGCGGGCGCACCGAACAGCCGGGCGGCGAGCAATCCCTGCAGATCGAAACCGCCCGGGCCCTGCCGGCTAAGGGTCGTCCCCGAGGCAATGGCACGCGGCGGCGGCGGTTGCAGGATCTGCCAGGTCCACTGTGCCATGCTCGCGGTCAACAGCAGTACGGCCGCGGCGTTGAGCACAGTGGGCCACCAGCGGAGGCCCGCGATGCGCTTGAGGCCCTCGGCCCAGGGTCCGAAGGCGGGCTTCCCGGCGTGCGCGAGTGAGTAGGTCATAATGATCCCTAACTTCAAATTATATATGGGCGTATGGGAAATACCTAATGCAGAATAGAAAAAAGCGTCGGTAAGCTGCTGATTCAATGAGACTCGCGGCGGTCAAATGGGGGGGTCGGGCGAGACCTTGGCGGCCCGCCTCGCACCAGCGGCGCGGGCGCGAACCGGGGCCGTGCTCACGCTGCCCCTTTTCGAGCAGCAGCTTTTGATGTGAAATAGCGCCCGTGAGCGCAGCCTACGTCCATCTCCATGTCCATTCCGAATTCTCTCTCGCTGACGGTATCGTAAGAATCAAGGATCTGGTTGGCAGCGCCGCCGCCGCGGGCATGCCGGCAGTGGCGATGACGGATCTCGCTAACGTCTTTGGGCTCGTGAAGTTCTACCGTGCGGCCGCGGCGGCAGGAGTGAAGCCGATCGTCGGCGCCGACATCTGGGTGGAGAATCCCTCGGACCCGCACAAGCCCTACCGGCTCATCATGCTGTGCCAGGATGGCACCGGTTACCGAAATCTCTCTCGTCTGCTAACGCTTGCCTACACCCAGGGTCAGCACGGCGGCAAGCCGTGTGTGTGCCGTGTCTGGCTGGAGACGCACAGCGAGGGGCTCATCGTGCTGTCGGCGGCCGAGCAAGGCGAGATCGGGCAGACGCTGCTTGCGGGCAATCGCGCGTCGGCGCAGCGACTGGCGAGCGAGTACGCATCGCTGTTCCCCGGGCGTTTCTATCTGACGGTACAGCGCGTCGGTCAACCCTACCAGGAAGACGCGGTGCATGCGACGGTGGCATTGGCGCAGCGTGTCGGGCTGCCGGTGGTGGCGACTAACTATGTTTGTTTTCTGCGGCCATCGGACTTCGAGGCGCACGAGGCGCGCGTGTGTATTCAGGAAGGGCGGGTGCTGACCGACAGCCGCCGCCCGCATCGGTACACGGAGCTTCAACATTTTCGTTCTGCTGAAGAGATGGTGGAGCTTTTTCAGGATATTCCCGAGGCGTTGCAGAACACGATAGAGATCGCGAAGCGCTGCAATCTGCAGCTGGAGCTCGATCGTTACTTTTTGCCGGACTATCCGGCGCCAGATGGAATGACCATTGAGCAGCTACTCGAGCAACAGGCGCGCGCCGGCCTGGATGCCAGGCTGTCTCGGCACGGCGAGGTGAGTGGCGAGCGTCGCGAGCTTTACGAGAAACGTCTGCAGCACGAGATCGAGGTCATCAAGAAGATGGGCTTCCCGGGCTACTTCCTGATCGTCGCTGACTTTATCCAGTGGGCCAAGGCCAACGGCGTGCCCGTGGGGCCGGGCCGGGGCTCGGGTTCCGGCTCGCTGGTTGCTTACTGCTTGGCGATCACTGATCTCGATCCGATCGAGCATGATTTGCTGTTCGAGCGGTTTCTGAATCCGGAACGTGTTTCGTTACCGGACTTCGATGTCGACTTTTGCATCGAGGGTCGCGATCGAGTCATCGAGTATGTAACCCAGCGCTACGGGCAGGATAAGGTTTCACAGATCATCACGCTCGGAACCATGGCCGCACGCGCCGTGGTGCGCGACGTCGGCAGGGTGATGGATCATCCCTATGGTTATGTCGACACGATAGCCAAGCTCATCCCCTTCGAGGTCGGCGTGACACTGGACGAGGCGCTCGAGCAGGAACCTGTTTTGCGCGAGCGCTACGAGCAGGAAGAAGACGTGCGCGCGTTGATCGATACGGCCCGTGCACTGGAGGGGCTGCCGCGAAACGCCAGCAAGCATGCCGGCGGCGTGGTCATCGCGCCTTCGGCGCTCACTGATTACATGCCGCTTTACTGCGAGCAACACGGCAAGCAGCTGGTCACCCAGTTTGATAAAGACGATCTCGAGACCTTGGGCCTGGTCAAGTTCGACTTTCTTGGACTGCGCAACCTGACAACGATCGACAAGGCCGTCAAAACAATCAATGCGCAGAGGGCACAGGATAATGAAACGCCGCTGGCGATCGAGCAGATTCTACTGGACGACCCGCCGACGTTTCAACTATTAAAGTCTTGTAAAACCACGGCGTTGTTTCAGCTCGAATCGCGTGGCATGAAAGAGCTTATTCAGCGCCTGCGACCGGATTGCTTTGAAGACATCATCGCGCTGGTGGCGTTGTTCCGCCCCGGTCCGCTGCAATCCGGTATGGTGGACGACTTCATCGCCCGCAAGCATGGTCGCGCCCGAACTGAGTACCCGCATCCCAGTCTCGAGCGCATTCTCAAGCCCACCTACGGCGTGATCCTGTACCAGGAACAGGTGATGCAGATTGCGCAGGTGCTCTCGGGCTACTCGCTCGGCAAGGCTGACTTGCTGCGCCGGGCAATGGGGAAGAAAAAGCCCGAGGAGATGGCCAGCCAGCGTGAAGGTTTTATCAGCGGCGCGGTCGTCCGTAACGTCAACGGCAAGCTCGCATCACACATCTTCGATCTGATCGAGAAGTTTGCCGGTTACGGGTTCAACCGGTCGCACTCGGCGGCGTATGCGTTGATCGCCTATCAGACCGCCTGGCTCAAGGCGCATTACCCCGCGGCGTTTATGGCCGCGGTGCTCTCCGGTGACATGGACAACACCGACAAGGTTGTGACCATGATCTCGGAATGCCGCGACATGTCGTTGACCGTCGAGCCCCCGGACATCGATCGCTGTCACTACGAGTTCGTCCCGCTCGACGATAAGACGATTCTATACGGGCTCGGTGCCATCAAAGGGCTCGGGCAGTCGGCGATTGAGGCGATCCTGGATGCACGACACGATGGCACATCGTTTAAGGATTTGTTCGATCTGTGCAAGCGTGTTGACCTGCGTCGGGTAAACAAGCGCGTGCTGGAGGCCTTGATTCGGGCGGGCGCGCTTGACCGCTTGGGCCCGCATCGGGCGGCCTTGATGGCAACCCTGGGTCGCGCGCTGCAGCTTGCCGGTCAGCACAACAAGAACAAAGAGTCCGGCCAGGATGATCTGTTTGCGATCGCGCCGCAGGACGATGGCCCCAGCCAGTTTGTGAACACCGCGGATTGGAGCGAGGAGCAGCGCCTTCAAGGCGAGAAAGAGACGCTGGGGTTCTACCTGACCGGCCATCCCATAGCGCGATTTGTGCCCGAGTTGGCCAGGATGACGGACTCATCGATCGCCGAGCTCAAGCCCACGCAGGACCGTACGGTGGTCGTCGCGGGCCTGGTTGTGGGTATGCGCACGATGCGCACGCGTCGCGGTGACCGCATGATGTTCGTCACGCTTGACGATCGCACCGGTCGGCTGGAGCTGGCCGTGTTCTCCGAGCTCTATGGGCGCTACCGGGAGTTGCTGGTGAAAGACACTCTGCTGGTCGTCGAGGGTTTCGTTAGCGTGGACGAGTACACCGGCGGTTTCAAGATGAGCGCTGAAAAGATCTATAATCTTGAGCAGGCGCGGGCGGCAATGGCGGCGCGGCTGGTCATCAATGTCGATGCGGAAAAAACTGGCAATGGTTTCGTTGAGGCGCTCAAGACCATACTCGAGCCTGTGACTCACGGGCCTTGCCCGGTCTATGTGAAGTATCATGGCCATGTCGCGGAGGCCGAGCTTGAGCTCGGCGAGGAATGGAAGATCAGCCCGACGGGTAGTGTACTCGAGCGACTCACGGAACTGATAGGCGCAGACAACGTGCAGGTGGTCTACCCTTGATGGGATGGAAGCCGACGTCGGCCGCGATGGCGGCGCGGCGACTAAGAGCCTGAGGTCGGCTTGACGATGATGAACAATTACCTCGATGAACAATTACCTCGATTTTGAGCAATCTATCGCTGAGCTCGAAGCGAAGATCGAAGCCTTGCGTTATGCGAGCAAGGACAGCGATATCAATATTAATGACGAAATCAAACGCCTGAAGGCGAAGAGCAGGAAGCTCACGCAATCGATTTTCGCGTCACTGACACCATGGCAGATTTCGCAGCTGGCCCGCCACCCCCAGCGTCCTTACACGCTGGATTACATTGAAAGAATCTTCTCCGAGTTCCAGGAGCTGCATGGCGACCGCTTGTTCGCCGATGACCCGGCCATCGTAGGGGGCCTTGCCCGACTCGATGGCCGCTCCGTGGTCGTGATCGGTCACCAGAAAGGCCGCGATACTCGGGAAAAAGTCGAGCGCAATTTCGGTATGTCGCGGCCCGAGGGCTACCGCAAGGCGCTGCGGTTGATGAAAATGGCAGAGCGATTCAGCCTGCCGGTCGTTACCTTGATCGACACACCCGGGGCGTATCCCGGGGTCGGTGCCGAGGAGCGCGGACAGAGCGAAGCAATCGCCCGGAATCTCTATGTGATGGCGGCGCTGAAGACGCCGATCGTCAGCGTCGTAATCGGCGAGGGCGGCTCGGGCGGGGCGCTGGCAATAGGGGCTTGCGACCGGCTGTTAATGTTGCAATATGCAACCTACTCGGTGATCTCGCCGGAAGGCTGCGCGTCGATCCTGTGGAAGAGCGCGGACAAGGCCGACGTGGCCGCCGAGGCCATGGGGATTACCGCTGACCGGCTCAAGCGCTTGGATCTGATCGATGAAGTTATCCCGGAACCTCTGGGGGGCGCACATCGCGACGTCAGTGCCATGGCCGAGACGCTAGCCAGCGCCTTGATCAGTGCTGTTAATGACCTTCGTGATGCATCGCCGGAGACCCTCGTTAGCAAGCGCAGCGCGCGCTTCATGCAATTCGGGGAATTTGAAGAAAGCTGAAGCCGCATTCTCCGCAGCGGCGCTCAGGAAAATCCTGAGCGCATATCTTAGCGAAAGCGCCTCGCTGAAGGTCGCCTACAGTGGTGGTATCGATTCCCACGCGCTGTTGTATGCGCTTTATGAGCTGCGCGACCTGACGCCGTGGCTGGTCAGTGTCGTGCACGTCGACCACGGTATCCATAGCGAATCGCGCGCCTGGGCGGAGCACTGCGTACGCGTTTGCGCCGCGCTCGGATTTCCCTGCGAGGTTGAGCATGTCACTGTGGGGGAGGCGCGCGCAGGGGGCCTCGAGGCCACGGCGCGGCGCCTGCGCTATGAGTGCCTCGCCCGCCATGTGGGTGCAACCGACGTGTTGTTGACGGCACATCACCTGGATGACCAGGCCGAGACCGTGCTCCTGCAGCTGTTGCGCGGCGGTGGCGTGCATGGACTGTCAGCGATGCCAATGGTGACCGGCTTCAGCGCCGGCGAGCTCATGCGGCCGTTGTTGGGCTATACACGCGCGGCGCTCAACGCTTATGCCAGCGCACACGGCTTGCGTTGGGTCGAGGACACCGCTAACCGCGATCTGCGGCATGCACGCAACTTCATGCGCCACCGCATGTTACCGTTGCTGGAGCGACGCTGGCCCAGCGTCAGGTCGGTGCTGGCGCGGACCGCCCAGCACGCAGGCGAGGCCGCGTCCCTGCTGGACACACTCGCGCGCATTGATCTTCAATCGACGCGGCCGGATCAGGGGGCAAGCCTTGCGGTGGGTGCGCTGCTGCGCCTGCCTGCGGAACGCCGCCGAAACGTCTTGCGATACTGGATGCGGCAACAGGGACACCGCCCCCCGTCAACGCTGCTACTGGCCAAGGTCATGCAGATCATCGAGGTGCCAACCCGATCGCAGTCCGCGGTGGTGCGCTGGGCGGGTACGGAGATTTGCCGATATCGCGACACGCTCTCCGTCGTGCGGCCTTTCATCGTGCCGGAGCCCGGGCTGCGACTGGCGTGGAACCCGGCGGTAGCGCTGGAGCTGCCCGGGACCGGACAGGTCTTGCGGGCGGTCGGGTGCGACGGAGAAGGGCTGTCGCGCGAGCGCATCGCGGGTGCCCCGCTGACGGTGCGCTGGCGGACCGGGGGCGAGCGCTGCCGCCTGCCCGGGCGCCGGCATCACCACAAGCTCAAGAAGCTACTGCAGGCGGCGGGTGTGCCCCCGTGGGAACGCCGCCGTTTGCCCTTGATCTTCGTGGGCGAGGAGCTAGCGGCGGTGGCGGACCGCTGGGTGTGTGCGCCGTTCGCCGCGGGTGATGGTGAGCCTGGCCTGCGAATCGTGTTGGAACCCACCAATAACGGGGGCTAGGAGGCCGTGGTTGTGTAATTCGTGGGCATCTGGTATTTTGTTTTCCCGTTCGAGTTACAGCGCTGACGCCGTCGGTGCTTTGGTGGACGGGAGCCCATGACCAAATTCGTCTTTGTGACCGGCGGGGTGGTGTCTTCCCTGGGTAAGGGGATCGCCTCCGCTTCGTTGGGTGCGCTGCTTGAAGCGCGCGGCCTGAAAATCACCCTCCTCAAGTTCGATCCGTATATCAACGTCGATCCTGGAACGATGAGTCCGTTTCAGCACGGCGAGGTGTATGTGACCAACGACGGGGCCGAAACCGATTTAGACCTCGGGCACTACGAACGCTTTGTGCGCTCGACAACATGCCGTAACAATAACTTCACCACCGGGCGCATTTACGAAAACGTGATACGCAAGGAGCGCCGCGGTGATTACCTGGGCGCGACGGTACAGGTGATCCCTCATATCACCGACGAGATCAAGCGTTGCGTCGTGCAGGGGTCGCGCGGCGCGGACGTGGCCATCGTCGAGATCGGCGGCACGGTCGGCGATATCGAGTCGCAGCCGTTCCTGGAGGGCATAAGGCAAATGGGTATCGAGCTGGCGCCCGACGACGTCGCCTATATCCATCTTACGTTGGTGCCCTATATGCCCGCCACCGGTGAGATAAAAACCAAGCCGACCCAACACTCCGTGAAAGAGCTGCGTTCCATCGGTATTCAGCCAGACGTGCTGCTGTGCCGGGCGGAGCGGTGTCTGCCGGAGGAGGAACGACGTAAGATCGCCCTGTTTACCAATGTACCCCGCGGCGCGGTCATCTCGGCGGTCGACGTCGATAACATCTACAAGATCCCGGCGATGCTGCACGAGCAAAGGTTGGACGATATCGTCGCGCAAAAGCTGAACCTCGACGTGCCCGACGCGGACCTCTCCGAATGGGACCGGGTGGTCTACGATCTGGAACAATCCAAGGAAGAAATTACGATTGCCATGGTAGGCAAGTACGTCAACCTGACGGATTCGTACAAATCCTTATCGGAAGCGCTCGTGCATGCCGGCATCCATACGCGTACGCGTGTCAATATCCGCTATGTCGACTCAGAGCGTATCGAAAGTGTGGGCACAGGCGAGTTCGAGGGCGTGGACGCGATCTTGGTGCCCGGTGGTTTCGGCGAACGGGGCATCGAGGGCAAGATCGAGGCGGTTCGCTATGCGCGGACGCACGGCATCCCGTACCTCGGCATCTGCCTGGGTATGCAGGTCGCGGTAATCGAGTTTGCGCGCAACGTCGCTGGTCTCGAGCGCGCACAAAGCAGCGAGTTTGATGCGGATACCCCCAACCCGGTGATCGCGCTGGTCACCGAATGGGTCGACGCCGCCGGCAACAGGGAGCTTCGCAGCGAGGAAAGCGATCTCGGTGGCACCATGCGCCTAGGGGGGCAGGAATGCCGCCTGCTGCCGGGCTCGCGCGTGCATGAGCTGTATGACAAAGACGTGATCGTGGAGCGCCATCGCCATCGTTACGAGTTCAACAACGGTTTTCGCCGTAGCCTGGAGGATGCCGGGTTAGTGATCTCGGGGACGTCGCACGACGGGCTCCTGGTTGAAATCATCGAGATGCCGCAACACCCGTGGTTTATCGGCGTTCAGTTTCACCCGGAGTTCACGTCCACGCCGCGCGACGGGCATCCCTTGTTCAGCGGCTATATTCGAGCGGCGCGCACCCACCGGGCGTCGACGGGTCAGCAGCAGGTTGCGGCACGGTGATACCGTGTGCCCAGGCGGTCGGGTGCGGCCAGCCGTGGCCGTTCGCGAGCGCACCCGACAATCTCAAGCTAGAAGGATGCCGCAACAGAGTTGGTCGTGCCCGCCTGCGCCGGTGCTGAGCGGTATCGGCGAGCGCAGCGCGGTTGCCCGGGAGGCTTGACATTTGAGCGCTGTCGATTAGCGTCTTAGTCAAAGCGTGCGAAGAAACAATGAGAACGAAGCAACCATGCCCAAGATAGTCGGTGTCCATGCACGCGAGATCCTCGACTCACGCGGTAACCCGACAGTCGAGGTGGACGTCAAGCTCAAGTCAGGTGCCTTCGGGCGTGCCGCGGTGCCGTCAGGGGCGTCGACTGGCGAGCGCGAGGCCATCGAACTACGCGACGGTGATCCTCGACGTTACGGCGGGAAGGGCGTGCTTGACGCCGTCGGACACGTTAACGACGAGATCGGCCAGGCGTTGTTGGGGCTGGACGCGCGCGAACAGGATACGATCGATCAGACCATGATTGACCTCGATGGCACCGACAACAAGCGAAGACTTGGTGCCAACGCGATCGTGGGCGTGTCGCTTGCCGTTGCCCGTGCTGCGGCTGTGCACGTGGGCCAATCGCTATATCGCTATATCGCGAAAGACGATGGGCTCTGCATGCCGGTGCCGATGATGAACGTCGTGAATGGCGGGGCCCATGCGGACAACAACATAGACATGCAGGAGTTCATGATCTTGCCGGTGGGGGCGGCGAGCTTTGCCGAAGCCTTGCGCTATGGTGCCGAGGTTTTCCACGCGCTCAAAGCGGTGTTGCGCAGTAAGGGTCTCAACACATCGGTCGGGGACGAAGGCGGGTTTGCGCCGAATCTCGCCTCCAACGAGGCGGCCGTTCTGGCAATCCTGGAGGCCATCGAGAAGGCCGGCTACCGTGCGGGCGAAGATATTTGCCTGGGCCTCGACTGTGCGAGCTCGGAGTTTTTCAAGGACGGGCGCTACGAGCTTACGTCGGAAGGCCTTAGTCTGACGGCGACGGATATGACCGAGCTTCTATCCAAGTGGGTGGGGCAGTACCCGATCATCACGATCGAGGATGCGATGGACGAGAACGACTGGCCTGGCTGGGGCGTTCTCACACAGGCGTTAGGGCGGCAGGTCCAGTTGGTCGGTGATGACATATTCGTGACCAACACGCACATTTTCGAAAGGGGGATCACGGATGGGATTGCGAACTCCATTCTGATCAAGGTCAATCAGATAGGCACGTTAACGGAGACGCTCGCTGCCATTGGTATGGCCAAAGAGGCGGGTTACACGGCCGTCATCTCACACCGGTCAGGTGAGACCGAAGATACCGTGATTGCAGATATAGCGGTGGCTACCGGCGTCGGCCAGATCAAGACCGGGTCGCTTTCACGCTCCGACCGGGTGGCGAAGTACAACCGACTGCTGCGGATTGAAGAGGAGCTCGGCACGGCGGCGACCTACCCGGGCCGCGATGCATTGGCGCCCTTGCGCTAGCAGGATGCTGAAAAGAGTTTTTCAGCGGCCTGCTAGACTCGCATCTGACATGGGCACGCGCACTGGATCGAATATGAACGTTGTTCGCTATATTCTCGTAGGCTTGTTACTGGCACTGCAATATCCGTTGTGGTTCGGCAGCGGGAGCGTGTCCGCGGTCTGGCGGTTGCGCCAGCAGGTCGAGGCACAGAAGACCGAAAATGCACGCCTGGTGGAGCGAAATCAAGTGCTCATTGCCGAGGTTATTGATCTCAAGAACGGGCTCGACGCGATCGAGGAGCGCGCGCGCGCCGAGCTCGGCATGGTGAAGGAGGCCGAAACATTTTTCCACGTAGTGGAAACACCGCCACGCGATCGTCGCTAGCGCGGATATTGCATGAACTCACACCAGAGAGCACGAAGCACACGACTCCAGGGACGGAGGACGACTACAGGGATGTAGGAGCTAGAGCAACGCAGGGAGGCAGTTGCCGAGGTAGACCGCGTCGGGAACAAGCGATCGACGACTCCAGGGACGGAGGACGACTACAGGGATGTAGGAGCTAGAGCAACGCAGGGAGCAGTTGCCGAGGTAGATCGCGTCGGGAACAAGCGATCGAGAGATCGCAGAGGGGGCTAATCTAAAATATCAACACTGCCCGGGGTAAGCGGCCCGCGGGGCAAAGTGTGACACCGTAACCCCTTTGAGATC
>FXBF010000260.1_pt1 | contig 17503 bp, 17 predicted proteins | sample 5335321 | NCBI WGS metagenome assembly FXBF01 (sample SAMEA103928391, study PRJEB20085) | sediment metagenome | isolation source: sediment
CACTGGGGTGTAGCCAAGTGGTAAGGCACCGGATTTTGATTCCGGCATTCCCAGGTTCGAATCCTGGCACCCCAGCCACTCTGCTATAGGCACTCGATCGCACCGAGGGAGGCCGCAAGTGTCTGTTGACAATATGACCGTTTTCACGGGGAACGCCAACCCGGTGCTCGCCGAGACCGTCGTGCGCCGGCTCGGTATCCCGTTGGGCAAGGCGGTCGTCTCGCGATTCAGTGACGGCGAGGTGATGGTGGAAATCATGGACCATGTGCGCGGAACGGATGTTTTCGTTATGCAGTCCACCTGCGCACCCAGCAACGACAACTTGATGGAGTTGCTGATCATGATCGATGCTTTGCGCCGCTCGTCTGCGCAACGTATTACGGCCGTCATCCCTTACTACGGTTATGCGCGCCAGGATCGGCGACCGCGCACGGCACGCGTGGCGATTTCGGCCAAGCTGGTGGCGACGATGATTACCGCCGCGGGGGCGGATCGGGCCCTGACCATGGACCTGCACGCCGACCAGATCCAGGGATTTTTCGACATCCCGACCGACAACATCTATGCCTCGCCGGTGTTGCTGGGAGACATCTGGAAGCATGAGTACGAGAGTTTGCTGGTAGTATCGCCCGACGTCGGGGGTGTGGTGCGTGCCCGCGCCATGGCCAAGCAGCTGGAGACCGACCTGGCCATCATCGATAAGCGGCGCCCGCGCCCCAACGAGGCCAAGATTATGCACATCATAGGCGATGTCAAGGATCGTAGTTGCGTGCTGATGGACGATATGGTGGACACCGGGATCACGTTGTGCGAGGCGGCCACGGCACTGAAGCAGCAGGGGGCGCGGCGAGTAGTATCCTACTGTACACATCCGGTTTTATCGGGTAACGCCGTGAACATCATCGAAAAATCGGAGCTTGATGAAATTGTGGTCACGGATACGATACCCTTGAGCAAAGACGCCAAGAAATGTGGCCGAATCCGGCAGTTGAGCATCGCCGAGCTGCTGGCCGAGTCCATACGACGTATCGCGGCGGAGGATTCGGTGAGCTCATTGTTTATGGAATAAAAGCAGTGGCGAGTAGCAAGTTGCAAGTAGCGAGAATTTGCAGTACCGGACTACTTGATGCTCGCTACTCGCTGCTAGTGACTGACCTTTGGAGATAGATTTATGAGTATGAAGTTTGAGTTGACAGCCGAGCGGCGCGATGCTAAGGGCACTGGCGCGAGCCGGCGCCTGCGTCGTAGTGGCCGGGTGCCCGCTGTTTTATATGGTGGTGATAAAGGTCTGGTTATGCTCATGCTTAACCATGATTCGATCTATCATCAGCTCGAGAACGAGGCGTTTCACACGTCGATCCTGACCGTCAAGGTTGATGGCGACACGGATCGCGCGGTATTGCGCAACGTGCAGATGCACCCGTTCAAGCCCCGGGTCATGCACGTAGACCTGCAGCGCATTAGCGAGACGCAGAAACTGCACATGCTGGTGCCGATACACCTCAGTGGTGAGGATGTAGCGCCTGGCGTGAAGCTGCAGGGCGGGGTGGTCTCGCGGCTGATGACCGAGGTCGACCTATCGTGCTTGCCGCACCAGCTACCGGAGTTTCTCACGGTGGATGTTTCGCAGCTGAACATCGGTGAGTCGCTGCATCTGTCCGACATACCGCTGCCCGAAGGCGTTTCGATCACCAGCCTGGCGCACGGTGGAGAGGACTTGGCGTTCGTGGCGATCGCAGCGGTCCGGGTGGTCGAAGAAGAGGTCGAAGAAGAGGCGCTGGAAGAGGTGGTCGAGGGCGAGGAAGCGGCCGCCGAGGAGGCTGCTGTGCCGACTAGCGAAGAGCCCAAGCAAGAGTAACACCCAGCGCCGCCGCTGCCTGGTGGCGCACGGAAGCCAAATCGATGACTCAGGGAATCACCCTGATTGTCGGCCTGGGTAATCCGGGGGCCGAGTATGCGCACACCCGGCACAATGCCGGGTTTCGCTTCCTCGACACCTTACTGGCCAATGCCCGGGCTGGATTGCGCGGCGAGAGCCGGTTTTCCGCGCGCGTCGGCCGAGTCGTGGTTGCGCGCAGGGAGCTGTGGCTGCTCGTGCCGGCCACGTTCATGAATCACAGCGGCGAGGCGGTGGCCAAGTTCGCCCGCTATTACAAGGTCCCGGCGCAGGAAATCCTCGTGGTGCACGACGAACTGGACCTGTCGCCCGGCACGGTGCGGCTCAAGCTCGGCGGTGGCGACGGTGGCCACAATGGTGTGCACGACATCGCGCTGAGGCTTGGCACCAACGATTTCGTTCGCCTGCGTATCGGTATCGGCCACCCGCTGGCGGGCCAGGACGCGACGTCTTATGTCTTGAGAAAGCCGCCGGCGGCGGAGCAGGAGCTGATCGATGCCGCGATCCACAACGCCCATGCCCATCTGGGCGACATCGTCAACGGCCACTATCAGCGGGCAATGAATCTGTTACATGCCCACAAATCCTAAACTCGACGTCTCGCTGCGAGTCGCCGTCCTGCCGCGCCTCTCGCAACTCGGGCCCGGGGTCCCAGGCCGGCCGGCGCACGGCTGGCGCGCGAGCTCGCATGGGCTTTAAGTGCGGTATTGTCGGTCTGCCGAATGTCGGCAAGTCGACGCTGTTCAATGCGCTGACGCTGGCCAAGGTCGCGGCCGAGAATTATCCGTTTTGCACGGTGGAGCCCAATGTCGGTATGGTGGTCGTGCCCGACGAGCGTCTTGCGCGCGTAGCCGAAATCGCCAGGCCCGAGCGGGTGGTGCCGACCACGATCGAGTTCGTGGACATTGCCGGTCTGGTCGCCGGTGCGGCGAAGGGAGAGGGTTTGGGCAACCAGTTTCTCGCTCATATCCGCGAAATGGATGCCATCGCCCATGTCGTGCGCTGTTTCGAGGACGAGAACGTGGCACATGTGCCGGGACCGGTGGACCCGCGGGCGGACATCGAAGCGGTCAACATCGAGCTGATGCTCGCTGATTTGCAGACCGTCGAGCGCGCGATGGCGCGCGCGGAAAAGGCGAGCAAGGCAGGCGACAAGGACAGCATGCGGTTGCGCGAGCTGTTGGCCCGCGTTCAGCAGCACCTGAATGATGCGCGGCCGGCGCGTACCTGGGAGTGCGATTCAGCATCAGCGGAGCTGCTGGACTCGCTGCACTTACTGACGCGCAAGCCTGTTATGTACGCCGCCAACGCGAGCGATAGCGGCTTTGAGGACAACCCCCACGTGCAAGCAGTCAGAAAGGTGGCGAGTGCCGAGGGGGCCGAGGTCGTGGCGCTGTGCGCGGCGCTCGAGGCAGAGCTGGCCGGCATGAGCCTTGATGAGAAGAAGATTTTTCTGGCGGATATGGGACTGGAGGAGCCGGGGCTCAATCGTGTGGTCTGTGCCGGCTACCGGTTACTGGCGCTGCGCACTTTTTTCAGCGCACAACCCAACGAAGTGCGTGCGTGGACCATTCCGGCAGGAACCCGCGCGGTCGAGGCAGCGGGGGTGATTCATAGCGATTTCCAACGCGGGTTCATCCGCGCCGAGGTCATCGGCTACGACGATTATGTGAAATTCAACGGCGAGCACGGCGCCCGCGAGGGCGGCCGGTTAAAGCTGGAAGGCAAGGACTACGTGGTGCAAGACGGAGACGTGATCCATTTCCGGTTTAATGTATAAAACCAGTGGCGACTAGCGAGTCTCGAGCGGCAAGGGGGAAATAGGTATTGTTTTTCCTTGCTACTTGCAACTTCGCACTTGTTGCTGAACACTTGACTTTACTTGGTGCGAAAATCCAAAATCCGCCCTTCTCCTGGGTGGAGCTCTGGGCGGCTCCGCAAACTGGCTACGTAGCTCAGGCGGTTAGAGCACGGCACTCATAATGCCGGTGTCGGTGGTTCGAGTCCACCCGTAGCCACCAGTACTTAGCGCACCTCGACCAACCGCGGTTCGGGAGTTTTTCGGGACTCACACACCCGTTCCGCGGCCTCGAGGATCTCGGCGATCTCTGGCGCAGAGTAATGCGTCGTCAGATCGCCGTTTTTGTGCCCGAGGAGCACCTTGCGCGTCTCGAGCGGCACCCCGGCAGCGCGCAGCCTACGCCCGAACGTGTGCTTGAGGTCGTGCACCCTCACGTGGGCAAACCCCCACGGGCAGGGCATGCCGAGCTTCGCCTCGTAACGCTTGGCCGCCTCCGTGCGAGCCCGGCGCCAAGCGCTGTTCATCATCCGGGTCACAGGCTCTCCCCGGAAGGTGAATACGAACGCCTTGTGTTTCCCGCGCTCGCCCTCGACCACAGAGCGCGCTACGCAGTTCAGCACGATGACTCGGTCCTCACCGTTCTTGACGAGACTACCGGGGACTACGAAGACCGATAACCCAAGCTCAGGCACCCATACCTCCCATTCCCACTGCAGCCCGCAGACTTCCTGCTCGCGCGTGCCAGTGTTCACCTTGAAAAGCCCCATGCGCTGCAGGTGGGCCGGCAGAGCCTCGAACAGCAGCCGCTGCTCCTCCCACGACAGCGGGTAGGGCCTGCGCACCTCCCCGAGTGGCAGGAAAGTGATGAGCGGCGCGGTTTCGAGCCAAGTGAGCCCGCAATCGTCCCGCCACGCTCGAGCGGCCAAGTTCAAGATGCGCCGCACTACGGCAAGTCCGCGGTTTACAGTAGCCGGTTTCTGGCCCGCGGCCCGCATTGCCCGAACAGCTGGCGCTAACGTGCCGTCGTGCACTCGATCGAGCACGACATCTCCTATGTAGGGCTCGAACTGCTTGAGTGCTCGCGCGTCGCGGTCGAGGCTGCGCTTGTGCGTCTGCTCCCGCAGGTACTTTTCGGCTGCCTGCCGAAACGTCCGCCTCGGCCGAGTGCCGTAGACCGTCGCCTGTCGGATCTCCTCGAGCCGCCTGACGAGATACTGCTCCGCGGCCGCGCGGTCGCGCTCGTTACTGCTTTCGCAAAGCCGTCCATAGCCCCTGATCCGTTTGTCGATATGCCAGATCCCGCCGACCTCGACGAGTCCAGGCATTCTGCTTTTTCGCCCCATGATTGACCTCCTTCTGGGGGGCGGCCGTTGCGCTGCTTATGATGGTCCGCCCATGCGTCCAGATCAAGACGGTCGAAGGCAACGCCTCGGTCGCCTATTGGAATTTCGGTGACATACGGTCGCACCTCTGCGTTGAATCGGTTTCGGTCCATGCCTAGATAGTTCGGTGCATCACGCAAGCGAATCAGACGAGGCAGGATCATCCGCCTATATGTATCTTCGTTGCCCAATGTCTGTTTCCCTGCTGCCAACTGTTTGATCGGCGGTCTCGCCGCCTTCCGCGATCAGCGAGGCTGCGTTCTCCCGCTTGGTCGGCAACAATGCAGCTCGATTTGCTTGCGAGGCGCCGTGTTAGCGTTGATCTCCCTCATATCCCTCATCGTCCTCCCCGGCCCAGAGGTCCTCGAGGCTACCTTTGCTCAAAGGACCTCCACACTGATCGCATTTCAAGCTCTCCTCGGCGACGAGGTTGGATTCGATACAGCACTCCAGGCAGGAATAGGTCCCGGTGTGGGTCTTACGTTGCTTCATCGTCGTTTCTCCAGGCATTGGGTAGAAGCGAGGGCGACCGTCGTCCTCACCGGCAGGGGGTTTGGGAAAGCGGGTCCTTTCTTTCTGCCTTTGCTGCCAGCTCCCGTAGAGCACAGGATCAGGGATCTGTCCTTCCTGGGAGTCGATCGCGTCGGGTTGCTGGCAGTCAGGACACCAGCTCCCCAAACCGAGCCCGAAAATCGGATCGACCAGGGCACCGCAACACAGGCACTGGTGGAAGATTCGTTTGCGCTGCCGTGAAGGGGTGGGACCCCCGCTCGCGCGCCTAGCGCGAGTGGCACGAGGTCGACGAGCAGATTTTCTGGGCATAGCGTCCTCCTAATCGGGCGCGTCCTCGAGCGCCTCAAAGTACGCAAGCCGCGCCATCCCCCGGTCCGAGAGGGAGTACCAATAAATCTTCGCGGTGGGGTCGACATGACGCAGCACGAGGCCCTGACGCGTTAATCGCAGGAGCGCCATCGCGGCGGCTGCATAGGGCAGCCCAAAGGCCCGGGCAACTTCCTGGGCGTTGGCTTGTCCGGTGTCAGCCAGGTACTCGAGGAGCTCGTATTTGGTCATTGGTGGTGGCTGTCTGTGATCCTCAAGGGCAGGTAGAATGGCCTCGCTTGAGGTAATAGTCTGTTGGAGTAAATCGGGTGAAATCAGTTGAAAAACCACAGACTTACGAAGCTGTGCCGGCGAAGATGGTCATCCCCGGCGTGCCGCTTCCAGCAGAAGCAGTGCGACCGGCAAAACTCGGCTCCACGCCTGCCAACCTGAACGCGCTTCCTATCCAAGGAGTGTCGACGCTTGCTGGGTCGCTCGATCAGGCGGACGGAAAGGGCGATGAACTGCTTAAGGAATGCCGGCGCTGTATCCGCAAGCGTGACTTCCCGGAGTTCTTATACCTGCTCGGTATGTACCCTGGTCTCATCGCAGATCGGTGGATACGGGAGACGTTATTTAGGCTTGCGAAGCAGGGCCGTCTGCGCCGATACCGCGGTCGGCCGACCGGTTCGTACAAAATTTATCCGCTTCTGGTGGTGGGGTTGGTGGAGCAGCTGCTGTCAGGTGGGGAGGCGCCGAATCGGGAGCACGCCTTCGTGCGGCTCGAAGAACTCGGCATTATGTCGTACGAATCAGCCAAGGATTTATTCTATCGGGCGCTACAAGAAGAGCGCTTCCGGGCGATCCTCCTGACCTCCCCAGAGCTTACCCGAGTTGCCACGGCTGAAGAGGTGGCTGAGGAAGTGCGCAACGCGGAAACGCTTCACCCGGGCGGGCGCATCACGCGTACGGTTGAGCATCCTCACCTCGGCTCCGTAAACATCACCTTTGAGGCGAAATAGCCGGAGCGTTTCCAAGCATCGGCGCCTGACAAGGTCCCAGGTTTGGTCAAAGAGAGATTGGAATAACAACTTAGATGTTATTTTACTTCTTATCGCCAAGGGACGACCGATGAATTCGTCAGTTCCTAGTGAACCATACAACTGGAGCAAGCTACCCTGCGGTAAGGCCAGATGACTTCGAACGTGCGGTCGTGCTTGTTCCATCTAAACAAGTGTTGAAACTCTTCCACGAGAAGAGCGAGGTGATATACAGGTTCATATCGGTATTGGAAAAAGAAGCTAAGTCGCTTGCGCAAGCTCGCGACTTACTCCTGCCACGACTGATGAACGGGGAGGATACCGCATGAACGAGACGGCTCGGATTGACCCGGTTGTTCTGATTTTGGCGCCGAGGCGCCGTTGATGGGAGTGGGGCTCCTGCGAGCCTCCGCAGAGGCGATCTAGTGCCTGCCTTCGTAACCGACGGTCCTGATGTACCCGAGCGTTTGTTGCAGGCGCACGAAGATGGTGGTGTTGTATTTTTTTGCGGTGCGGGTATTTCCATGCCAGCAGGTTTGCCCGATTTTAAGGGCCTGGTCGACCGAATATATGAACTGCTCGGTACGACGCAGACGGCCATTGAGAACAAGGCTTATGAGAACAAGCAGTACGACGCGACCTTGGATCAGTTGGAGCGCCGATATCCCGGTCAGCGGCTTGCTGTCCGAACAGCACTGGCAAACGTTCTTAAACCTAGATTGCGGAGAAAAGGCGCTACAGCGACACATCGAGCGCTGCTACGACTGGCTACAGATCGGGCGGGGAAGACCAGGCTGGTAACCACGAACTTTGACCGTATTTTTCAGTACGTAATAAAACGAGATAAACGGGATACCCCGGGCCTTGCTGCACCTCTCTTGCCTATTCCAAAGCGAACCCGTTGGCAGGGCGTGGTGTATCTGCACGGTTTGCTACCCGGATCACTTGAGGAAACCGTGCTCAATCGCTTGGTTCTGACAAGTGGTGATTTCGGTCTAGCTTACTTAACGGAGCGCTGGGCAGCTCGCTTCGTCAGCGAGTTGTTCCGATACTATACGGTCTGCTTCGTCTATACGGTCTGCTTCGTCGGGTACCGCATCAACGATCCGGTGCTGCGCTACATGATGGACGCGCTCGCTGCCGATGAATTGCTTGGTGAAACGCGGCCTGAAGCTTATGCTTTCGCAAGCTACCAAGATGGCGCACGAGAGCAAGAGCGGATCGAATGGGAAGCCAAAGGTGTTGTTCCTCTGCTGTACGAGGTTCCCGCTGGCACGCAAGATCACTCGACCCTTCATCGGACTCTTAAGGAATGGGCGGAGACCTATCGCGACGGTGTACGCGGTAAGGAAATGATCATCACGCAGCACGCGAGCACTCCACCGTTGACACCCTCACGCTTAGACTTTGCCGTTGGTCGTGTGTTATGGGCGTTGACTGATGGGCTTGCAGCCAAGCATTTTGCTGATCTAACGCCTGTGCCCCCTCTGAAATGGCTCGAGCCACTTGCCGAAGCACAGTTCGTGCATGATGACTTGTCGCGTTTTGGGGTAGTTCCTAACAGTAAAAAAGACGGCAGGCTCGCTTTTAGTGTCATCCACCGGCCCACACCCTACACGCACGCGCCTCAGATGTGCGTTGTGGACATGGGTGGCCGAGGAAGTGATTGGGACGACGTAATGTTCCATCTGGCGCGTTGGCTCACGCGGCACCTGGGTGATCCGGAACTCGTACTTTGGCTAGCCAGACGCGGTGGTCAGCTACATGAACAGTTCACACAGCTAATCCGGAGTCGAATCGAAGATCTCGATCGCCTGGCGCGCGAAGGAAGGCAGGACGAGCTTGAACGTATCCGCGCGGATGCACCCAAGGCCATTCCAGGATCATTGATGCGTACCCTTTGGCGACTGCTGCTGTCGGGGCGTCTGAAGTCCCAAGCGCATCATTTCGCCCTCTATGATTGGTTGCGCAGCTTCAAGCACGACGGCCTCACGGCAACTTTGAGAATGGAATTGCGTATGATTCTGACGCCGCGGATAGCTCTTCGTGAACCGTTCCGCTGGGGCGAGGGACCAGAGGAGCCAGGGCGCATGAAAGACCTGGTGGACTGGGAGCTTGTACTGTCATCTGATGATGTTCACTCCGCGCTTGATGACATTAGAAACCAGAGAAACTGGCAAGCGGCCCTGCCTAATCTGTTACAGGATTTCAGCCCGCTCCTACGTGATGTACTTGATCTGATGCGAGAGTTGGGGGACGCAGCTGACAAGAGCGATTTGTCCTACCTCTATCAGCCGTCGATTAGCGAGCACCCGCAGAACAAGGACTTCCGTGACTGGACGGCGCTGGTCGAGCTCACGCGTGACGCTTGGTTGGCCACGGCGCAGACCAATCCGATGCGCGCCAGGCTTGCGGCCGAAGGCTGGTGGCAGATGCCCTATCCGTTGTTCAAACGGTTGGCGTTTTTTGCTGCAGCGCGCGGCGATGTGATACCAGAGCGCCAGGCGCTGAACTGGTTGCTGGCCGACAACCACTGGTGGCTGTGGTCAGGAGAAACCGAACGCGAAGCAATACGCCTTTTGGTGGCGCTGGCACCGAAGTTGGATACACCAGCGATGACTGATCTTGAGGAAGCGGTACTGAAAGGCCCACCGCGCGAGATGTTCAGAGATGACATTGAGCCGCAGAAACGGAAACAGCTTGTGGATCGAGAAATCTGGCTGCGCCTTGCAAAGGCGCAGGCGGCGGGGGCAGTGTTCGGCGCGGCTGCCAAGGAAAAACTTGATGAGCTGACACAGCAGTATTCGCGTTGGGAGCTTGCAGAGGACCAGCGAGACGAGTTTCCGTATTGGATGGGTGAAGGTAATGAGTGGCGTAAGTTTATACCCACGCCGCGACGCCGCCGCGAGCTCGTAGAGTGGCTCAAACAACATGCCAGTCCTGACCACTGGGAGGAAGACGACTGGCGCCAACGCTGTCGCGACAATTTTCCGACCGCGGCGTGCGCCTTGTGTGCGCTCGTTCAGGAGGATCAGTGGCCCTCCGAACGCTGGCGTGAGGCGCTGCAAGCTTGGGCCGAGGATCAACTGCTGAAGCGTTCCTGGCGTTTCATGGCGCAAGTGATTTGCCAAGCACCAGATGCTGTGCTCGTGGAACTCGCGCACAGTCTCGGCTATTGGCTGCAAGCACAAGCTAAAAGTTTCACAGGTCAGGAGGAACGGTTTTTCACGCTGATTCGTCGGCTTCTGGAATTAGAACACCAAGACGCAGTGAAGGCAGATGACGACCCTGTATTTCATGCAATCAATCACCCCGTCGGACACGTGACGGAGGCGGCATTACGCTGGTGGTATCGTCAAGACTTGAAAGACGCACAGGGCCTAACAGACGAAGTGAGATCCCTGTTCACCGAACTTTGTGACACGCGAGCCGGAAAGTTCCGGCACGGCCGAGTCTTGCTGGCTGCCCACGCGATTGCCGTGTTCCGAGTGGATGAGGAGTGGGCGAGGACGTATCTGCTGCCGTTGTTCGACTGGCGGCAGTCGGAGGTAGAGGCGCGTGCGGTGTGGGAAGGTTTCTTGTGGTCGCCTCGTCTATACCGGCCACTGCTATCGGCCGTCAAACAGCCGTTATTAGAGACGGCGGAACACTACGAGCAGCTCGGTAAGCATGCCGAGCAATACGCGGCATTCTTGACCTTTGCAGCCTTAGATCCAGGCGATACGTTCACAGTCCAGGAATTAGCCGATGCCACACGTACCTTGCCGGCAGGCGGGTTACGAAGTGCAGCGCATGCGTTAGTTCGCGCGCTCGAGGGTGCTGGGGAGCAGCGTCGTGAATATTGGCGTAATCGCATACTTCCATATCTTCGCCAGGTTTGGCCTAAGTCCCGTGATTTAACGACACCTGCGATATCGGAGAGTTTCGGCCGGCTTTGCGTGGCAGCCCGAGAGGCTTTTCCCGAGGTCTTGAAGGAATTACGGCACTGGCTCCAGCCGCTCGAGCGTTCAAATTTTCTCGTTCATCGCATGCAAGAGGAACGCCTCTGCGAACAGTTTCCGTCAGATGCTTTGGCGTTTCTGGATGCGGTTGTTAGCAATGATGCCCGCTGGCCCTCGAGAGAGCTCAAGCCGTGCCTGGATGGAATTGAAAATGCCGAACCGAAACTCTCTGAAGATCCACGTTTTGTCCGCTTGACCGAGCTTTGCAAAAGGCGTGCTCTGTCGTGAGCACACCGAAACATGAACTCCGGTAGCTACACTGAAGCCACCCGGGTTCAGCAGACCACGGCCGAGTACCTGGAAAAAGAGCTCGGCTGGGAGTCAGTGTATGCGTACAACGCAGAGACGTTCGGGCCGCAGGGGACGCTCGGGCGGGCGTCGGACCGGGAGGTGGTGCTGAAGGTATGGTTAACCGAAGTATTGCGGAATCGTGAATCTTGAGACCGCTTTCGGACAGTTCAAACGAATCGCCGCCGACCTCGGTGCCGAGAAAGCAGGCAAGGTCCTCGGCATAAGCGAAGTCACCGACTGCGCAGCGGGCGATTGATGCGAGGGCTCGCCTGAACGTCGCCACCTCTAGCGTGCCGTGTCGCACTACACGCGGACCAAAGCTCACCGGCCCTCTGGAATCGAGGCGAGGCTTCTCCTAAGCGGGTCTAAGCGTTCCGCCTGCTCCGCTGCCCAAGCAAGCCACTGATCGAGTTCAGGCGGCACGCCTCCATGTTTCCTTGTTGCAGCGGCCCGCACAGCGTCAACATAGGCTTGGATAAGCTGACTTCTCTGCCAGTTTTCTGCATCGGTCAGTAGCTTCTCGAGCTGCTCTTTCTCTTCGCGTTGGCGCCTTTCCGCTTCCTCACGCTGCCGCATCCGTTCTTGCCATTCCTGCTCCCAACGTTCCCGTTCAAGGCGGTGCGCTCGGGTTTGAACAGCAGCCTTGATGAGGCCAATGATGAACGCGTTGAGGCAGTTTTCGACGCGCTGGACCTTGCCGTCTGACCAGGTGGTGCGAACACCGTTACTCCAGACATTCTTGACTCTAAGCGAGAGAGCACCCGTCGGGATGAAATCGTAGCGGGGTATGTACAAGGAAAAATAGCGGTCTCTTTCTCGCTTTCTCTCTTCGGCTGGGGTTACCTGGTGCTCCTTCTGTTTGACGTTCTCCTCAATGCTGACGGCCAGCGTCTCGCCTAAGACTGAGATAGTGGTGGCACTATCCTTTCCGACAGCTGTTGAGGCGGCAAATCCCCTGTGATCCAGCGCCTTGAGCAAGGCATCCATTATGCGAAGCGCTCGACTGGTGCTCGTTGGGGCAACTCGCATGTCTAAACAGCTCTTTTTTCGCGGGTCCAAGAGCCCTCGGTCGTTTGGTTTGAGGCCCTTCAGGCTTTTCTGTGTCTGGGCGACTAGGGGATGTGGGCTATCTAGCCGTTCGGGCACAACAATGCGATTCTCGGCGCGCGTCTCAAACGCGATCACCGTCTCAGCCACGCTGACCTGCTCGGCATCCACGGACGGTTTTTCTTGCTTGGCAATTGTGATGGTGGGTTTGTCCCCGTCCTTCAGCGATGGCAGAGGAGGGCGCGGTGCTGCTCTGCTGTGTTTCTTCTTTTCCCGATACCCGCGGCTTGGTCGGGGAACGTTCAGCTTCTTGCATATTTTCGCAAGACCAACATCCGAGAGCCCGAGGCGCGCAGCGACCACCGTCACCGGTTCAGACCACACCCTTTCATAAAGCTCGTCTCGATCTATCTGAATCGTTTCGTGAGCCATGGCGTTTGATTCCTCCTAGTTCTTATTCGTCGAATAAGATCGCGGCAGTCGGCATCCTCTCCTTATGGTGGATCAAGTAATGGAAATGCTTTCGCCACTCGATCCGCCATCAGGGGCCGAGACTACTCCCGTTGGGAACATGCGAGCAAAAGCGGGGTTGCAGTCCACGTCGGTTAATCGTGCGCCTAGAAAACCCTCAACTCTTTTCCTTCTCTTTTCGCGGATATCTGGTGCGTATGTCACTCAACTCACGACTCAACCTGTGAAACTCATTCTGGGACGTCGTACCGAAATACTGGTGAATCTTGGATGATGCGTCCACGAGCGAACTGGCTGTGGAGTCCAACTTAGGCAGAAAGTCCTCTAGTGGTTCATCCTTGTAGTACACGACTGTGAAATCATTGGCATGAACTTCGATATGCCGATCTATGAGGGCACGAATGTTGCTGTGAGCGTCACTGCTCAGAAAATTGTAGAGTGAACGATATTCGCTAACCATGCCGGCCTTCTCAAAACGATCGAATACATAGAGTGGCTTGTAACCCATACGCTCCAGACCCCTTAGCGCTTCCTCATGCTCTCGAATCTTCTCATCAAGATTATTGGCCGCCGCAATGTCCTTCAGAAACGGGTTCGACCCATTCTTTGCCTCTCTTAGTACCTTTAGCCATTGTTTGTGATAGCTTACATCCATGTGATACCCATATTTGGCATCCGCATGAAGATTCACAAACTCTACAAATGTTTCAAGGAACGAACGAAAAATTGGAGAGACGCCCGTTCTACGTTTTTCCTCGATCAACGTGATAAGGCTTCCCGTAAGTTCAATCAGAGATCCGTATAGGCCTACCAGGTGAAGATGCCTTGGGTGCTTCTTATCAAAGACGAGGTGCTCCGAAAGTCGGATACATGCGTCATGCAATCGCTTAAGAAAGGCGAATATTTCCATAGGAAGCCCCTTAACCTAACTAGAAGCAAAGTTACGATCATCAATCTTAGAACATGGATTGGCAAAAGCGATGAGGAAGATTACTCCCGTTGGGATCGAGCGGGCAAAACGGGCGTTGCGCTCCACGGCGGCCGTGATGCGGCCTAAACAAGAGAACGTCCCCATTCCCTTACCGAACGAGCGTCTTCCAAGCCGTTTTTTCGCTTTGATTTCGCACTTCGAAAACGCGCTGCCTTTTTCGCCAAACGAAATATCTGTCACGCAATCTTGCGTCTTTGCGTAACTCAGGTTTGTATTGTTGGAAGGCTCGATACAGATCTCTCGAAAGGTCCTGGACATTGAGAAAAAGGATAGCGCGATCTGAATCATACTCAAAGTGCTTTTTCTCACTCCAGGAAATACCCAGCTCAACGGGTTTATCAGACACCCTCAGTATGACCTTCGCACTCATGTGATCTGACGAATGAAAGAGCTTCGCCTACTCGGTCGGGCGTCGGAGTACTGGAATTAATAGCGCTGTCTCCGAGCAAATGAGCCATAAAGAAGGCTACTCCCATTGGGATCGGGCGGGCACAAGCGGCGGTTGCGCTCCTAGGGGTTTGATGGGCTATTATAGCCGGGCTAGCAGTCTGCATCTTCGAATCGAATCCCCTTTTCTTCCGCGAACCGCGTGAAGTGTTCGTAAGCCTCGTGGTACGCTATAGACTTAAAGAATCGCAAGTCGGTGCCGTAGGAACTGGGAACTTCGAACAGTCCATGTTCAAAGAGATAACCTGTGCCCCACTTTGATACTACGCGTTCGTTCTCAGCAAGGATTGCAACGTGCTTCAATTGCCCGTTGTTCGAGTAGAAAACGAGGTCGCCAGCCACAGCATCGACCCGCGGTATCTCGTGTAGGAGGTCGTGATCAATGAGCCACTGTGCGAACTCCGCACCAGCAAAGACGTTGCCTAACCCACACTGCGCAATCGCGATGTATTCGGGCTTTTCCGTGAACTCGAAAACGTGCATGACGCACGTGTAGCGGTCGATCGGGTAGGGAGACTCTAGAAGGACAATGGAGTTGGGGCAGTCAATCGAGAGCGCTTCCAACAGTGCTCGGTGTTGAGCCACATCGTGCTCGGTCATCGCCTGAAGTCTATCCCGAAGCACCGTATTTGCCGCCTAAGAACCGAAAGACGCTTTTCTACTCGATCCGGCGCTAACGTTCCGAGACCAGCCGCATTGGAATCGAGCGGGTCAAAGCGGGGATGCGCTCTGCGGCGAAGGATGGTGCGTTACACATCGATGGATGCCGACTTTGCTGCGCTCTTTCTCGGCCACGGGCTAATTTTCAATCGTTATATGGACATCGGAAGTATGCGATTGCGAAATGTTCGAGCAATGATCTTTCCTTTGCGTCACCTACGATAACCCAGCGGACGCCGCATGTCTCCTGAACGAACGTCTTAAACTGGTCTTTGGTCTTAAGGGCAAACGCCTCCTTTAGTTTGGTTCTGAGGGTATGGGACCGGTCCTGGCCGTTCAACAAGTATTGAGAAAGCGATCTATGGCGCTCGGGCTCGCGTCGTTGATCCTTCACGAGATCACGCCAGTGTGGGAACATGGGGGTAACAATCAATATTTTTCTGTCGGGGATCGCCTACGTACGATCCTCGATAATACGCCGCTCCCCGACGACGATGTGTTCTGGATTTGGACTGCCGCGTTGCTGATAGGTATGCTTCGTCAAAAGAGTATCAGCTTCGATCCGCCGTTTATGAGCGCGAAAGCGCTCACCCAGCACCTATTATTTCTACTTTGAGCGTGTAACAATAATCATCTTCGTCATTGCACGAACGCACGGAAGCAGTGGGAGGAACGTCAGTATTTCGTATCAACGAGATAGCCTGTTCGTCCTGGACACGGCCACCCATCCGGCGTCTTGTGCGGGTTGAGAGTGCTTGACTGCTTCTTGCGGCGAAACTTCTTGTTGCAGTACATACACTCATAAACATACGTCGGCCCCGACATGAACGAAGACCCGAATCCGCGTGAGGTGCGACGCTGCGCGGGTCGTCCCGGTACACGCGGCGTAGAAAACCCGCCGAAACTTCTGTAGCCGCCGCCGTCAAATGACGATCGCTGGGTCGCCGGAATCGAGACAGGCCCGGAGGGCGTCAGCTCGACCGCATAGCGCGGCGTGAACACCTGGCTGGTCGTCCGCGCGTCCTGGATGCGATTAATGCGATAGCTGCGATGGGCATCGCTATCGATATTCCACGCATGGAGGATGATGTTGTCATCCTTCGTACGCCGCAACGAATAGGGTTCGATGCGCCGCGTGGTTCCCTGATAGTCGAGATCGACGCAAAGGCGATTGGCGGCGGCAAAGCGGATAACTTCGAGATGGGACTGCAGGACGGGGGCGACCGGCAGGCGGAGCGTGCGCTCGCGCAGGATCGTCTCACCGGGAGCGGCTGCATAGGACGGCGGAATCACCGGGGCGAGACCACTCTCTAACCAGGCGAAGAACTCCGGCAGGGCATTCCAGAAGGATTCCACGGGCGGCAGCGCCGGTAGTTGGTGGCGCAGCATGTGCTCCCAACCTGCTTCGAGTTCGTTTTTGAACGGATCGAGATCGGCGGCCTTTGGAATCGCGATACCCTTGAACTGGCATTTCTGGCGGAGAACGTCTAGCAAGACCGATGGCGTAGGCCGCGCCTCGGTGTTGCGGTAAAGGTTGATCACATCGTAGAGATCGCGTGGCCTTGTCCGCTCGGCAAGCGCGCGAACCTTCTCGCCGAACGCTTCTTCGTAGGCGTAGGCCTGCACGATGATGTCCACGTCCGGCGCATCGCTGTACGGATGGAATATCGGGACGCGCACCGGCGGCAGGACGAGGCGCTCGTCCGCCGTCACGTCGAGTTTGATCCGTGGCCAGCCGCCGGTGGTCGGCGAGACGGGACCACGATAGCTGATCTTGCCCTGGCAGTTCTTTCGACCGCGCGGATTGTCGTAGATGTCGAAGTCCTGACGGTCGGCGGGAACTTCGAGGCCGCTTTGCTCATAGACCCATTCACCAATCTCCGCAAAGACTTCTTTCAGGAACGCTTCGTCGAGATGGGATTCGTCCTTGAGCGTGAAGTCGAGGTCTTCGGAGAAGCGGTAAGTTTCAAAGAAACATTTCTTGAGGCAGGTGCCACCTTTGAACACCCAGCTGCCAGCGATCTTCTCGTTGGCAAAGATGCCGGCAAGTAGCCAGCCGAGCGCGTAGTCCTTCTCAACCATCTGCGGGTTGAGAGTAAGCTGGCCCGCAATGCGGATGATTTCCGGTTTGCCGATCACGCGCGCCCCTTCCCGGTCCAGGTTCCGGGCACGCGCAAACGCCAGCGCGTGATGAGCCGAGAGCAGTCAAGCGCCGGGTCGAGCTTCGCGTAACCTTTGGTCAGCCGGAGCCTTGCCGGGTCGATCAAGACATCGCCGCGTGGATGGCGCTCGGCGAGAAAGCCGAGCCGCTTAAACACGGCGCCGTTACCGAGCCGGTCAGCATAGTCGATCAGCAGGCGCGGATCGCTGTCCTTACGCTGCATGTATTGCGCGAAGCAATCGGCAACATGCTGGATGCCACCGCCGGTCGCGGGATCATCGAGCATGTCGATGATCGTACGGTGGATATCCGAGACGGGAATCCGGCTTTGGCCGCGCCAGACCGTCTTGGTCCCAAAGATCAGGTGATTCTTGACGTGCTTGAGGGAGAAGACCGCGCCCTGGCTTTCGACCGTCTTTTGCCGCACCGGACGGGCGGTGAATACCAAAATGTCCCGAAAGATTTGTTCGGTGAGGTCCCAGTGCTCAGCGGCGG
>FXBF010000261.1_pt1 | contig 17490 bp, 30 predicted proteins | sample 5335321 | NCBI WGS metagenome assembly FXBF01 (sample SAMEA103928391, study PRJEB20085) | sediment metagenome | isolation source: sediment
GCCAGCGTGTCCTGAGCTTAAGCTGGCCGTGCCCCACCGGCAGCAGAACTATTTCATCGACCTCTGGCATACGCGTCAAAAGCGGCTTGCTCCAAGGGGGGGCGAGAACGTCGATTTTTGCCTGTGGGTGTTGAGCCTTGAGCAGTTTGAAGAGGCTTTGGGCCATCACCATGTCGCCGATCCATGCAGGCCCGACGACGAGAATCTTCGGACCGGCTCTCGGGTTTCGCGCCTCAAGATTCAAGGACTCACACAACAAACAGTTTCAACAGGATGGTCGCCGACAACAAGAAAGACGGGCCTTTCGGCCCGGTGGAACTAGCTACTGGGGGAGACTCCTCGCACAAATCGCACCACATCCCCTCCTGTCATGCTCGAAGAGCCCGTTACGCACCCGGGGACTTGCCCTCCTTTGGGAATCTGCCTCGCTGGGGTACAATGGATTTACCGGTCGATGCCCCGCTTTTGAAGCGCTATTTCGACCGGTTTCGAGTTGCTACCAAACCCTATTTGATGGTCCTTTCTCTTCCGTCCAGGTTCTTCATGAATGTAATTATGACATAATGGCGCCCTATTTGTGTACTTCTTACGTAACCCCCTCGTCTCCTTAGAATATTCAGGGATGTCATTGTGCGTTGCGCGCATCCCTCGTCTGTCAGGGAACGACTCGCGACGCGTACCGGCGCCCAGGGTGTGGTTGGGTAACACCCCGGAGCGATAATCAGAATGTGTTGACAACGCTACTAAAAAAGATCACCAAGGCCAAGGTGCTGGTCGTGGGTGATGCCATGCTCGACCGGTACTGGTATGGCGGCGTGGACCGCATTTCACCCGAGGCGCCGGTACCGGTGGTCGCCGTCGCCCAGTCGGATGAACACCCTGGCGGCGCTGCCAACGTCGCCCGCAATGTGACGGCCCTCGGGGCCCGCTGTACCCTCATTTCTCTCAGTGGCGACGACCGCGACGCCGATATACTGGAACGCCTATTGCGCGAGGAGAATATCGAATGCGTACTGCACCGCGACAAACTGGCCAACACCACTGTCAAGCTGCGCGTGATCTCGCAAAATCAGCAACTCATTCGCATCGACTTCGATACGCCGATCGATAAAGACGCCGGATCAAAGCTGCTGAGTCACTATCTCAATCAACTCGCCGGGTTCGATGTTGTAATTATCTCCGACTACGGTAAGGGTGGGCTCGGCCACATTCAGGAGATGATCGCCGCGGCCCGCAAGGCCGAGGTGGCCGTGCTGGTGGATCCCAAGGGGGAGGACTACAACTACTATCGCGGCGCCAACCTGATCACACCTAATCGCAAAGAGTTCGAGCAGGTGGCCGGCCGATTCGAGGATGACCGGGGCCTGGAGCAAAAGGCGGCGGCCATGGCAACCAAACTGGATCTCGGCGGCGTCCTGGTAACGCGGGGTGAAGAGGGTATGAGCCTTGTGGAACGTGAGGGACGCGTGCTGCACTTTCCGGCTCGAGCGCGGGAGGTGTTTGATGTCACAGGCGCGGGCGATACCGTGATCGCCACCATCGGCGCGGCATACGCCGTGCACGGTGAGGCGAAAGACGCCCTGCATCTTGCCAACGTAGCGGCCGGCGTCGTAGTGGGCAAACTTGGTGCGGCGACCGCCTCGCCCGATGAGATCCTGCACGAATTGGCACTTGAGGAAAACTGATGTATGTCGTTACCGGCGGCGCCGGCTTTATCGGCGCTAATATCATCAAAACGCTCAACGAGCGGAACATCAACAATGTATTGGTCGTAGATAATCTGGAAAAGGCGGAAAAATTTCGGAACTTATTAGACTGCAAAATAGCCGATTACCTCGACAAACGTGATTTCCTGGAAGAAATAAAAGCCGACGCCTTTGGTGACACATTAAACGCGGTCTTTCACGAAGGGGCTTGCTCCGATACCATGGAGTATAACGGCTTGTACATGATGGAAAATAACTACGAGTATTCAAAGAAGCTGCTGCATTTTTGTCAGGAACGACGGGTCCCGTTTCTGTATGCCTCATCGGCCGCGGTCTACGGAGTTGGCAAGATATTCCATGAGCAACGCGAACATGAAGCGCCGCTCAATGTCTACGGCTACTCCAAGTTCCTATTCGACGAGTACGTGCGCCGAATCCTCCCAAAGAAAACTGCGCAGATTGTCGGCCTTCGCTACTTCAATGTGTACGGCGACCAGGAACAACACAAAGGCCGTATGGCCTCGGTCGCATTTCACTTTTTCAATCAATTCCGCGAATCCGGGCGCGTCAAACTCTTCGAAGGCAGCGACGGCTACGACAACGGGGAACAACGCCGGGACTTCGTCTCAGTGGAAGACGCGGTGGCCGTAAATCTCTTCTTTCTCGACCACCCGGCAAAAAGCGGTATCTTCAATATCGGCACGGGTCGCAGCCAGACCTTTAATGATGTAGCGGTAACAACAATCAACAGTCTTCGCAAAAACGACGGCGAACCAGCACTCAAGCTTGGACAAATGCAGAAACAGGGCATAATCGAGTATTGTGATTTTCCACCGATGCTTGAGGGGCGATATCAGAGTTTCACTGAAGCGGACATTAGCGCCCTGCGGGCGGTGGGGTACGAAAAGGATTTTTTTACCGTGGAACAAGGTGTCAGCCGCTATATCGCCCGCCTGCTCGAGAAGCCGCCGGACTCTGAACCTAAACATCGTCGAATGTAAACGGCATTCTCACTGAGTAGCCGCATCCCTGCTGATCAATTGGCTTTCCGCCGCCGGTTTAAAAACGTTATCAGTTCTCCCTTTGCATGTTACCTTGAAGAACGTAACGTGAGCAGGACGATATGGATTCTCGTCTCAATTGCCGCTATCCTTTTATCAGATGATGTATTGTGCCAACAGGTACGGGTGACCGAAAATGAAGGCGTACTCGATTCTGGTTCTGAATCCGAAGGGGGGTTGCGGTAAAACCACAATCGCTACTAACCTTGCCAGTTACTACGCCAGCTGTGGACGTCAGACGGCATTGTTTGATTTTGACAGTCAGCGCTCCAGCCTAAAGTGGCTTGATCAACGTCCAGACTGGTGTGGACCAATCTGCAAAATCTCGGGCTGGAATCAGCGCCGCTACCCGGAAGGAATGCAATATGTCGTCATGGATACACCCGCGCAAATCCAGCGTGAAGAACTACGTAACCTCGTTATACGGGCGGATACGATATTGATCCCCGTGCTTCCTTCTCCCATCGACATTCGCGCAGCCGCCGATTTTATCAGCGTTTTGCTAATCTTCGGGAAGGTCCGCGAGACCCATAAACAAGTTGCTGTAATAGCCAATCGGGCCCACGAACGCACACTCGTGTATCAAAAATTATTAAAATTCCTCCAAAGCCTTGATATTCCGCTGGTGACCACCCTGCGTGAGGCCCAGAATTACATTCGCGCGGCTGAGCAAGGCATAGGTATCTTCGAGATGAATCCCTCACAGGTCGCCCGAGATATTGAACAGTGGCGCCCTCTGATCCAGTGGCTGGAGGGAACAACCGCTGCGAACGTATAAGGACCCTAAACCCGGTTAAGCCGGAACCAACATGGAGCGCGCCGTGAATACATATCTGTAGGCTCGACCGCGGCTTCCAGCGCGGCGGTAGTCATTTTTCCTTTTTCTTTGTTTTTGCCTGGCTCTCAACAGATGTTTTTGTTTTCTTCTTAGACCTGGCCGGATCCGCCTCCGGTGTTTTTTCGGCGGCCCCCGGCGCACGGTCCACCAACTGGACGAGCGCCATCGGCGCCGTGTCGCCGGTGCGGTATCCACATTTCAGGATCCGGAGGTAGCCACCGGGGCGGTCCTTATAATGTGCGCCAAGTTCACTAAACAGCTTACCCACTATCTCACGGTCGCGCAGCCGGGCAAACGCCAAACGCCGGTTGGCGAGCGTCTCCGTCTTGCCTAGAGTAATCAAAGGTTCCGCCACACGCCTCAGATCTTTCGCCTTGGCGAGCGTAGTCCGAATCTGCTCATAACGGAACAGTGACACCGCCATGTTCCTGAACATGGCGCTGCGGTGGCTGGAGGTGCGGTTCAGCTTACGACCGCTTTTACGGTGACGCATAATCTATAAGACCACCTGCTCAGATGCGGTTGGGTCGTCCTCAGAGGCATCTTTCAGCGACGCCGGCGGCCAGTTCTCCAGTTTGATGCCCAGTGATAGGCCACGCTGTGCAAGCACATCTTTGATCTCCGTAAGCGATTTTTTACCTAGATTCGGAGTCTTGAGCAATTCAACCTCGGTGCGCTGAATCAGGTCGCCGATAAAATAGATGTTTTCAGCTTTGAGACAATTTGCGGAACGCACAGTAAGTTCGAGGTCATCAACCGGCCGCAGGAGCAATGGGTCTACCTCCGGTTCTTCTTCCGCGGGTACTTCGGCAGCAGTCTCCTCCAGGTTGACAAAGACCGAAATCTGGTCGTGTAAAATCGTGGCGGCACGTCGTATAGCCTCCTCCGGATCGATCACACCATTGGTTTCAATGTTGATAATAAGCTTATCCAAATCGGTGCGCTGTTCGACACGGGAGTTTTCAACAGTGTACGATACCCGCCGGATGGGGCTGAAAGACGCATCCAGCTGCATCACGCCGATCTCCTTGCTCTCGTCTTTCCCGACCCGCGCTTCCACCGGCTGGTATCCTCGTCCGTGTGTCACTCGCAATTCCATTTCGAGATTTCCGCCCTTAGTTAGATTGCATATAACATAATCGGGATCGACAACCTCAACATCGTGTTCCTCCTTGATGTCTCCGGCCACAACAGGTCCTGGTCCCTTCTTATTCAGTGTCAACACCGCCTCGTTCCGCCCGTACATGCGCAATGCCAGATTCTTTATGTTCAGAAGGATCTCAATGACATCTTCCTGAACACCTTCAATGGTTGAATACTCGTGCAATACGCCGACGATCTTAACTTCGGTGACCGCACAGCCCGGCATGGAGGAAAGTAGAATACGCCTTAATGCATTGCCAAGCGTATAGCCAAAACCACGTTCAAGCGGTTCAAGCGCAATCCTGGCATGGGTTGCATCCAAATGTTGTACATCCACCAAGCGTGGCTTCAGAAATTCAGCAGTTGTCTCCTGCATCATGAATGTTCCCTCGGCAAAAACCAGTTCGTTACTTCGAATAGAGCGCAACAACAAGCGCTTCGTTTATCTCGGGTGGCAGGTCACCGCGTTCCGGTAAGGCCTTAAATACACCTTTCGCCGCCTTGAGATCCACTTCTACCCACTCCGGAAACCCGCGTTGTTCTGCGGCTTCGAGCGCGGCTTTAACTCGCAGTTGATTTCTGGCGTGCTCCGTTAACTCGATCACATCATTAGGTCGCACTTGATAGGAAGGAATATTAACCTTTTCGCCATTCACCAATACAGCGTTGTGGCGAACCAGTTGTCTTGCCTCGGTACGCGAGATCCCAAATCCCATCCGGTAGACGATATTGTCGAGGCGACCTTCCAATAACTGCAACAGGTTTTCGCCGGTCGCGCCCTTTTTTCGATCCGCGTCCCTATAGTAAGCCGCGAATTGCTTCTCGAGCACCCCATATAAGCGCCGCAGCTTTTGTTTTTCCCGCAGTTGTAACCCATAGTCCGAGAAGCGCGTGCGGCGCTGGCCATGCTGACCGGGAGCGTAGTTTCGTTTTTCCACGGGACATTTATCCGTGAAGCACTTCTCACCCTTTAGAAAAAGCTTACCACCCTCACGTCTGCACAGACGGCACACGGAACCGATGTAACGTGCCACTAAATCCCTCCGCCTCTATGTGCGCTTACTTCGTTTAGCATTTGTAACAGCCGGTCAAACACGGCGTCTTTTAGACGGACGGCAACCATTGTGCGGAATAGACGTCACGTCAGTGATGTTACTGATTTCAAATCCTACGGCATTTAGGGCGCGCACGGCCGAGTCCCGACCGGGGCCAGGTCCTTTAACCTTAACATCCAGGTGTTTGACCCCAAACTCCCGCGCCGCCCGTCCGGCATTCTGTGCGGCAACCTGTGCCGCAAACGGTGTGCTCTTCCGGGACCCCTTGAACCCCACCGTCCCCGCCGTTGCCCAACACAAGGTATCTCCGTGCCGATCGGTGATAGTAACGATGGTGTTATTAAAAGAGGCGTGGATATGCGCCACACCCTCCGAGACATTCCGTTTTTCCCGTTTTTTCGATTTCGTTTGAGTCTTGGATTTAGCCATGTATTGGAATAACCTGTTTATCGTTTAATCGGTTTACGTGGACCCTTGCGCGTCCGGGCGTTAGTTTTGGTGCGCTGCCCGCGCACCGGCAAGCCACGGCGGTGACGTATGCCACGGTAGCTGCCGAGATCCATCAAGCGCTTGATATTGCCGGCGACGTCACGTCGAAGATCGCCTTCGATCGCATACTTGCCGACTTCGTGCCGCAGCTTTTCCGCGTCGGTCTCGGTCAAATCCTTGATTCTTGTCGAAGCGTCGACGCCCACCGCCGCGCAGATCTCCCTTGCGCGGGAACGCCCGATACCGTAGATCGCGGTCAGCCCAATCTCGATATGTTTGTGGTTCGGTAAGTTAATACCTGCGATGCGTGCCATTAGACGCGTCCCCAGGAGTCCGCAGAAAAGCCGTGCATTGTATGTATTCCAGGTACAAGATACAAGAGCCAAGATTCAAAAAAGAATGGACACTTCCACGATCTCGCCTTGTATCTTGTATCTTGAAACTTGTACCTCATTTAACCCTGCCGCTGCTTGTGGCGGGGGTCGGAGCAGATCACCCGTACCACCCCCTTGCGCCGGATGATCTTGCAGTTCCGGCATAGTTTCTTTACTGATGCTCGCACTTTCATGGTCGATTTCTCTGTTTGGCGAAACGAAATAACGTGTTTGGAAACCGCTGTCAGCGGGGAATTCCCATACCCCCGGTAAGATGGGCCTTTTTCAGCAGGCTCTCGTACTGCCTTGACATCAGGTGCGACTGCACTTGGGCCATAAAGTCCATCGTAACGACAACGATAATCAACAGCGATGTTCCCCCGAAATAAAACGGCACATTCCACTTCACGATCAGAAATTCCGGAATCAAACTAACAAGTGTGATATATAGCGCCCCCCACAGGGTCAATCGCGTCATCACTGTATCGATATACCGTGCGCTCTGTTCGCCGGGCCGTATCCCGGGGATAAAGGCGCCGGATCGCTTCAGGTTGTCGGCCATCTCCTTGGGATTGAAAATTAGGGCCGTATAAAAGAAACAGAAAAATATAATCGCCGCGGCGTACACCACGACATAAATCGGTTGCCCGGGAGACAGGGTGGTCGCAATGTTCCGTAACCAGTCCATCCCCTCCGCCTGGCCCAAGAAACCGCCGAGGCTCGCCGGAAACAGGATGATGCTCGAGGCGAAGATCGGCGGGATCACGCCGGCCATGTTGATCTTGAGCGGCAAGTGACTCGTCTGGCCCGCGTACAGCTTACGCCCCTGCTGACGCTTCGCGTAATTGACGGTAATACGCCGCTGTCCGCGTTCCATAAACACCACAAAGCTGGTGACCAGGATTGCGCCGACAAACAGCGCGAGCACGCCGATCGGGCTGAATGTGCCGGTGCGTGCCAACTCCAGCGTACCAGCGACCGCCGATGGCAAGCCGGCCACAATGCCGGCAAAAATGATGATCGATATCCCGTTTCCGATCCCGCGTTCGGTAATCTGTTCACCCAACCACATCAAAAACATCGTTCCCGTCACTAACGTAATGACGGTAGTGAGCTTGAAGCCCAGCCCGGGACCGAGCACCACCGCCGCACCGCCAACCTCCTGGCTCTCCAGGGCAACCGCAATCCCGAGCGCCTGAAACGTCGCCAAGGCCACAGTTCCGTAGCGGGTATATTGAGTGATTTTACGACGCCCGGCCTCGCCTTCTTTCTTTAATTGTTCCAGGGACGGCATGACCGCAGTCATCATCTGCATGATGATTGAGGCCGATATATAGGGCATGATCCCGAGGGCGAACACTGACAGGCGTTGCAAGGCGCCACCCGTGAACATGTTGAAGACATCCACAATTGAACCACGGGTCTGGTTGAACATCTCGGCCAACGCCTGTGGATCAATACCGGGTACCGGTATGAATGTCCCGGTTCGATAAACAATCAGCGCAAGAAGCACAAAAATAATGCGCTGCTTAAGCTCGGATAACTGACCGAGCCCACCGCTACCGGGCACCTTTGGTTTGGCCATCAGCCTTCCACCTTGCCGCCAACCTTGCCGATCGCTGTCATGGCCCCTTTGGTTGCCTTGATGCCGCGCAACTTTACGGCCTTGGCAAGTACACCGGTATTGATGACCTTGGCCCGCCTGGCCCGTCTGGGAATGATTCGCGCCTTCTTCAACGCCTCCAGATCAACGACATCGACATTGATTCCGTTCAACTCGTGCAAGCGAACCTCAGCGGTTTCACCCCGGTGCGGCGATCGGAATCCGCGTTTTGGCAGACGCCGCTGCAGCGGCATTTGGCCACCTTCAAAACCAAGCTTGTGATAGCCACCGGAGCGGGATTTCTGCCCCTTGTGGCCGCGGCCACCGGTCTTACCCAGACCGGAGCCGATCCCCCGGCCGATGCGCTTGCGCGTCGTCTTGGATCCGTCAGCGGGTTTCAGCGTATTCAGCCGCATTTCAGTTGTCCTCCCACTTCAGGAGGTGAGATATATTAAGGATCATGCCGCGCACCGCAGGGGTGTCTTCAACTTCCACGGTATGGTGCATGCGACGCAGGCCGAGCCCCCTGGCACAGGCGACATGCCGCTTGACCCGCCCATTTAGGCTGCGAATCAGCGTCACTTTAAGCATCTTCTTCTTGGTCACCATCGGTATTCTTTCCGTTAAGCAAAAATCTCTTCGACTGTCTTGCCGCGCTTCGCGGCGGCATCCTCGGGGCTGCCGGCGGCCTGCAAACCTTTGATTGTCGCGCGCACCGTGTTGACCGGATTGGTCGAGCCTATGCATTTCGCAACCACGTTGTGTACGCCTGCAACCTCGAATACAGCACGCATTGCACCACCGGCGATTATACCGGTGCCCTCAGACGCGGGACGTATAACAACCCTGGTTGAGCAATGATCGCAGATGATGCTGTTGTACAAAGTACCGTTAGTCAGATTGGCCTTGATCATGTTCTTGCGCGCGTTTTCCAACGCCTTCTGCACCGCAATCGGCACTTCACGGGCCTTACCGCGCCCCATACCCACCAGGCCGTTTCCGTCGCCGACCACTGCAAGCGCCGAAAACCCAAACTGCCGACCGCCTTTAACGACCTTGGCAACACGCTTTACGCTGATCAATTTTTCCTGTAGGTTCTCGGCCCGAGTCTCACTGTTATTTGTCTTTAGTGCCACTTCAATATTCCTCAGAATTCAAGCCCATTCTCACGCGCGGCATCAGCGAGAGCTTCGATGCGGCCATGGTATCTAAATCCCGAGCGATCAAAGGCCACCCGTGTGATCCCGGCGGCCTTGGCCTGCTTGGCAACGCGTTTCCCGACTACTTTGGCCGCCTTGATATTGCCGCCGTATTTCACGTCCTTGCGCACATCGGGTTCAAGCGTAGATGCGCTGACCAACACTTTGTCACCCGAAGCACTAATGACTCGAGCATATATATGCCGGGGGGTGCGATGCACGCATAGCCGTTGCACGCCAAGTTCATGAATCTTGGTCCGTGCTCTACGCGCCCGTCTTAAACGTGCCACCTTCTTGTCCTTCATAACTGTTTCCGGTTTTAGGTCTCAATTACTATTTCTTTTTTGCCTGTTTACGCAATACATACTCATCCGCATAGCGCACGCCCTTGCCCTTATAGGGTTCAGGTGGGCGGAAACCGCGAATCTCCGCGGCCACCTGACCCACCTTTTGCTTGTCAACGCCCTTGACTACGATTTCCGTCTGGCTGGGCATCTCAACGGCAATGCCATCCGGAATCACATAGTTCACGGGATGTGAAAAGCCGAGATTCAATACCAATGCCTTACCTTTTACCTGGGCCCGGTAACCTATACCGACGATCGTGAGTTTCTTTTCAAAACCCTTGGAAACGCCGACAACCATGTTTTTCAGGATGGAACGTGTGGTCCCCGCAAGGGCATCGGCAGTTTTGCTATTATCCCTGCAGAAAAACATCAAGTGTTCCTCCTCCTGGGTGACACCTACTATAGGATGGGTTTTGAATTCCAGCTGGCCGTTCGGCCCTTTTGCAGTCACTAGATCCCCGCGGATATTGATCTCAACCCCAGTGGGAATGGTAACCGGATTTTTTGCTACTCTGGACATACCGTACTCAACATTACGTTACGTAGCATAGAACTTCACCGCCGACCCCGGCCTTACGCGCCGCACGATCGGTCATAATGCCCTGCGAGGTTGAAATAATCGCCACCCCCATGCCCCCAAGAACGCTTGGTAACACGTCTTTCGCCCTGTAAATGCGCCGGCCAGGCTTGCTCGCCCGTATAATACTCTCGATCACCGGACGGCCCTCATAATACTTGAGAACCACTTCCAGGACCGGCCTTTGGCCGACCTGACGCACAGAGAAATCGGCGACATAGCCCTCCTCTTTTAACACCTGGGCAAGCGCCTGCTTGACTTTGGATGCCGGCATCGCGACCGCCACCTTCTCGGCCTTCAAACCGTTACGGATGCGGGTCAGCATATCCGCGATTGGGTCCGTCATAGTCATAATTCAGATCCAAGATACAGGGTGCAAGGGACAAGGGGCAAGATACAAGGGGTAAAACACAAGGTTGCGGTTTTCTTGCCAACCTTGGTTTTATAGCGAGTCTGACAGTGCCCTTGCACCTTGCACCTTGCACCTTGCACCTTGTATCTTGCCCCTTTCATTTACCAACTCGCCTTAGTCACACCCGGGGCCTCGCCTCTCATGACGGTGTCGCGCAGCTTGCTTCGGCTTAGCCCGAACTTACGGTAATATCCGCGCGGACGACCGGTCAGCTTACAGCGATTGCGCAGGCGACTAGGGCTCGAGTCACGCGGTAACTTCTGCAATTCCAGCAACGCCTCGCGCCGCTCCTCCAGACTGAGGCCCGGATTACGGATACGTGCCTTAATCGCGGCACGTTTCTTCGTGTATTTCCAAACAGTTGCCTTGCGTTTCGCCTCACGTGCGATAACTGACTTTTTAGCCATATGGTTTTCCTTAGGTCTTAATTGGGAAATGGAACGCCATTAAAAGTGCCCGTCCTTCTTTATCAGTTTTGGCACTAGTGGTGATTGTGACATCCAACCCTCGTAGTGCATCAATCTTATCGTAATCAATTTCCGGGAACACAATCTGCTCGCGCAGACCCATTGAATAGTTGCCGCGACCATCAAAGGACTTGGCCGGCAGCCCACGGAAATCCCGGATACGGGGAATGGCGATTGAAATCAGACGGTCGAGAAACTCGTACATGCGTTCGCGCCGCAGGGTCACCTTACATCCGATGGGCCAACCCTCGCGAATCTTAAACCCCGCCACCGATTTGCGTGCCTTGGTCACCACCGGTTTTTGTCCACTGATTCTCGCCATGTCGTCCATAGCGTTTTCCAGGGCCTTCTTGTTACCCACGGCCTCGCCAACACCCATATTTAGGGTAATCCTGGTGATTCGGGGAACCTCCATGATGCTCGTGTAGTTGAACTGAGACATAAGTTCCTGGATCACCTTCGTCTTGTAATACTCTATCAGTCTTGCCATCACGCCCCGCAGCTACTTCACGTCAACCACTTCACCGGTGGACTTGTAATACCGAACCTTTCTGCTGTCCTCAAGAACCTTAAAACCGATACGATCGCCCTTCTTCGTGGCCGAGTTATACAACGCCAGGTTCGAGATATGAATGGGCGCCTCTTTTTCGATGATCCCGCCGGTAACGCCCTTATTCGGATTCGGCTTGGTGTGCCGCTTTACCAAATTAACACTGTCTACAAGTACGCTGTCATACAGCAACATCTTCAGCACCGTGCCCCGTTTACCCTTGTCCCTACCGGCAAGCACTATGACCTCATCGCCTTTTTTGATCTTGCGCATCGGTTAGATCACCTTACAGTACTTCCGGCGCCAGAGAGACTATTTTCATAAACCGCTGCGTCCTCAGCTCACGGGTCACCGGACCAAAGATACGCGTACCGATCGGTTGCAGCTGATTGTTCAACAACACAGCGGCATTGCCATCAAAACGTATCAGTGAACCGTCATTGCGGCGGACTCCTTTGCGGGTACGCACCACTACGGCACTATAAAGATCACCTTTCTTGACGCGACTGTTGGGAATCGCCTCCTTGACACTAACCTTGATAACGTCGCCAATTTTCGCGTAGCGGCGTTTGGAACCGCCGAGTACCTTGATACACTCCACTCGCTTTGCACCGCTGTTATCGGCAACACTCAACATGCTCTGCATTTGAATCATCGCTGTGCCCTCGAAAACCTTAGCTGGCCTTATCCAACACTTTCACAAGGCGCCAACTCTTGGTCTTAGATAATGGGCGACATTCCCGTATCAGCACCTTATCGCCGTGCTCACAATCGTTGCTTTCGTCATGAGCATGCAGCTTGGTCCTACGACGAATAAACTTTTTGTAAAGCGGATGAAGCACTTTGCGTTCAACCATAACTGTAATGGTTTTATCCATTTTATTACTCACTACGGTCCCGCTTAATGTGCGTGCACGTTTTGTTGCTTCACTCATGTCGCGGTATTCGCCTTCTCATTCATAATGGTACGCAGACGCGCGATATCTCGACGGACCCTACGTATCTGAGCAGGATTTGCGAGCTGCCCGGTGGCTTTTTGCATGCGCAAGTTAAACCGTTCCCGCAACAACCCATGCAGTTCCTTGGTCAAATCTTCAGACGACATCGCCCTGAGCTCTTTCGCACTCATCATGCCACCTGCCGTTTTGTGAACTCGGTTCTCACCGGCAACTTTGCGCCGGCCAATCGAAACGCCTCACGTGCAACACCTTCACTCACCCCTTCCATTTCATACAGGATACAACCAGGTCTGATAGGTACGACCCAATACTCCGGGTTGCCCTTACCTTTTCCCATACGTACTTCCAGCGGTTTCTTCGAGATCGGCCGGTCCGGGAATATGCGTATCCACACGCGTCCACCACGTTTGATGTGTCGGGTAAGCGCCCGTCGGGCCGCCTCAATCTGACGTGCCGTAAGACGCCCGCGGGTGGTCGCCCTAAGCCCGAATTCACCGAAGCTCACCCGGCTACCGCGCGTGGCGATACCGCGGTTTCTGCCTTTCTGCTGCTTCCGAAACTTTGTTTTTTTGGGCTGCAACATCTAACTAAACTTCTCGAGCCCGCGTCGCGCCTTTCACCTCGGCCTCCTGTTTCTCCGTTGCCCCGTCACCTTCACCAAAGACCTCGCCCTTGAAGATCCAGACCTTGACACCAATGGTGCCGTAGGTCGTATTGGCTTCAGCCAACCCATAGTCGATATCCGCGCGCAAGGTGTGCAAGGGGACGCGCCCCTCCCGGGTCCATTCAGTACGTGCGATTTCCGCCCCGTTCAAACGACCGGACACCATCACCTTGACGCCTTTTGCACCCAGGCGCATTGTGTTGGTGACAGCGCGCTTCATGGCGCGACGGAACATGATCCGCTTTACCAATTGTTGGGCGATGTTCTCGGCAACGAGCGTCGCATCCAACTCCGGCTTACGAATCTCTTCGATCGAGATTTGCACCGGTACCCCGACAAGCTTGCTGACCTCTTTCCGGAGTCTGTCGATGTCTCCGCCTTTTTTTCCGATTACAATACCGGGTCGCGCCGTATAAATTGTGACGTTAATACTCTGGGCGGGGCGCTCAATAACGATCCGACTGATCGCCGCGTTCGCGAGACTTCTCTTGAGGTATTCACGGACTTTTAAATCAGTCGTCAGGTTATCTGCATAGTGGTTGCTGCCCGCATACCAATTGGCATCCCAATCCCTGATGATTCCCAACCGAAAACCGGTCGGTATTACCTTCTGCCCCATTATTTATCTCCTTTCCTATCGCCCACGGTAAGCGTAATATGGCCGGTGCGCTTCAGAATCCCTCCGGCGCGGCCCTTGGCTCGCGGCCGAAAACGTTTTAGGGGCGGTCCTGTATCCACGTACGCGGCCTCCACTTTCAGCTCGTCGATATCGCCCCCCTCATTGTGCTCGGCATTAGCGATAGCCGACTCGAGGACCTTTTTAATCGGCGTCGCGGCCCGTTTAGTGCTGAACTGCAGGATCTGCAACGCCTGCGCGACCGGGAGCCCGCGAATTTGATCAACGACAAGCCGCATTTTCTGAGGCGACATACGGACGTATTTCAATATTGCTGTAGCGTGCATCATCCTTCCAGTTATTTAGCCTTCCGGGCAGTTGTATGTCCCCTATAGGTTCGCGTCGCGGCGAATTCGCCCAACTTTTGGCCAACCATATTCTCGGAAATCAAGATGGGAACATGTTGCCGGCCATTATGTACGGCAACTGTCAGACCGACAAAGTCCGGCGTAATCGTGGAGCGCCGCGACCAGGTTTTAATCGGCCTCCGGCCGCCTTGGGCCTTCGCCTCCTCGACTTTTTTTGCGAGATGATAATCCACAAAAGGACCTTTCTTTACGGAACGTGGCATGGCTCTAGAATTCCCTCTACTTCTTGCGTTTGCGGACAATCATGCCGGTCGTCCGTTTGTTACGCCGTGTTTTGTAACCCTTCGTCGGCACGCCCCACGGAGAGACCGGATGGCGCCCGCCGGAAGAGCGGCCTTCACCGCCACCGTGGGGATGGTCCACCGGGTTCATGGCCACGCCCCGGACTGTGGGACGAATACCACGCCAGCGCCTGGCGCCAGCCTTGCCCAGCTTGCGCAAAGAGTGTTCGGCATTACCCACTTCGCCGACGGTGGCCCGGCACTCCAGGTGGATATACCGCACCTCACCGGAGCGCAATCGCAACTGAGCGTAATTGTGTTCGCGCGCCACGTACTGGATGCCGGATCCAGCGGTACGCCCGATCTGGCCCCCCTTGCCCGGTTTCATTTCCACACAATGTACCGTCGTGCCTACCGGGATGTCGCGCAGGGGCAGCGCGTTGCCCGGTGCGATTGGCGCCTCGGATCCGGACAGCACTTGTGAACCTATCTCCGCACCCCGGGGCGCAATGATGTAGCGGCGCTCGCCATCGGCATACAATACCAAGGCGATGTTCGCACTGCGGTTCGGATCGTATTCGAACCGCTCAATTTTACCCGGAATGCCATCCTTATCACGCTTGAAATCGACAATCCGGTAGTGCCGTTTATGACCGCCTCCGCGATGGCGCACACAGATGCGCCCCTGGTTGTTTCGCCCATCGATCTTGCCTTTTGCCTCAAACAACCCCGGACAGGGTTTGCCGCGGTGCAGACCAGGGGTAACCACACGGACCTGACCGCGCTGTCCCGGGGTCCTCGGATTCTTTTTCTTGACCAGTGCCATATGAAATCGTGCTCTACTTCTGCGTCCCGATAAAATCGATATCGTGACCGGGCTTTAGGCGTACATAGGCCTTCTTCCAGTCTCTTCGACGACCCGGCGTGTGACCGAAACGCTTCACCTTGCCCCTGACGTTCGCCACTTGCACCGATTCCACCTCAACATCGAACATTTTTTCAACCGCCCTCCTTATTTCCGGCTTGGTCGCGTCTTTTAGGACCTCGAACACAAACTGATGGTGTTTGTCCGCAACCAGCGTGCTTTTCTCCGAGATACGCGGCCCCCGAATGATCTGATAGAGCCTCGCTTCGTTCACGAAAGCCACTCCTCAAATTTCTCAAGCGCGGCCACCGTCATGATCACCTTGTCAAAGCGAATAAGGCTGACCGGATCCGAGGCCGAGACATCACGTACCTCGACTGTCGGCAGGTTTCTGGCCGACAGCGCCAGATTCATGTCCAACTTATCACTAATAATCAATACGTCACTGACCCCCAGCCTATTCAGTTTCTCGACCAGGGTCTTGGTTTTCGGCGCGTCCATGCTGAGATCCTTGATCACCAACAGGCGATCCTGACGCACCAGCTCCGAGAGGATGGAGCGAATGGCTGCGCGGTACATCTTTTTGTTGATCTTCTGGGCGAAGTTCTTGGTTTGCGCCGGGAACGCCACGCCGCCGCCCCGCCACAGTGGACTGCGGATGGTACCCGCCCGCGCATGGCCAGTGCCTTTTTGCCGCCAGGGTTTTGCGCCGCCGCCCCTTACCAGGGCGCGGTTTTTCTGGGCCCGCGTTCCGGCACGGCCACCGGCCTGATAGGCCACAACGATCTGGTGGACCAGAGGTCCATTGAATGGGGTACCGAAGTTCTTGTCAGAGACTTTCATCCCCGACCCGATCTTCTTTCCGCTTTCGTCGACAACGCCCACTTGCACGAGAATCTATCCCTTCACGTTAACCGGGTCGATTTCACCGCCGGTCGAATCATCACGTCCGCACCTTTGGGTCCGGGGACCGAACCTTTTACCAACAACAGGTTTCGCTGCGGATCAATGCGCACCACTTCCAGGCTCTGTTGGGTGCGTACCGCGCTGCCCATATGCCCGGCCATTTTCTTGCCTGGAAAGACGCGGCCGGGATCCTGGCACTGACCGATAGATCCCGCTCCCCGATGGGATCGCGACGCACCGTGGCTCGCCCGGCCGCCGCGGAAGCCGTGTCGCTTCATGACACCGGCGAATCCCTTCCCGATGGTCGTACCTTGAACGTCCACCTTCTGACCGACCTCAAAGAGGTCCGCCTTGATCTCGGCGCCCGGTGCCAGCCCGCCACCCTCGTCTTCAACCAAGAGGAACTCCCTCACGCCACGCCCGGGCTCAGCCCCGGCCTTGGCAAAATGGCCCGCCATGGGCTTCGTTGTCCGGCGCGGGCGACGCGCCCCAACAGTGACCTGGATCGCCGCATAACCGTCCTTCGCCACGCTCTTCACTTGGGTAACCCGATTCGGTGTTACCTCAAACACAGTCACTGGAACCGACCGACCATCATCGGCAAACACCCGACTCATGCCGATCTTTCGCGCTATGATGCCGATAGCCATCTCAAAACCTTTCACCGTTGCAGGTTTCAGGTTGGCGATCAGACAGCCTCCAAGCCTGGGCCATGAAATCGAAAACCTTCAACTAAGTTTAATCTCCACATCTACGCCGGCAGCAAGATCCAGCTTCATCAGGGCGTCCACAGTTTTATCTGTGGGCTCGACGATGTCCATAATGCGTTTATGGGTTCTGATCTCGAATTGATCCCGCGACTTCTTATTCACATGCGGTGAACGTAACACGGTAAAACGTTCGATTGTCGTCGGTAAAGGGATCGGCCCCTTGACCAGAGCACCCGTGCGTTTAGCCGTCTCCACAATTTCCTGTGCCGAACGATCGATCGTGCGATGATCGAAGGCCTT
>FXBF010000262.1_pt1 | contig 17481 bp, 3 predicted proteins | sample 5335321 | NCBI WGS metagenome assembly FXBF01 (sample SAMEA103928391, study PRJEB20085) | sediment metagenome | isolation source: sediment
AAAGAAACCGTTCGGACAAAACCGGATTAAGTGTTCGAATAGACCGGATTAGACAATTTCCACTACTTGCTGGCATATCGTGGCAAAGAACATCAATATTTGAAACCTTATGGCCTATCGCTACTATGGATTTAACTTTTACAGTTGGAGCGAATTCAACTCCACTTCCTGTTATTATCCTATGGCGTTTGAGAAGTGGATTAGCTGGGTCGTATCCCAAGCTTACTAAGATATCAGAGGCTAAAATAGTAAAACTCGCCCCTGTGTCTACAACGGCAGGAATTAATAGCTTTGAACTTCCATCTATAGATTCTATCAGAAGGTCTATTGTAATGACCCGATGGTCAGGATTAAATCTTACTTGGGACACTAAAGAGGACTCCTGTGTCTTCAGGGAGTTTCCCTGTATAGTGTATACACAAGTTGCATTTAAATCGGCTAAGTGCCCGATGAATTTCGTCTCGGTCTTTACTATGGATTATTACTTTGCCTTTAGTAAGGGATGTAGCATTATTGACATCATAGTCTTTTATCAGAAGCCATTGATCTGGATATTTCGTCTTCATTTGGTCTTTTGTAATGATGTTTTCTCTTTTCATAATCTAAATCTCCGTATGAAAAGTTTATCATAATTATCTCTTTCTGTCAAAAAACCTGAAAATACGGGTTGCGGATAGTTGCGAGCTACAAGTTGCGAGAAAATGAAAGAAATAGTAAAGGAAAGGAAGGGAAAGGAAGTAAGGAAAGGAAGGGGTCAAACCTTGACAAGGGACAAAATAGGAGTTAAAGGACAATATTAAAGATAGTTCAGAGTTCAAAGTTCAGTCTCCTCAGGCGACTCGCCGGGGCGAGAGTACAGAGTATAGAAATGAGACAAAACGAGTTACGAGTTAAAAGACAAAAATAATGAACATTAACTTTGTAAATACAAAAAAAATATTAATTGCACTGATGCTTATGGCGCTTGTTGCGGGTGGTGCCATGAATGCACGGGCGTTTGTTTCAATCGGCAAGGGGATACTCCATATCCTTGGAATAGGTCTGACTATTGATCCTGAACAGCAGACTACGCCGATTAATATGGGTACCGCAGTAAATACAAATCTTGTCATGCCGGATGTTGATCTGGGAGACGATATACCTGTCATTCCGGAGGATTTTCTGGTGGTTGCCGAGCTTACAGGTCCGGGGATTACTGAACCGATAACCATAGCAGCAACCCCGGGTGAACAGCTTATGATCCCGCCGCTTCCTGAGGAAGGCACTTATGCGCTCAGCAATATCAGGCTCATGAGCGGAGACAATCTGATCCTCTATGCCAATCCGTCCATGGCGCTGATCGATACCCTAAGAAAGCTCCTCATAACCCAGGTCACGTCCCGGGCATTGAGCATTGATGAGATAGAAGCACTCGGGATAACGATCAATCCTGAAAACTTTACTGCGTATAAATTCACAGTCGGTTTTGCAACAGAAAGCGGTATAGTCGAAATGGAGATTCCGGTTGTAATGGACCGGCGGGATGAACCCGAAGATATTACAAACTATGTAATAGAACCTGAGCCGCCGCCTGGAAATCTTAACCCAGCTCCAAGTCTGCAGGTGCCGAATCTCCAGATAGGCGGTATTAAAATGGCATATCCTGAAACGGAAACAGTTGCTGATAGCACGATCGCTCCTCCCATATCAGGGGCAATTGTTATCCCTGGGGATATCGCATTTCTGAATCAGTTCTTTGAGATTATACTCCTCCTGACCAATAATGCCCCTGACGGCACTTCGCTGACGGTGACGGATATATCTGCGGAGATATTCCTCCCTGCAGGGGATGACAATATCCCTAATACCCCTGATGACCCGCTCAGGATTGCACAGACACAGGGCGGGGCGTCTTCCATTGTCCCGATCATCAATACAACTGATGATGGAAGGGATCTGCGGGCACAGGAATCAGGAGAGGGTAAATTCCTTGTCGAAGGACTCAGGGAGGGAACCCACCGGATTAATATCGATATCACAGGCACATTATTAGGTCTTCCGAGCGGCCCTGTGCAGGTGGCGGGAAAGGCTGTGGGGACGGTGATCGTGAGGAATCCCTATTTCTCTCTTGCCTTTGGCCAGCCGGATGTGGTCAGGGAAGGAGAGGAATATTCTCTCTTCGTTGTAGTGAACAATACATCAGAGGTGGCTGCCAATCTGGCCAGTCTGACTCTTCCTCCAGGTGAGGTCTACGGCGCAACCATGGTCTCTGATTCTGACCCTGAAAGCCCGGTTGGGACAGTAAGGTTCAGGACAATAGACCCCGGGGATTCGGCAGTTGCCGAGTTCAGGTTAATTTCCAGGAAGACAGGCAGGGTCACATCTGCTGCTTTTGCCGGTGATGACGGGGTAAATGGTGTGTTTCAGCTGCGAACAGGTGTTGATGAGCGGGGTGTCCCGCTTTCACCTGATACTATAATCCTCTCACGCTATGTGAAAAATCTCCCGGAAGACCTCGTATACCATGCAATGAGGGTGCTCGGTCTTGCCCACGGCGCTGCTACTGCGCCTGTGCTGCCGCCGGGAGTTACACGCATACCAAAGAACAATGTGGCAAAGAGGGCGTATGAACTTACTGAGGCAGGGCTTAGGGTACAGCTTGGTGAGCCTCTTGAGAAATCCATATACGACTTTCTTATGGACTGGCTCGGCAACGGCTTCCGCGATAAAGGATTTGAGGAGATTATGAGGACTACTGATGCAGGTGAAGACTTCCTGTTGGAGGCTGGCAGGATTATTGGAACCAGTGGTTCCATGAGTATGCAGAGGGCTTTGGGCGATGTAGTCAAATACAGGTCTCCTTTTATCTCCGCGGTTTTAGAGAATACGGGTCAGGTCTCAGCCTATCTTGAGATAATTGATAATAATAACCAATCCCTTGGAAGGAGAAATAGCGGCTCTGCTGTCCGTGACATACCTTTTGGTGTGCTGATCGATCTCGACGGAAACCCGGACAGCGCTTTGGGCGATATGGTCCTGCTCGACTCACAGACAGGCGAGTCATACGACCTGAGGATCAATGGTGTAAGCGCCGGTAATATCAACTTCGGGCTGATTCTACCTGATGGAAACGGCGGTTATATCCATGCTCAATACACAAATATATCAATCACAGCCGGTGAGACCATAACCGGCCGGATAACAGCAGGCGCACAGGCGCCAGTGCTTCAGATCGGCTCTTCAGATATCAATCCATCTTCTGTGTATGCATATGATGCACCAACCGGGCCGAAGGTGATAAGCGCTATGCAGCTTTCCGAGGCGGATATGCGCGACAGGGGAAGGGTCGTGGCTGTACTTTTTGATGAGAAGATACAGACAGAGAGCGCTAATGATCCGGATAATTATCAGGTCGTGTACAGGACACTGAGCAGAGAGCTTATTAATCCGCCGAAGCTGGTGAAGGTCCTGACCGGAGGAAGGATTATCTTAGTCATGTTCCAGGCTACCATCTCTCCGTTCTTTGAATATGATCTCATCCTTTCAGGGATAACAGATCCTGATCTTAATCCGCAGGAACCTGATCCTGCAAGGGTGCCTATCATTACTACTCTTACCAATCCTGGCGGTATTGTATCCGGAACAGTGAGAAAGGGGAACGGTGATCCCATACCGTATACTGACGTTCTTCTGTGGGAAGTTTTCATTGATTCAGAAGGATCGTTCCCTGTGATAACCAACCGCACTGTCACAGATGAAGGGGGCAATTACCAGCTCGATTATGTAGCAGCAGGAAGAAGCTTCAGGGTGGAGAGCAGTGATCCTGAAACAGGACAGAAAGGGCATATCTCTTCAAGGATCATCATGGACAGACAGCATCTGCAACTCGATATCCTGCTTCTTGGTCTCGGTACTCTGACCGGTCAGGTGGTGAGGGCAGAGGACGAGAGTCCTGTAGAAGGAGCGGTTGTTACTGCAAACAGCCTTACTTCGAGCAGTGTGTTTTACGCTGAAACCGATGCAGACGGCAGGTTCAGCATGTCAATGGTCCCTGTCGGCAATATAAACCTTACTGCTGAAAAGGGATATTATAAAGGCTCGATCGGCGCAACTATTCCGAATGCCGGCGCTGTAACAGAGATTACGGTCCCGGTTTATTCAACCCTGAGAGATACCGGATCTGTCAGGGGAAGGGTCTTTGAAACCGACAGCAGGACCCCTGTTGAGGGAGTTCCTGTTATCATTACCGGCAATAAATACAGAAACTGGATGTATACTGATACAGAGGGCAATTATCTCATAGAAGATGTCCCTGCCGGCGAGATAACTGCATACACCTTCCGTCAGGAGACCGGAGAAGAGGCAAGGGCAACAGGCGCGGTGCAGAGCAATCTTTCAACTACAATGAACCTTGTATTCCCGGGCACAGCCACTATTATCGGGACTGTATATAATTATAAAGGTGAGCCTGTCCAGGGCGCTGATGTTCTATCCGGTGTCAATCTTGTTCAGACTGATGAAAATGGAAATTTTGTTATTGACCTTGTTCCCATAGGATCAGTAACGGTTACCGCCTATGACCCGGAGTCAGGCGAGTCAGGGTCTGCAACGGTACATATCGGGAGTCCGGGAGAGGTTGTCAGGGTAAACATAACCTTCCCGCCCCCTACATTTAAAGGAACGATTCAGGGTTATGTCAAAGATGCCTATGGCCAGACGATCGCCTATCACCAGGTCATCTTCTGGACTGGTCAGAAATCATATTACACCTCCACTGACAGCAGTGGTTTCTTCACAAAGGAATTGCCTTTAGGATCTTATTCCGTACGGATCAGAAACTCCGGCGGCACTGATGGTGACATGAAATCTGCACAACTTGCGGTCGATGGTCAGACAGCTACACTGGAGCTTAAGTTCAAGGGGTTCGGAAGGGTAACAGGCACGGTTTACCAGCCTGACGGGGAATCTCCTGCTGTGGCGAGTGTAATCTTCGCAAGGACTTACTTTACCTATATAGGCACACCCTATACCGCGGAGGAGAGGCACATCAGCGACCAGCTTACAGAGGACGGATTGAGCGGCAAATATACCATTGAGAACGTACGGGTGGGTGATTTCAGGCTCAGGGCATCAAATGCATTCTATTCTGATCCGGCTGTATACACAGGCAGGATTAATAGTCCTGGTGAGACAGCGGTTGTGGATATCATACTTCAGCCTACATCCACTGTCAGCGGCCAGGTCTTCCTGGCAAATGGAGACAGGGCAGGCGCAGGACTGCCGGTTACCCTCAGGCTTGAATCAATAACCGAGATGCAGGTGACAACTATAGAAGACGGAACGTTTGAGTTCAACCTGGTGCCGCCTGAGAAATTCACTCTGGAGGGATATAACCCCCTGACAGGAAATTACGGAATAGCCCGGGGAAGCGTGGAGACAGGGGATGGAGCGGTTGTGGACGTGCATATCCTGGGCAAGGGTACGGTAAATGTAACGGTAATCGATGGAGCAGGGGACCCCATATCAGATGCAAGGGTGGAATTGGACAGCGGCTCAAAAATAGCAGACCTTGTCGGTGAGTTCCCGATTCTTTACACTGACCCGAATGGCGAGGCTGTGTTCAATTATGTGCCTGAAGGGAGATTCTCGGTTACTGCCGAGGATCCGAGAACCCTGACAGGCGGAAGGTCAGGCGGCACAATACCCGAAGACCTTACTGAGATTAACGTAACAGTCGTGGTTTCTTCGAGCGGCACTGTTTACGGGACTGTGATTACTGCTGATGAGACAGGAACGGTTCCGTATGCGCAGGTAAAGCTCCTGAGCGAAGGCAGGCCGGATTTCTTTACGACATCAGATGCTGACGGGAACTATACCTTTACGTATGTACCGCTGGGCAGTTTCTCGCTCGAGGTGTTCCATCCGGGCACAGCGAGGGTCGGAAAGGCAAGCGGCGCTGTCAACTATGATACCCAGCAGGTAACGGTTGATATAATACTCATTGCACAGGGGACTGTTGAAGGCTATGTTTACACTGCAACAGGCGAGCCGGTCGCCATGGCAGAGGTTAAAGTGGGCAGTAATACAATCTCTGACTTCGGTGAAATAATCATGACCTCAAACCTGGAAGGCAGGTTTAAAGTATCCGGTATACCGGAAGGTGAATACACGGTAAAGGCACATTATGCAGAGAGGAATATTTCAGGCATGGCTGAGGGCAGTATAACTTTCGAAGGCGAGCTAGTCAGAACAGACGTATACCTCGAAGCCACGGGAACCGTATACGGCAGGACCCTGTCTGCAAACGGTATCACGCCGATGCCATACGCAGAGGTGAATATATCAGGCAGATCAGAAATGTCGAACACATATTATACAGATTCTGCTGTTACAGATTCTGAAGGTAATTTCTCCTTCTCGTCAGCGCCTGTTGGTATATATTCTCTGACTGCAATGGAACAGAATGGATTCGATGGAGGATTCGGTTCAGCCACTGTGGATTATGAAGGACACCTCAGTGAAGCAGATATCATCTTTATCGGCACAGGGAATATTATCGGCAGGGTTGTAAATGCCGATGGCACCCCTCTGGAGAGAGAGGCAAAACTCACGCTCAGGCGGACAGGCCTTATGCAGAGAAGTTTTGATGCTTATACTGACCTGGACGGTAATTTTGCATTCTACGGCATACCAACCGGAGAGTTAAGCATAACCGCTAAAATACCTGGAAGCCTGCTTGGAGGCGTATATACCGGAGTTCTTAGTGAAGACGGCGAGACACTCCGGGATGTTGTGATAACGATAGACCCTTCAGGAGAGATTAACGGCTCTGTTCTCAGACAGGATGGCATAACTCCTGTTCAGGATGCACTGGTAACCTGCAGGGTGGTGATAGGTCCATACAATAGTATAGTTGTTTATGCTGTTACTGATGAAGCCGGGGTGTTCGCTTGCGAAGGTCTGCCGTTTGGCCAGTTTGATGTGAATGTGACAGATTTTACTTCAGGCGGCAATGGAACAGCTTCAGGGAGCCTTACAGAAACAGCAAGCATAGTTAATCTTGAGCCAATAATACTGGATGAGAACAATCCATATATAGTAAATATAACTCCTGCTTCAGGGTCGGTCCAGGTTCCGCTGGATTCTGTTATTACAATAGAATTCTCTGAGCCGGTTGCCTCTGATTCAGTCTATTACAATAATATCAAGGTAACCGGAGGAACAGATCCCATATCAGGCGATATTTCTTTGAGCGATGACAGGACAATTGTAACCTTTGTTCCTCTTTCAGACTTGCCTGAGTTTACCCCGGTTACGGTCACTGTAAATTCAATTAAGGACGACATGGGCAAGACCATGGAGGATATCTTTATCTCCACGTTTACTACTGCGGATATAACATCTCCGTCTGTGCTCTCTGCGCGGTTGATTAACGGCGCGTTTCTGGCTGAATTCTCAGAGCCTGTTGTCCAGGGATCAGGCATGTTCAGTGTTACATATACAGATACAGGAGAACCTGTTGAAGGTTTACTTACCTTCTCTGCCGGCGATATGGTAGCGACACTTTATCCTTCTGTCCCGCTGCCTGATGATACATCGTTTGATATCCTGATATCAGGGTATGCGGATTCCTTTGGGAATGTCCAGGCGGATGATTTCACAGCTACTTACATGACTGGAGACGAGATACCCCCTGTCATTATCCTCACATCTTCGGCATCTGTTGTTATCGGGGGAACCCCGGTTACTGTTACCGCAATACCCCAGGATTCACCTGACATATATACAGTCGATTTCCGGATTCAGGGACAGATTGTCGAGACGGTGAACAGATCGCCTTTTGCCATGACTATGACGCCAATCGAAACGGTTACTGTAACCGCTATTCCGACTGACTATGCAGGAAACATCGGGCAGGAGGTCTCCATTACCATAGAAGTGATTCCTAATGCTCCCCCGTCTTCTTCGATCATCTCCCCTGAGGACGGGGCATTCTTCGGGACAGGCAGTACAGTAATGGTTAGCGCCTCTGCAACAGATGATCTTGGACTGAAAGAGATCGAGATGAGGGTAAGGAGTACTGACGTTTCCCTTACCCAGGTATATATAATCGCCTCTGATATCCTTTCGGCAGAACATAACTTCTATTTCACGATACCGTCTACCTCTATGCCCGGGATGAATATAGACATTGAGGTCGTGGCAAGGGACATCAGAGATGTTGAGAGCGCCCCGGCATCAATTACCATCCAGACCGAGGACACGACCCGTCCTGTGGTACGGATTATTTCTTTTACACGGGGATTTCAGGTTGAGCCTAGTGAGACGATTCCTGTCAACGTTTATGCAACCGACAACTCGGCAGTGAGCAGGATAGACTTCAGGACAGAAGGAGGACTGCAGATCTCCGAGACCCAGGTGATCGACCCCCCTGCTTCAGATGCCACAGCCTCTTTCACCCTTGCAATACCGCCGGATTATGCCGGAGGCACGCAGATAACGATTGCTCCTTCGGCAACGGATATAAGCGGTAATGTCGGCTATGCGCCGAGGATAACACTGGTTGTGGAGGATGTTATACCTCCTGCTGTAGAGATCCTCACTCCTGCTGACGGTTCATCTGTCATGGCAAGAGATACCGTAAGGATTACAGCAAGCGCCTCTGACAATGATGTGATCGACAGGGTGGAATTTTTTATAGACGGACAGCTTTTTGCAACGGATAGATCCGCATACAACGGTATTTATGAAGCAACCTTTACTGCCCCGGCTGAAGCAGGGACGACTGTTATACTTTCAGTCAGGGCATATGACAGGGCAGGAAACAGCGCTGAATCTGCGAGTGTCACTGTCACGGTTGTAGTTGACAATATCCTGCCTGAAGTGGCGATTTTGTCGAACCTGGCGGCGATGAGATTCGGCGTGGGCCATGTTGTGGACATACGTGTTGATGTCACAGACAATATCGGAATTTCATCGGCTGAGCTCCTCATAAATAATAGTGTGGCCGCTACATTCGATAATCCGGGCTCACGGTATCTTACGTTCAGTTATCTTGTGGAAGACCTCATTCCGGTGGAATCAGACAGCATCACAGTCCCGCTCGAAGTGAGAGCAGCAGACCTTGACGGAAATACCGGCACATCGGGCGTGTATGATATAAAGATTATTCGTGACACTGCTCCTGCAATTACGATCCTTACTCCTCAGTCCGGACAGAATGTGCTTGGCGGCTCGAGAATACGGATCCAAGCCGAGTCATCGGATGATTTCGGTATAGCATCCTTTGAGATCAGGGTCAATGGCATAACATTGGCAGAAGGTTCAGAAACAGCTCTCAGCATAGAATATGACGTCCCTGAATCAGCCCTGGGTTCAACAATAGTTATAGAAGCTGTCGCAGTAGATACATTGGAGAATAGTTTTTCAGAGACTATTTATATATATGTGCCTTTGGCTATATCAGATATCTCTGCTTTGTCAACCAATAGTGAAGTTACTGATGTAGTCGTCTACGGCAGCTATGCATATATTCTTGAGCAGGGGACAGGTATATCTGTTATCGATGTCAGTGATGTTTCACTGCCGGTTATTATTGCAAGCCTTACGCTTCAGGGCGATTATACAGGAATGGATACATTTGAAGGGGTAATCTATGTCTATGGTCCTTCAGGCATAATGCTGATAGATACTGCTGACCCGTTTAACCCTGCAATTATCAACAGCTATGAAACCACGGGGCCGGTTGCGGATATTGCCTTCAGATCCGGTTATGCCTACTGCGCAATGGGTTCGGAAGGTCTCCTGATACTCGATGTTCATGATCCTGCAATGCTTGGCAGTGTTATTTATGATACTAATGGCGCTGCGAATGTGGATACAGAAGGTGATTACCTGTATATCACGCATGGAGACACTAATCCTCAATTGAGTGTCTATTCATTAACAGAACCACTCAATCCTGTGCCTCTGTCTTCTTACAGTTCAAGTCCTTTCAATCTCTATGATTCCGAAGGAGATAGCGGCATAGGAATTACAGGTAACAACAGATTAATATCCTTAACATTTGATGAAGTTTCAGGATTCAGTGAATTGTCCGATATTGTCATGAACAGCGTCAATTTGATAAAGACCATTGACCTGAAAGAGCGGTATGCCATCCATTCTTCAGGTACTGACGGATGGGGCATTGTAGAGGTATATGATAATGGCGGATTCTCTGATATGGGTTTGATACCTTCGGGAGGCAGCGCAAATAAGGCAGTTCTCCATAGAGGCTATGTCTATACTGCTGATGGGCAGGCAGGTCTCAGGATATACAGGATCGATACACAGAATACAGTCTCTCCTGAAGTTCAGATAACTTCACCTGTTTCAGGGAGTTCTGTTGAAGAGGGGTCAGAGGTAGAGGTTACAGCCAATGTGGATAATGGAGATAATGCCTCGGTAACATTCCTTATTGATAACAAAGAGGTTTTTACGGATGAGGCGGCTCCGTACATATACCGCTTCAGAGTTCCCCGTGATATAACTTCACTTGTAATCAAGGCAAGGGCTGATAACCTTAATGGTCTTTCTGCGGAATCAACAGAGGTTGTCCTGAACGTTATCGAGGAGACAGTACTTCCTTCTCTCACGGTTACTTCACCGGTTCAGGACGGGACTGTCCCGAACCTGTTTGAGGGTGAAACCCTTATTGTAGAGGGTTATGCAGTGGATGATTTTGGTATAGACAGGATAGAGCTCTTTATAGGCGGCGTACTTGTTGATTATAGCCTTCTTTCATCTTTCGACCTTGAATATATCGTTCCTGATGACGGAGTGGACGGCACGGATTATCTGGTTGAGGTCATTGTTCGTGCAACGGACGTATCAGGGAATATATCGGAAGTCAGGTTCGATATCCGCGTCATAGAGGACAATCCACCGCAGATATACTTTATTACCCCCCAGCCGGATGCAGAGGTCTACAGCGGAATAATAATCTCTTTAAACGTCAGTGTAATAGATGACAGGACTATTGAAGAGGTCAGATTCTATGAAGGCGGTACATTCCTTGGAACAGGGTCCCTTTCATCAGAAAATGTGTACTCCATACTCTACAGGATTCCTGAGGTTATAGTGGAAGAGACACGCTCCTTCAGGGCTGAGGCAGTGGATTATACCGGTCAGATATCATTAGCAGAGACTTCTATAATCATAAAACTGTCCCAGACAGGACCGATAGTATCTGTGGGGGATGATGCGCAGGTAATAGATATCCAGGATGATATAGCCGTTACAGGCGGCAGTAACGGTGTGCTTAATATCTATAACATAGGTGTGCCTACATCGCCTGTGCTTCTTGGTTCGCTGGATACCGGCACTGAAGAGATAAGGGATATAAGGATAGAAGGCAGCACAGTATATGCAGCGAGCCCAAGATACTTCAGGGTAATAGACATAACCGATACTGCAAATCCTGTTCAGTTGTCAGCTATTGATAATGCTTGGCTCTATTCAATAGATGTTTTTGACGACATTGTCTTTTTAGGGAGGTATGCCGGTTACCTCAGGGTCTATGATGTAGGGAATGGGCAGAGTCCTGTTCTTAAGTCAACAAGGGATCTTGGAGACGGAAATGTCATGGACGTAAAGATAGACGGCATGACAGGGATGCTCTATGCTGTTGTGGATAATGGCGCTGGTTCATACCTCTCGATTATCGATGATATTGAAGCCGCAGAAATAGGCAGGGTGTCAATCCCCGGGAGTCCGAGAAGATTGGATGTAAACGGGGATAAGGTGTATATAGCCAATTCTACCGGGATGGTGGTTGTTGATGTCAGTGACCCAACGAATCCTACTGTAATTGGAAGTATTGATACCCCTGGAACCAGTACAGGCATTGAGGTGATGGGCAATTGGGCATATGTGGCAGACGGTGATGCATATGGACTTTCGATTGTTGATATAACCATTCCGGAAGCGCCTCTGCATATGACCTCAATCAATACCCCTGGATCTGCCAAAGAGGTTGCCCTGGCAAAAGGGCTGGCATTTATAGCTGACGGTCTATCAGGAATAACAGTAGTCGAGATCGGGGATACGCCACCTTTTGTAAATCCGGATCTGATTTCCATCACAAAGGTAAAAAGTGACGGCACTGTTGATGTTATCGGTGAGCCGATGGCGGTAATTGACGAGGAGTTGACTATAAGTTTAACGCTGACGAATCTTAATACAGGTATTACCTCTTCAACCGATATAACATCAGGGGCAGGATTTATTATGAGCATCACCGCTGTAACTTCTGATGACCTGGTCATTGAGGCGTTTGATACCTATCAGGGCAGTGGCCCTGTCTATCTCGGTAAGGTACCTGCCGGTGAGGTAGTAGGCAATTATCCTGTTTCCGGCTTTGCACAGGCTGTTGATGTGGATAGCAATATTGCGGTGATTGGCGATGACAATGGAGTTATTACCGTATTTGATGTAACAGATCCGTTGAATCCCGTAGAGCTTGGTTCGCTGGATACCGGCACTGAAGAGATAAGGGATATAAGGATAGAAGGCAGCACAGTATATGCAGCGAGCCCAAGATACTTCAGGGTAATAGACATAACCGATACTGCAAATCCTGTTCAGTTGTCAGCTACCGATAATGCTTGGCTCTATTCAATAGATGTTTTTGATGACATTGTCTTTTTAGGGAGGTATGCGGGTTTAATCAGTGTCTATGACGTGGGGGATGGACAGAGTCCTGTTGGTAAGTCAACAAAGGATCTTGGAAATGGCAATGTCATGGACGTAAAGATAGACGGTATGACAGGGATACTCTATGCTGTTGTGGACAATGGTATAGACTCATACCTCTCGATCTTAAACCCAAGTAATCCCACGAACCTTGTAGAAATAGGTAGGTTATCTATCCCTGAAAACCCAGAGAGTGTCATGGGAGATGGTGATAAGGCATATATAATTGTCAGGAGCGGTCTGTTGATTGTGAGCCTAGATCGTTTAGGCACTGCTGATTTTGGAACGGACGGAGACAGTGACGGGATGGCAGATGATATCCTGAGCTATAAGGAGATAACAGGCGGGGTCTATGACGTGGGGATAAAGAATAATTATGCCTATCTTGCAAACGGGGTGATTAATGGCATCAGAATAATAGACATAACAGATTCGGCTGTGCCGAATGCAATAGCAAAAATAAGCACACCGGGAGATGCAAGAGAACTGAAGATAAAACGCAATTATGCCTATGTTGCAGACGGCTCGGGCCTGACCGTGGTAAGACTCTATACTGCCGAGGTAATCCCTACAGTAGAGCTTGAGCTGGTAAGGATGGAGGTGGATATCCCGGCCATGACTGTCTCAGTAGTTGGATTGCCCGGCGCAGTCTCTGACAATGCATACCCGCTCATCGTCAGGATAGAAAGCGCAATTACAGGGCAGGTATATGAGACGCAGGTGCAGGAGGCAGACAACGGCGCCTTTACCGTAAGCCTGCCGTGGATACCCGGAGATGAGCTTTACATAAGCCTTGTAGAGACTACCACTGATCCATTAACAATAGGGCCGTTCTCTCTCGGAATGGTGCCTGCCGGAGAAGTAGTGAGCAGTAATCCTGTTTCCGGTTTTGCTCAGGCAGTGGATGTGGATGGGAATATCGCAGTAATTGGCGATGACAATGGAACCCTGACAGTGTTTGATATAACAAATCCCCTTAACCCTGTACAACTTGGCTCACTGGATACAGGGAATGAAGAGATAAGGCAAATAAGGATAGAAGACAACATGGTATATGCAGCGGGCTTAAGATACTTCAGAATAATAGACATAACTGATACTGCAAATCCTGTTCAGTTGTCAGCTACCGATAATGCTTGGCTCTATTCAATAGATGTTTTTGATGACATTGTCTTTTTAGGGAGGTATGCGGGTTTAATCAGTGTCTATGACGTGGGGGATGGACAGAGTCCTGTTGGTAAGTCAACAAAGGATCTTGGAAATGGCAATGTCATGGACGTAAAGATAGACGGTATGACAGGGATACTCTATGCTGTTGTGGACAATGGTATAGACTCATACCTGTCGGTACTTGATGCCATGGATGTTACCAGTCTTGTAGAGATTGGCAAGGTAACGGTGCCCGTGACACCGAGGGGGATAGAGGTAGCCGGTGATAATGCCTATATAGCGGTAGGTAACGGCATGGTAATAGTAAGCCTTGCTCGTTTAGGGACAGTTGATTTTGGTACTGATGGAGACAGTGACGGGATGGCTGATGACATCCTGAGCTACATCGCAACATTAGGTGATGCCACAGGTATAGGAATAAAGGGAAATTATGCCTACATTGCAGACGGGTTATACTACGGGGCAACAGTATTCGATATAACAGATCCGAATGCACCGGTTGAGGTCGGAAATACCGGCACACCGGGTAATGCAGGAGATCTGAAAGTGGATGGCGGTTATCTCTATGTTGCAGACGGGTATGCAGGTCTGAGCGTGATTCTGTCCCATACTGCCGGGGCAGTCCCCACCATTTATAATAACCTTGTGAGCATGGAAGTCTATCCGTCAACTTCAACTATGGAAGTGATTGGTTATCCTGGCGCTGTCTCTGATGATGTTTACCCGCTCATAGTCAGGATAGAGAGCACAATTACAGGGCAGATTTACGAGACACAGGTGCAGGAGGCAGACAACGGCGTCTTTACAGTAAGCCTGCCGTGGATACCGGGTGATGAGCTTAATATAAGCCTTGTAGAGACTACCACTGATCCATTAACAATAGGGCCGTTCTCTCTCGGAATGGTGCCTGCCGGAGAAGTAGTGAGCAGTAATCCTGTTTCCGGTTTTGCTCAGGCAGTGGATGTGGATGGGAATATCGCAGTAATTGGCGATGACAATGGAACCCTGACAGTGTTTGATATAACAAATCCCCTTAACCCTGTACAACTTGGCTCACTGGATACAGGGAATGAAGAGATAAGGCAAATAAGGATAGAAGACAACATGGTATATGCAGCGGGCTTAAGATACTTCAGAATAATAGACATAACTGATACTGCAAATCCTGTTCAGTTGTCAGCTACCGATAATGCTTGGCTCTATTCAATAGATGTTTTTGATGACATTGTCTTTTTAGGGAGGTATGCGGGTTTAATCAGTGTCTATGACGTGGGGGATGGACAGAGTCCTGTTGGTAAGTCAACAAAGGATCTTGGAAATGGCAATGTCATGGACGTAAAGATAGACGGTATGACAGGGATACTCTATGCTGTTGTGGACAATGGTATAGACTCATACCTGTCGGTACTTGATGCCATGGATGTTACCAGTCTTGTAGAGATTGGCAAGGTAACGGTGCCCGTGACACCGAGGGGGATAGAGGTAGCCGGTGATAATGCCTATATAGCGGTAGGTAACGGCATGGTAATAGTAAGCCTTGCTCGTTTAGGGACAGTTGATTTTGGTACTGATGGAGACAGTGACGGGATGGCTGATGACATCCTGAGCTACATCGCAACATTAGGTGATGCCACAGGTATAGGAATAAAGGGGAATTATGCCTACATTGCAGACGGGTTATACTACGGGGCAACTGCGAACGGGGTTGATGTGTTCGATATAACAGACCCGTTGTCTCCTGTATATATAGCAGAAATCGATACCCTTGATGATGCAGTAGCTCTGATAATATCAGGTTCGTATGCCTATGCTGCGGACGGGTATGCAGGCTTGAGCGTGATACAGCTTTATACCGCCGAGATAACACCCTGAACCCTAACCACCCTAATGGATTTACCCATTTGTCTTTCACCTGTATTTTTTAAGCGATTCCTAAAAAAGATGATTAGATTATATTTCTCGGCGATTATATAGATCGTGGTCCTGGCAGTTTTTTTTCATATTTATATTTCAGAAGATACCTATGCCTTTTCCTTCTGGCGTTCAGCTATCGTGCCCTTCTAACGTATCTTTTAGTTTACAAGAAAAAACACTAATCTTGAACAGGAATTATCTATAAAGAGGATTAAGGCAAATTTCCAGATTTTTCTTGCTCAGTTCCGGGATTCCCCCTGATTTCTCTGAAGGGGGATAAAAAAGCATTGAAATTCTTTCTGTTGTCCAGTGGTTGTCAAATCAGGAAATGCCCTGGCATTTTAGCATCGGCGTTTCAAATGCGGCTGTGCTTATATACCGGATTCCGCCAGGTTACATAAGCGTGGTCCAGCAGAATTCAGAATATTAAATTGTATTGCTTTTTCTTGCTGTGTCTTTAGTTTCCTTTTTCGTTGTTTTTCTTAGGTAACCACCTAATACTGCAAATGGTATTACAAAAATTAAAATAAGATACGAGGACGTTCCGTGTGGGTGGGATGTTAATACAGAGGTAAGCAGTAAGCTTGTTATTAAAGATAATGCACCCGTCATAAAGGCATGTTTTAATTCATCTGCCCTGGCAATAAAAGCTGATACATAGCCGCCAATGAATGTAAATGAAAAGCTTACAAAGAGCGAAATATTGTAAAAGGCTTTCGAATTAAACAGCTCTTCTTCCATCTGGTCCTGAGCCATGCCTTTTGAAGCCATAATAGCAACAGCAACGATACCTATAAGAATTCCAGCTGTAAACGAACCAAAGGTATCAGCCAGCCAGCCTGAAATAACAGCCTTTATATTGAGTTTCTTTTCATCGTTCATCATGAATTCATATATCCGGGAAATATCTGAATTTTGGGTAATTTTCAGTATACCAGAGCATAAATAAAAATGTAATAAGCAATCAGCAGTAAACGGTAACCATTCAGTGAAAGGTGGAATCTTTCTTCTCTGCCACCCGTCACTGACTGAATGATTACGGGATGTGTCCCTATTTTTCTTGACAAATTTATGCTTTTATAATAACCTCTTGGCTATGCCGAGAATTGCAAGAATGATTGCTGTTGGCTATCCCCATCATGTGGTTCAGGCAGGGAACAACAGGAACAAGGTTTTTTTTGATGAGAAGGATATGTTAGCCTATTTAGGCCTGCTCAAGAAATATACGGAAAAATGGGCATGCCCTGTTCTCGCCTATTGTTTAATGCCAGATCATGTTCACCTGCTTGTTAAACCCCGGGAAGACAGTTCCCTTTCAAAGGCAATGCAGGGGATTACGCTCTGTTATACTCAATACAGTAACAAAAAATATAATAAAAGAGGAAGGTTATGGGAAAGCCGCTATTACTCCTGTATTGTTGACAAAGAAAATTATTTATGGACAGTTGCCCGATACATAGAGCAGAATCCCATGCGCCTTGGTGTGGTCAATAAAAAAGAGGATTATCCTTATTCAAGCGCCAAGGCACATATCACTGGCATGGCAGATAAAGTTTTAGGCGAAGAGATTTTCGGGGAAGAAGGGCGCAGAGAATATGTTGATTTTTTGCATAGCCATGTAAGTGATGAAGAAATAAATAAAATTCGTTATTCTACAAGGTCGAATTTCCCGTTTGGCAATGA
>FXBF010000263.1_pt1 | contig 17480 bp, 12 predicted proteins | sample 5335321 | NCBI WGS metagenome assembly FXBF01 (sample SAMEA103928391, study PRJEB20085) | sediment metagenome | isolation source: sediment
ACGTAAAGGGCGGCGAAAAGCTCCGGGCGGCTGATTTCGAAGCGCTCCCAGCCCGACAGGTCCGTCATGTCGGCATCGGCCGGATTGAATACACGATAGTCGTGCAGCACGCCGGGGAACGGCGGATCGAATCCGACGAAGTCCAGCTCCAGCTCATCGAGGGCCGCGGCGATGCCGGGCATCGTGAAGCGGTGCTCCTTTGCATGAAACAGCAGGTCCCGGCAGGCACTCATCGTATACAGATCTTCGCTGTCGGCGAGTCCAGCCAGCGGCGCGCCGGCCGGGGCGGACAGCACCCGGGTGCGAAAAGCGCGAATGTCCGCATCCACCGGCGCCAGGGACGCGGCGCGGATCTGCTCCCGCGCCAGTACCACGTCGCCACGGGCGCGTTCGCTGTAGAGCCCGATTTTCATCAAGCCTCGAGCTTCGAGGCAATCGCTGAGAGCCCGCCAGCCGGCGATGGGGTCGGCCATGTGATGAAGAACCCCGGTGGACTCGACGACGTGAAAGCGTTGCCGGAGTCGCTCGGCGTTCAGAATATCGCCCCGCACGAAGCGCACGTTTTCGACCCCGAGCTTAGCCGCCATGCGTCGTGCGTAGGCCAGGGAGCGGGCGCTCAGATCGAGACCCAGCACCCGACATTGCGACCGCAACCTGGCAATAGCGACCGCTTCCTGACCGGTGCCACAGCCGGCTGCCAGCACCTGCACCGGATGGGACAGAAACTCCGGCGGCGTGAAGTGGTGAAAGCGATCGGTCAGATAGTCACGGTAGCTCACGGGCTCGCACCGGGGCAATTCCAGCCAGCGCGGATACGGATGCTGCTCGTACTGCTCGCGCACGGCCATGGAAGTGGTGTCCTCGATGTCACCGATACTGTCGACATCCCGTGCCAGGGTGCGCTCCTCCAGGGGTTCACACACGCTGCGTTCGATGAGCGGCCAGAGTGCTTCGCCCCAGGCGTCGCTGCCCCATCGGCCAAGCTCGGCGCCGCCTTCGATGTCCAGCAGCGGCTGGGCCATGGCCAGCAACGCGCAGCGCAGGCGAAAGGCATCGTTCGGCGTCGCGAGCGCGCCGAGATCCTGCTCCACTCGAGCGCGCAGCCGGGCTGCCGCCTGGCTCTCCTCGATGGAGGTCGAGAACACGAACTCGTTGATGAAGCACTGGGCCGCGATGGCTGTCGCCAGCCGCAACGCCGGCGGCGACGCGAGACCTTCCTCGCCAGCGAGAATGAGGTGGGCGCGGGCCCGGGTTAGAAAGCGCTCCAGCTTCGGATCGACGTTGATGGTCCTGGTCAACAACACCGGCAGCAGAGTATCGTCAGCGACCCGGTTCACGAGCGAGCGGACATCCATGGCGTCGTCGTCGAGACCGTACTTGCCGCACAGCTGGACGGCGCCGGCCGCCGCCAGATCCTGGGCCTGAACCTCGGGAGCATCGAAGCAGCTCTCGATGCAGGCACACAGCTCCGGCCGGTAGCCGGCGACGGGTACGAATCGCAACACCGACGCGAGTCCGGCCCGGGCCGCGGTGTTGTGCGGATTGCGCCGCAGCAGCGTCTCGAAGGTCGCCAGGGCGGCAGCGAATTTTCCCAGGGTGCGCTGGACTTCCCCCAGGGTCAGACGTGCGTGATCGAGGGTCGGGTCCAGGGACAACGCCTTGGTGTAGCTCGCAGCCGCCGCGCCGAGCGCCGATTGCTGCCTGTGCACGTTGGCGAGATTGACATGGGTCGTCGCGTCGTTCGGCCGGACCTCGATGGCGCCGCTGTAGGCGCGCACGGCCTCGTCCAGCCGCCCGAGGGCCTGCAGCGTGTTACCGAGATTGTTGCGCGCATCCGCCAAATCCGGCTCGAGTTCGATGGCTTGTTGATAATGGCTCGCGGCTTCTTCGAGACGGTCCGCGGCCTTGAGAAGATTGGCGAGGTCGTAGTGGAAGCCGCCGTCGCCGGGCGCCAGATCGATGGCCTTGCGGTATGCCGCCTCCGCCTCCCGGTAGCGGCCCAGCCGATTCAGCACGACACCCATATTGAACGATCGTTCGGCGTCGTCGCCGGCGAGCCGCAGCGCCTCCCGGTAGGCCTGCAAAGCCTCCTCCAGCGCGCCACTCGACTCGAGCACGGTGCCAAGATTGTCGTGGTACGGGGCCACCTGGGGCTTGTGCTCGATGGCGCGGCGTATGAGCTCCAGGGCACGCTCCCGGTCACCGACCTGGAAGCAGGCCAGCCCCAGAAAATGCAGGGCATCCGCATGCCCGGGGTCCCGCTCGATAATCTGCTCGTAGAAGCCGCGGGCGCGCGCCATTTCGCCCGCCTGGTGCAGCCCGACGGCCATCTCCAGAAGCTGTTTCGTGTCTTCCACGCTGGACACGCGCCCCTGGCGTCCGACGCCGGCCCGGGCCCCGCCCTTTGTTCCCGTTCTACTGGTCATTCGCATCCTCCACGTATCCCAGGTCCGCCTTGAGCTGGGTGAGATTTTTCTCATAGTTCTTCCAGCGTTTTCGCGCGGTCTTGTACATGGGTTGCCGCACCTGCCAGTTGCTGGCGGTGCGCACGGCGCGCTTGGTCTCGTGAAACGCGAGACAGCGGTCATCCCAGTCCAATCCGATGGTGTCGATGAGCTCGCGGCTGATGCGTTCCTGGTCCTCGATCAACTCTTCGTACTGCACATCGTACATCTGGATTGGCAATACCTCCCGCCAGTGCGCCATGACCTGCTCGTAGCCTCGGTAATAGACGGCAATATCCGACAAGTCATAGGCGTAGTAGTGTCCCTCGGCGAATATCTGCATGAAATTCGACACACAGACGTCCATGGGGTCGCGACGGCAGTGGATGATGCGTGCTCGCGGCAACATCACGGCGATCATGCCCAGGTAAAAAAAGTTTGTAGGCATCTTGTCGGTCACCCGCGCTGCCTGCCTGTCGATCGCCTGCAACGTCTCGAGATATTGCCGCGCACCCCATTCGAGCGCGGCCTCGTCCAGGGCGGGTATGTTATCGGGGTACTTCGCACCGCCGGTACCGCGCTGTTCCAGGTCAGACACGATATCGAAGATCGCCGTGAGCTCGTCGGCTCCGTGCACCCGGGGATGACTCGCGAGGATCTGCTCGACCAGAGTCGTCCCGGAGCGCGGCATGCCGACGATGAATACCGGCCGCTCCGAAGGGTCGCCAAGACCCGCGTGGTCTTCGAAATACGCCGGCGTGAACGCATCGCGAAATCTCGCGCTCCAGCGTCGATAGTGTTCGGGGTCGAAGCGTACGCGCTTGCGTTTGTACCGATTGGCTTGTCGAAAATGCTCGAATGCCTGCTCGTAGCGCGCGCAGTCATCGAGCATTTTTCCAAGCGCGAAGTGCAGATTCATGCGCCCGTGGTCGGATACGTCGGGCTTTTTCAGCAGACCCTCGATGCGCGATATCTCGGGCAGATCCGCCTCCCCGTAGCGCCGTGCGCGGGACAAATTGAGTGATGACGCAGCCATCATCGGATCCAGCCTCAGCGCCTCGCGATAGCACTCCATGGCGCGCTCCATTTCGCCGCAGTCCATGTAAGCGATGCCGAGGTTGTTGTGGGCTGCGGCAAACTCAGGGTCTATCCGGATCGCCGTTCGAAATGCCTCGATCGCAGCCGGTACGTCGCCCATCAGGCGAAGTGCCAGTCCCAGATTACAGTGCCCATCGGCGAAATCCGCATCCTCGGCGATGGCTTTGCGACAAACCTCGATGGCCGCCGATGTGCGGTGCAGGCTCATGTATGCTTTGGAGAGCGCGCTGTGGGCCGCTACGTGAAGCGGTTGCTCGGCGATGATCTGCTCGATCACGTCCGCAGCCTCGTGCCAGCGATCAAACTCGAGCAGCAATTCCCCGATGGACAGACGCGATTCGATATCGGTGGGCTCGATCGCCACTGCACGGCGCAATACCTGCAGCGCTTCTTCGTCGCGATGCTGGGCACGCAGTGACAACCCGAGCAGACGTAATGCGCGAACTCCGTCAACGTCGATGGCCAGTGCCTTGCGGCACAATTCCTCGGCGCCGCTGTGGTCACCACGGTCGTGCAGGACGGAGGCAAGGCTCACGCAGGCCATAGCGTAGTCCGGGCGGTAGTGCAATGCCTCGCGGAACTCGGATTCCGCCGCGCCAATGTCGCCGGCGGATCGCAATGCCATGCCGAGGTTGTGGTGCGCCTCGGCGTAGTCGGGACTGATGGACACGGCGCGCCGGAAGGCGGCGGCCGCGTCGTCCACGCGGTCCACGGCCCTGAGAGCGTTTCCGAAGTTGTATTGACAGACGGGATCCTCGGGACGCAGCGTGGCGGCGCGCTCGAAGCACGGCAGGGCATCGTCCTCGCGCCCCTGGTCCTGCAGTGTCATGCCGAGCCCCATCCAGGCACCGACGTCGGTGGGCTCGAGCGCCACCACGCGCCGGTAACAGGCTTCGGATTCGACGCCGTCACCCTGCTCCTGGAGCAAACCGGCGAGATTGTAGAGCGCGTTCACATAGCCGGCGTCCCTGGCCACCGCGGCCCGGTAGGCGCCGATCGCCCGGGCGCTGCTGCCCTGACTGCGCAGTGCGTTGCCGAGATTGTTCTGCAGCATCGGGTCCGAGGGCGTGATGGTGGCGGCTTGCGACAGCAGGCGTACGGATTCGTCGATGTCACCGCGCTGCTGGGCGAGTATTCCCAGATGCTGCAGGGCCCCGACGTGACGCGGCTCGGCCCCCAGGACACCCCGATAGAGCCTGTCGGCATCGTCGATACGGCCCCGACGGTGGGCATCCAGGGCCTGCTCGAACAACCGATCTGCGCGACCTCTCCTGCCCATGCCCGGAGCGCCGGCGCGTCGCCTGACGGCCTTCGATGTTTTTCGTGCCATCCGCGATCAGGCCGGGGACGGGGATCCCCGGCCCTGCCGGCTTGCGAGGACGGCGCGCAGTTCCTCGAGGTAGGGCTCGTAGTGCCGCCAGCGCTCGACCGAGCGGGTATACACGGGCTGGCGAACCTGCCAGTGACTGGCGGTCCCCACGGGCCTCACGGTGCGATGAAACTCGAGGCAGTTCTCATCCCACGCGAGACCGAGGTACTCGAACATGTCGCGGCTCACCGACTCGAGGTCCGCCACCAGAGCCTCGTACTGGACGTCGTGAATACGTCCGGGAAACACACTGTGCCAGTGCGCCATGAGCTGCTCGTATTGCCGATGGTATTCCGCAATGTCGGCGAAGCTGTAGGCGAAATCGTGGCGCTCGGAGAAGTGCTGGAAGTAAACGGACAAACAAAGATCCATTGCGTCCCGGCGGCAGTGAATGATGCGGGCGTTGGGGAACGTCGACATGATGAGCCCGAGATGCTCGAAGTTGAGCGGATTCTTGTCGGTAAACCGCTTCGCTTCGCCCATGACTTTGCGCAGCCCCTCGATGTAATCGGTGCAGAAGGAGTCGATCGTTTCGGCGTCCAGCGCCTTCAGACAATCGGGATAAGGCTGCCCGCCGGCCAGCCGTTCGGGTAGCTGTCTGGCAAGGTTGCGGAAGTACTCGAGCTCGCCGCCCGCGTGTATCGCCGGATGGCTCGCGAGGATCTGCTCCACCAGCGTGGTGCCCGATCGCAGCATGCCGACGACGAAAATCGGCATGTCGCTGGGGTTTCCGAGCGCGCTCTTCTCCTCCACGAACGCCGCGTCGAAGGTCGCGCGGCTGCGCTCGACCAAGGAATTTCCGGCATCGACATCGAAGCGCATGCGCGCGTGCTCGAGGGCGTTGGCGCTCTGGAAGTGCTGGAAGGCGCGCTGGTACTCGCCGATGTCGTCGAGCATCTTTCCGAGCGCGAAATGCAGGTGCGTTTGCCCCTCCTCGGTCTGATTCGGAGCCGATGCGAGCGCTTCCACGAAATCGATTTGCCTCCGATCGTCGTCACCGAAGCGCCTGGTCCTGGCGAGGTTCTCATGCGCGACGGCGAGCCGCGGTTCCGCTTTCAGGGCGCGGCGGAAGCTCGATTCGGCTTCGTCGAAGCGACCCAGGACCAGCAGGCAGACGCCCAGGTCGTTGAGTGCCAGGGCGTGGGTGGGCTGGATGGCAACGGCACCGCGTAGAGAATTCAACGAACCCTCCAGATCTCCCATGGCGCGTTGTACCGCGCCGAGGGCGATGAAATAGTCCGGATAGCGCGGGTTCAACTCGATGGCCCTGCGCGCGGCGCTCATGGCCGCGTCCAGCTTGCCCTGGTTCAGATACAGCCGCGACAGGTTGTAGGGCACGTTGGCGACGCTTGCGTCGATTCCGGCGGCGGCCAGCAAATGCCGCTCGGCCTCCTCGAATTTGCCCTGGTCGAGCAGGGCGGCGCCGAGATTGTTGTTCACTTCGGCCTGCTCGGGCGCGAGCTCGAGGGATCGACGAAAACAGGGGATGGCGTCTTCCAGGCGCCCCATGGCTTGCAGCACCACCCCGAGGTTGTTGTGTATCCCCGCGGCGTCCGGCTCGATGGCGAGCGCGGCATTGAATTCCTCCACGGCCGCGTCCGCTTGATCGAGTTGAAACAGCACCAGGCCGAGATTGTTGTGGGCCTGGGAGTTGCCGGGCTCGAGCGCGATCGCCGCCCGATAGCAGCTCGCGGCACCCTCGATCTCGCCGAGCACGCGCATTATCTCGCCCAGGTTGTTGTGATAGGAGGCGTTCTGGTCGTCGCACTCGATGGCGTCGGCGATGCGCCGCTTGGCGTCCTGGTTGCGACCCTGCTGGTGTGCCACCAGGCCGAGCATGTGCAGGGCATCGGCGTGCTCGGGCTGATCGCGCAGAATGTCTTCGTACAAGCCCTGGGCGTGGTCCAGCTCGCCGCCCCGGTGACGGGCCATGGCATCGCGGAATCTCGCCTCCACCGCCCTGCCGTTGCCGCCGGCGCCGCGAGCGCCCCCGTGTGCGTCGCTCATCGAGTATCTCCTCGTATCCTGTGCCGCGCCCCATGGGGCGCGGAAATGAAACCCAATGCCCGATTCTCGACCCCGGCTTGCGGGTAACGGCGTCGAAGGGAACGCCTGTCGGTCGCCACCGAGCCGAAAAGATTATCCTTTTCTGACCATGACTTGCCAGCACGGCAGGCCCGCTGCGCGCGGGGTTGCCGCGAAGTGGCTTCAGTTGCGCGATCAGATTCACGCGCTACCGGAGCTTCTGTCACTAAGCCCTTGTGCGGATGGAAAATACGAAGCAAATTCTCATTTCCTGTGGATAAAACTGTGGACGCTTTGCTGCATCTGCACCATCGGCCCGGCCATGGGCCCCCGAGGGCATCGGCGAAGCTCCGGGAGATTCGAAATGAATCTTTAATATTCAATCGCTTGCAGTCATTTGTTCGGTTCGGCAGAAAGCTCCGCGAGAGGCTCGCCAAGGGCCCCCGTGGTATGACGGCATGTGCATAAGCCAAACCCGGGACCCCCGTAAAAGCGCGTCACCCGGGCCCTCGTGGACCCTCAGCCGTCCTCCTCGCGGCAGTAGGTACGGACGAAGTCGAGCAACTCCTCGATGGCGCGCACCCGGAACTTCTGCTTCTGATGCACGAAGGAGAACGGCCGCTCCAAGGCGGGATCCAGCTCCACGCACGCCAGGGTCCCGAGCTGCAGCTCCTTGCCGATGGTGCTGCGCGAGAGAATCGAGATCCCCATGCCGGCCTCGATGGCCCCCTTGATGGATTCCGGACTGCCGAGCTCCATGATCAGGGTCAGGTCGGCGGGCTCGAGCCCGGCCCCGCGCAGGTAGTCGAAAATCACCTCGCGGGTGCCGGAACCCTCCTCGCGGGCGATGAACGGGTACTTGAGGACATCCGCCACCGGCAGGCTCGCTCTGCCCGCCAGCTCGTGCTCCGGCGATAACACCGCCACCAGCTTGTCGATGCGACAGACCTCCACCACCAGGCTCTTGTTGGGCACCGGACCCTCGACGACGCCGAGATCGATCTCGTTGCCCTCCACCATGGCAACGATACCGTCGGTATTGGAAACCCGCAGGCGGATGACCACGTCGGGGAACTTGCGTTTGAAGGCCCCCAGCAGCGAAGGCAGCATGTACTCGGCGATGGTGGTGCTGGCACCGACAATCACCAATCCGGATACCTCGCCGGTGAGCTCGCGTATTTCACCCTCCATGCGTGAGTAGAGCTCGAATATCTGCTTGGCGTAGCGATAGACCCGTTCGCCGGCCTCGGTGAGGTTGATGCGATTATGGGTACGATCGAAAAGCCGCGTATTGAACTGCTCCTCCAGCTGACGCACCTGAAAGGTTACCGCGGGCTGGGTCATGTGCAGCGCCTCGGCGGCCTTGGTAAAGCTCAAGTTTCTGGCCACCGAGTAAAAGACCTGCAATCGTCGATCCGACATGCATCACCTCTGGCCGCGCAACCCGCGGCGATGTCTCTGGTCGTCGGGCATCAGCAGACGTGATGATACCGGGCCCCGGGAGTTCGCTATTATGTGCGAATTTCAGCGAGCCCGGAAATCGTGCGCCAAAAGGGGGGCGTCACCCATGAGCTGGTGGGGGAAACTTCTAGGCGGCGGTGTCGGCTTCGTGCTCGGCGGTCCCCTCGGCGCGCTCATCGGCGCCGCCGTCGGTCATGGCTTCGACCGCGGCATCGCCAGCCTCGACGATCCGGGCGCGGTCGCCGGAGACGCCAACGGGCGCGAACGCACCCAGACTGCTTTTTTCACCGCCACCTTCTCGGTCATGGGGCATATCGCCAAGGCCGACGGCCGGGTAAGCGCCAACGAAATCCGTGTCGCCAACTCGGTCATGGAACAGATGCGCTTGTCGACGTCGCTGAAACGCCTGGCCCAGCATTTGTTCACCGAGGGCAAGGCGCAAGCCTTTCCCCTGGACGACGTCATCGACCAGTTCCGGCGCGAGTGCCGCAGCAATCGCAACCTGCACCGCATGTTCATGGAGATCCAGCTGCACGCCGCTTATGCCGACGGCAGCGTCGACGCCAACGTGAGACGCATTCTGAGCGACGTGGCGCGGCGTCTCGGCTTCTCCGAGCTGCAACTGACCCAGATGGAGGCGATGGTTCAGGCCGGCCTCAATTACTGGCGTCACCAGGGAGGATCTCCCGGCGCCGGATCCACCTCGCCGTCTCTGCAGGATGCCTACGCGATTCTCAACATCACGCCCCGGAGCACGGACCAGGAGGTCAAGAACGCCTACCGGCGTTTGATGAGCGAGCACCACCCCGACAAGCTGGTGGCCCGCGGCCTGCCCGAGGAGATGACGCGTATGGCCACCGAGAAGACCCAGGAAATCAAGGTCGCCTACGACCGCATTCGCGAGGCGCGGGAAGCGTGACGCCACTCTATCTCCCTCCCCCCCTTACAGGCGGATAAGGATGAAGAGAATAGTTCTATTGGGTTAAAGTTCAGTCCCTCTCGACGCCGGGGATAGCGACCATGTACGACCCAGTGATTGCACCGTCCATTCTGTCCGCGGACTTCGCCCGCCTCGGCGAGGAGGTCGATGCGGTACTGAACGCCGGCGCCGACATGGTCCATTTCGACGTTATGGACAATCACTATGTGCCCAACCTCACCATCGGGCCACTGGTGTGCTCGGCGCTGCGGGCACACGGGATCGAAGCGCCCATCGACGTGCATCTGATGGTGAAGCCGGTGGATCGCATCATCCCCGACTTCGCCGATGCCGGCGCCACCTATATCACCTTCCACCCGGAAGCCACGGAACACCTGGACCGATCCCTGCAACTGGTGCGCGACAGCGGCTGTAAGTCGGGTCTCGTATTCAACCCGGCCACGCCCCTGGACCTGCTCAGGCACGTCATGGACAAGGTCGACATGGTGCTCCTGATGTCCGTCAATCCCGGATTCGGCGGTCAGAGTTTCATCCCTCAAACCCTCGCAAAGCTGCGCCGGGCCCGGGAACTGATAGACGGCAACGGGGGCGACATCCGCCTGGAGATCGACGGTGGCGTGAAGCTCGGCAACATCGCCGAGATCGCCGCCGCGGGCGCCGACACCTTCGTCGCCGGGTCCGCCATCTTCGGGGCCGACGATTATCGCGCCACCATCGATGCCATGCGCGAAGCCATAGGCCGCGGCCGGAAAGCGTGACCACGCGTATTGCCATCCCTGAGCTGGTGCTCGTCGACCTCGACGGTACTCTGGTCGACTCGCTTCCCGACATCGCCTCGTGCGTCGACGGCATGCTGACACGGCTCGATCTGCCGGCCGCGGGACCGGAGCGGGTACGCGCGTGGGTCGGTAACGGCACCGAGGTCCTGGTGCGGCGCGCGCTCGCCGCGCGCCTCGATGGGGCTGTGGACGAGCAAACTTGCGCGCGGGCGTTGGCGATATTCACGCAGCTGTATGCACAGCACACCAGCGACCACAGTCGAATATACGACGGCGTGCCGGCGGGCCTCGATTTTCTCCACCGCGCCGGGGTCGCGCTCGCATGCGTCACCAACAAACCGAGCGCATTTACCCACAAGCTGCTCGCGGCGCTGGAACTGGACAAGCACTTCTCCCTGGTGATAAGCGGCGACAGCCTGGCGCGCAGAAAACCCGATCCCATGCCTCTTCTGCATGCCGCCCGGCATTTCGCCGTGGCGCCCGAGCACGCGCTGCTCATCGGCGATTCCGTGAACGACGTGAAAGCGGCGAGAGCCGCGGGCTTCGGCATCGTCTGCGTGACTTACGGATACAATCACGGCGACGACATTCGCCTCAGCAATCCGGACGCCCTCATCGATTCGCTGGCCGAGTTGCCGGAGCTATTCGCGATCCCCGCTCGGGCGAACGCCACGGGCTGAGCGACCATCCCTGTTTCGCGACTCCTGAGCGCCACCATCACCCTCTGTCGTCGGGCTTGGCGGCACCACCCGCGGGGTCTTCCGTTTCCAGCGCCGCCGCACCCGCCACGGCGAGCGCCGGTGTCGCCGCCTCTACGATGACCCGTTTCGGCGCAAAACGGATCCCGTTCTCCTCGAACGCCTTCTGAATACGCGTGAAGGCCTCGCGCCGCACGTAGAACTGCTGGCCCGGCACGGCGGTAAACTTGCAGCGGATAATCAGCGCCGAGTCCTCCATCCGATTGACCCCCTGGGATTTCAACGGCGCCATCATCAACGGCGCCAGCGCCTCGTCCATCTCCATCTCCTGGCCCACTGTCTTGATGATCTTTCTCACCTTGTCGATGTCGGTCTCGAAGGGCAGGCGCAGCTCGAACTTCATGATCGCCCAGTCGCGGCTGTAGTTGGTGAGGTTCTTGATCTCACCGAATGGAAGGGTATGCAGGGGACCGTTGTGGTGGCGCAGTCGCAGGGACCGAATCGAGATTCTCTCGACCGAACCTCGAATGGCGCCTATCTCCACGTACTCGCCCATGCGAAAGGCGTCGTCCAGGAGAAAGAAGATCCCCGAGACGATGTCGCGGATCAGGGCCTGGGCGCCGAAGCCGATGGCGAGTCCGAGGACACCGGCGCCGGCAATGAGCGGCCCGATATTCACTCCCAGCGACGACAGCACCAGCAGCAGGGCCATGACCAGCAGCGTGATCAGCACGACCTTGCGAAACAGCGGCAACAGGGTCTGCATGCGCGTTTGTCCGGCCCCGCCGATATCACCCCCGCCTGCTGCGGCACCGTCTCCCTCGGAGGCCTCCTCCGGTTCCATGTGAAAGGAGACCGCCGCTTTGACCACGCCCCAGAAGGCATAGGCCAGCAGTACAGTGACGAAGACATCGAAAAATGCCGCGCCGATCCGCTCGCCGGCGACGGCCCTGGCCGCGGCACCGGCATCGACACCCCAGAAGCCGAGTACCACAATGATCGCGATGAATCCCAGCACGATGCGAAGATTCTTCAGCACCACCGCCTGAATCTCGCGACTCGCGGCCTTCCTCGACTCCTGCGCCGCCGCGCTCGCGGGCGCCAGGGTGAGCAGGGGCTTGTCCAACCCGGCAGCGCCCACCTCGTCCTCGTCCTTGGGCTTGAAGATCCTCGCGACGACCCGCCTGAGACCCAGATCGATGAGCGGCAGCAGCATCAACAGAGTCAAGGTCTTGATTCCCGAATATTCCGGCTTCGGTCCCTCCACACCCAGCTTGCCGATGCCGAGAGCAAAGAGGATCAGCACCGCGGCGATGGCGATCAGGTGCCAGTAGGCCGCCACGGAATCGACGAAGTTGCTCTCGCCGGGCGCTCGCTGCGCACCGTCGCCACGGATGATGGCCGCGTAAGGATGTCGGGCCTCCCAGATCATGATGATCAGCGCGATTACGAAGAACACCCTGACGATCAGTTGGAGGAGCGCCACCACGTGAGGCTCCACACCGAAGACATCCATGGGCTTGATGATGACGCCGTCCACCACGAGAATGCCGGCGAGAACGAGCAGACGCCAGCGAAGCGCCCGCGCAGCCCGGTCGTCCAGGCTCACCAGTCGAAGCCCGGGAGCACGGGGAGCGAGCACCACGTCCATCACGATGGCGATGGATCGCATGATGACGGTCGCGGATAAAACCATGATGAACAGCGGCTCGGCGCCGGCGTTGTTCCATATCGCGGCGGCCAGGACCGTGAATGCGACCACGCCGAAGACCAGCAAGGCGAGCAATCTCATGAGCCCTCGCACCATCGAAGTTCCCAGTCGCGCCATGAAGCCCTGCGGCGCCGATTCCGGCGCCGACGTGCCGCCGATACCCGTCGCTCGGCGCACCAGCGTCTCGGCGATCCAGCCGGCGGCGAGCATGAGCACGAGCCCCAGCACGATGCCCCACGAGGAGACGGTTCCGGCCAGGGTCACCTGAGACCAAACCTGCCCGGGCAGACCGGACAGCCCGGGCCAGGAGTTCAGAATCCCGGCCAGCTGCAGGCGCGCCGTCTCCACCACGTCTTGGAGCTGCTCGACGGGGTCCACGTCCTCGCCCGTCGCCACGTCACCCGAGTCCACCGCCTCCTTGTCCAGCTCGCGGATGAGCAATGCGCGCACCTGATCGTCGGGGAGCTTGGAGAGCAGATCCCGGACCTCTTCCCGGGTCAGCTGCTCGGGTAGCTGAACATCCTGGGTGTCGGCCGATTCCGCACCACCGGCGGGGACGGGGACGGCGGCTCGCACGGTGCCGGTTGTCGCCATCACGAGCGACACAGCCAGGAGGCAACCGACTGCTGTGGGGTATCTCATTGCTGTTCTCGGAGTTATCGAAACGCGGAGGGTGAAGGGTAATCCACCCCGACAGGCAGTTTCAAACGCCTTCCCGGATTGCCGGCAGGTAACCGCATCACCTACCCGCACTGGTCACCGAATGACCCACGCTCCCTTCTCGGATCCGGCCGCTTCCAGACTGCTGCGGATATCCATGCGGGTATTGAAGGTCCAAGTCGTGACATATACCCCAATAAAACAATAGGATATACGCGATATGCTCCTGATGATCGACAACTACGACTCGTTCACCTATAACCTGGTGCAATACCTGGGTGAGCTGGGCGCGCGGGTCGAAGTGTTTCGTAACGATTGCATTTCCGTCGCCGACATCGCCGCCATGGCGCCGCGGCGCATCGTCATTTCACCGGGGCCGTGCACGCCCAACGAAGCCGGCATCTCGCTTGCCGTGGTGGAGCGATTCGCAAAGCACATTCCGATACTCGGCGTGTGCCTGGGTCATCAATGCATCGCGCAAGCCTTCGGCGGGCGCATCGTTCATGCGCACACGACCATGCACGGTAAGACGTCGATGATTCGACACCACGCAGACGGCGTCTTCCGCGGGCTGCCGTCGCCGTTCGAGGCGACGCGCTACCATTCACTGGTTGTCGCCGAGGAGTCGCTACCCGATTGCCTGGCCGTCACCGCCCGGGCGCGCTCGGAAGACGGTCTGGCGGATGAGATAATGGGCATACAGCACACGCGTTTCGACGTAGCGGGCGTACAATTTCACCCGGAAGCGATACTCACCCGCCACGGGCACCGCCTGCTGGCCAACTTTCTCGCGCCGGAACTGGACCAGCAGCGTGGCACGGCGCGAGTGGCCTGACGGGATCGATCGAGGTAAACCATGGACATTCAATCGGCGATTCGCGCGGTCACCGAGCATCGTGATCTTTGCGGCGAGGAAATGACTTCGGTGATGCGCGCCATCATGAGCGGAGAGGCGACCCAGTCCCAGATCGGCGGCTTTCTCATCGGGCTGCGCATGAAGGGCGAGACCGTGGAGGAGATTGCGGCGGCGGCCACGGTCATGCGCGAGCTGGCGACGCCCGTGCACGTCGAGGCCGAGCACCTGGTGGACACCTGCGGCACCGGGGGCGACGGCAGCAGCACCTTCAACATTTCCACGGCCAGCGCCTTCGTGGTCGCCGGCGCCGGCGCACGGGTGGCGAAACACGGTAACCGATCGGCATCCAGCAGCTCCGGAAGCGCGGACGTGCTGGAAGCGGCCGGCGTCAATCTGGACCTGACCCCTCTGCAGATCGCGCAGTGCATTCGCGAAGTCGGCGTCGGCTTCATGTTCGCACCGAAGCACCACGGCGCCATGAAACACGCCATCGGACCGCGCAAGGAGATGGCGGTACGCACGATCTTCAACGTGCTGGGACCTTTGACCAATCCCGCCGGGGCGCCGAATCAGGTAGTGGGAGTGTTCAGCCGCGATCTCATCGAGCCGCTCGCCCGGGTGCTCGCGCAGCTCGGCAGCCGCCACGTTCTGGTCGTGCACTCCGAGGACGGGCTCGACGAGATCAGCATCGGCGCCGATACCCACATAGCGGAATCCAGGGACGGCAGCGTGCGCACCCACAGCATCAATCCGGGGCAATTCGGCATGAACATCGCCGACCTTTCGACTTTGACCGTTTCGTCGCCGAAGCAAAGCCTCGAAAGAATTCAGATGGTATTCGACAACGCCGATGGCCCCGCGCGCGACATCGTCGCTCTCAATGCCGGTGCGGCAATCTACGCCTCGGGCCTGGTGGACGATCTGAACGCGGGCGTCACGGCGGCCATGGAATCGCTCGCCAGCGGCGCGGCCCGGGAGCGCCTGGCGAGCCTGGTCGCGCTCAGCAACAGCTTCTGATTTCTCCACCGATGCATGCCGCCTGACACTCCGGACATCCTCAAGAAAATCCTTGCGCGAAAAGCCGAGGAAATTACCGAGCGCAGCACCAGCGTCGGCATGCGCGCGCTCGGCGAGCGCGTCGAGAGCATGCCACCACCACGGCCGTTCGCGGATGCCCTGCGCGCGCGGCTCGACAAAGGCGAGACTGCCGTCATTGCCGAGATAAAACGGGCGTCCCCGAGCCGGGGCGTGCTGCGGGAGAAATTCGAGCCCGCCGTCATCGCCCGGGAGTACGAGACCGGCGGCGCCGCAGCGCTTTCGGTGCTCACGGATCGGGATTTTTTCCAAGGCGCGGACCAGCATCTGAAAGATGCACGCGCGGCTTGCGCGTTACCGCTGCTGCGCAAGGACTTCACCATCGACGCCTATCAAGTCTATGAGGCGCGCGCCCTCGGAGCCGACTGCATCCTGTTGATCGTGGCGGCGCTCGGTGACGCGGCCATCAATGATCTGGCCGGACTGGCCGTGCATCTCGGCATGGACGTGCTGGTGGAGGTGCACGATGCCGATGAGCTCGAGCGCGTGCTGCATCTCGATCAGCTGATGCTGGGCATCAACAGCCGCGATCTGCGCACCTTCGAGACCAATCTCGACACCATTGTCGATCTGCTGGCATCGATACCCGATGATCGGTTAGTTGTCGCCGAGAGCGGTATTCACACACCGCAAGACGTCAAGCGCCTGCGGGACAACGGCGTTCACAGCTTCCTGGTGGGAGAAGCATTCATGCGCGCGGAGCACCCGGGCGAACGCCTGGCAGCTCTGTTCGGTTATTGAGATTAATAGGAGATTAATAGGGGGACAGGCAGGATTAATAGCAGGATTAATAGGGGGACAGTATACTTATTTCTAACAGCTCAAAGCGGAAACCGGCTCTGAGCCCTTAGAAATAAGTATACTGTCCCCCTATTAATCTATCGGGCGCCGAATACGACGATGGTCTTGCCCGATACGGAGATGAGCGCTTCTTCTTCCAGGTTTTTGAGCACCCGTCCCACCATCTCCCGTGAGCATCCGGCGATGCGTCCGAGCTCCTGGCGGGTGATGCGGATTTGCATGCCGTCGGGGTGGGTCAGCGCATCCGGCTGCTTGCACAGATCCAGAAGCGCGCGTGCCACCCGGCCCGACACGTCCATGAATGCGAGGTCGCCGACTTTGCGGCTGGTATTGCGGAGCCGAAGCGCCAGCTGCGCGAGCATCGCGTACAGGACCTCGGGCAGCTCCGCCGACAGGCTGCGCAATCGATCGTAGCTGATCTGGGCCACCTCGCACTGGGTGCGCGCCCGTACCCAGGCGCTGCGCTCGCGCTTTTCGTCGAACATGCCGATCTCGCCGAAGAAGTCGCCTTCGTTGAGATAGGCAAGCACGATCTCGTGGCCGCTGTCGTCTTCGATGAGCACCGACACCGAACCCTTGACCAGGTAGTAGAGCTCGTCCGAGTAGTCGCCGGCGTTGATGATCACGGTCTTGGCGGGGAAGGTCCTGCGATGACAATGCTCGAGAAACCGTGAAATTACGGCCTGTCGGTCAAAAGCTTGATCTAACGACATATTTTGCTCCGCCGAACACTGACGACTGGTAGTATCCTAAATCCTTCTAAGTGTATGCGAGGCTTGGGCGCCTGTCGACGCGATCTCCTGGAGAAGCGGTGATGAAGGCAAGGGTCAAATGGCTTGGTGAGGTCTGCTTCGAGGCCGAATCGGGCAGCGGTCACCGGCTGGTTCTGGATGGCGCTCCGGAGCACGGCGGGCGAAATGCGGGCCTGCGTCCAATGGAGGCGGTCCTCATCGGCGTGGGGGCCTGCAGCGCCTTCGACGTGGTTGCCATCCTCAGAAAGGCCCGTCAAGCGGTCAGCGACTGCGTGGTGGAGCTGGAGGCCGAGCGCGCCGAGAGCGCGCCCAAAGTGTTTACTCAGGTGCGCATGCGCTTCGTGGTGAGCGGCAAGGGGCTCAGGCCGGCCGCGGTGGAACGCGCCGTGGCGCTGTCGGCGGAAAAATACTGCTCGGCCACCGCCATGCTGCGCCCGACGGTGGACATTCGCCACGAGGTGGAGATCGTCGAGCGTCGCTAAATGGGGACACGCTAAATGGGGGCACGCTAAATGGGGACAGATCTATTTTCTCCAGGGGGGCATATATGCCCCCCTGGAGAAAATAGATCTGTCCCCATTTAGCGACGCGTCAATCGACCTTGTAGGGATCCGCCGCGTCGCGCAGTCCGTCGCCGAGAAAGTTGAAGGCCAGCACGACGACGATGACGGGCACCACCGGCAACATGAGCCAGGGGTACAGGGCCACGGCGTTGATGTTCTGCGCCTCCGTGAGCAGCACTCCCCAGCTGGTCACGGGCGGGCGCAGACCCAGGCCCAGGAAGCTCAGGG